>OGYD01002917.1_pt1 | contig 10473 bp, 7 predicted proteins | sample 1576441 | NCBI WGS metagenome assembly OGYD01 (sample SAMEA3541537, study PRJEB24748) | human gut metagenome | biome: human gut; feature: human-associated habitat; material: faeces | place: China | collected 2012 | reverse complement strand
GGTGGCGCAGGCGAACATCCTTGGCGGCAAGCACCGCCACCACAATGCCGATCCACCAGATGTTCTGGCTGTTGAAATAGACCCAGCGGGCAATGAAATACAGCGCTCCGCCAGCCAGCAGCTCCCGCCAGGTGTAGCGGGTGCCGAACAAAATCTTGGCACCAAAGCACAGGAACGCGAGCCATTCCAGCACGGGGCTCATCACGCCCTGCACCCACGCCCAGTTCTGGCGCGCCATGCTGTTGCAGAACACCACGCTGATCTCATACGCGGCCAGCCCGGCGGCAAACAGAATACGGCCAAGCTGCAGTCGCCATTCGGCCAGCTGCTGCCCAAATAACAGGTGCGGCGTGTTCCACAGGCCGTGCAACGCCCCGCGCAGCCCGCCGCCCCTGGCAAGGGCTAAAATTAGGTCAAAAACCGCTGCGGCAAAGAGCGCCAACAGCAGAAAATTAGCAAAACCAAACAAGGGATTCCCTCCTGAAAAAACGCATGGCCCTGTGTTTGACAAGGGCGGGTGTGGATGGTATGCTTCTATTATAAAGATTTTGGACGCAGCACACAAGGGGGCAAAGAATGACGGCACAACGCTATCAGGCAATTTTTGATTGGTTCCGTGCCCGCCCGGCGGCGCTGCGGGCGCTGGGATATGCACAAAAGATCAGCGTGCTGGGAGTATATCTGGTGTATGGCGCGGTGTTGGCCGTTACGCTCTGGCAGCGCAGCGGCCAGTTCTGGCGCGTGCTGGCGGTCCCGGCGGCGGTGTACGTTTTGGGCACGCTGCTGCGCGCGGCCATTAACCGCCCGCGCCCGTATGAGGCATTGAACTTTACGCCGCTGTTCCCCAAGGATACCAAAGGCCAAAGCATGCCCAGCCGCCACTGCTTTTCCGCCGCAGCCATTGTGGCGGCGGCGTTTACTGTGTGGGTGCCGCTTGGCGTGGCCGCCTGCCTGCTGGCGGCGGTTGTGGCTGTGACCCGCGTGCTGACAGGGGTGCATTACCCCAGCGACGTACTGGCTGGCCTGGCCTTTGGCGCTGGGGCGGCTGTGATCGGCTTCCTTTTATGACATGAGGATGATAACTGTGAAACAATACAAAAAAATAGTTGCTGCTGTGGCAGCTGCCGCAATACTGGCCCTGCCCCTGAGCGGGTGCAGCTTTAACGATGTGATGCTGTACCTGTACGGTGGTGACAGCTTTACCAAAGAGGAAGGCGAGGACTACCAGACCTATGACGGCGAAAACGGCATCAGTGTAACCTATGATGCCAATATCTGGAACGAACCCAGCATGTCGCAGAAGGATACCATTGGCATTACCACTGGCAACAAGCTGAGCTATACGGCAGTACTGCTGCAGGTATCGGATGTTTACACGGACTTTTTGGAAGAATCCGCCGCGGAATTGAACGAGGAAGCCCAGACCGTGCGGTATGACTTTGATTTGACCATCCCCGATGCAGAAACCGAATCCGTCCGGTATGACTGCGGTACTTACCAGATGATCCTGGCCGAAGTAAACTATGACTGCGGCGTTACGCTGCATGTATCGGCAGCATCCCGCTCTGCCAGCTATGACCAGATCGTGGCGCTGCTGCAAAACGTGTACCCCACCGGTCACACGCCGGAAACGGCAGAATAAAAAGCAGCAGCCTTTTGCGGGCTGCTGCGGGTGGGAAAGGTTGGCTTGTAAAGGAAAAATATGCCGTGTTCCGGGGTGAAATATCTGGCAAAGCCCCTATAAGTGGGGCTCGGCACAAGTTTTGTAATACGCAACAGGACGAGGCTGTGGCGGGGTGAGGGCACCCCGCCCTACTGCCACTACAAAATCAGCGGATGAAATTGGTGCGGATGGTATTTTCTGCCTTGGGCGGCTCAATCCCTGCGGCTTTGCCTGCGGCAATGCACTTCAAGATCCAGGCCATGTTGTGGCCCAGGTTGCGCATGATCTGCATGCCCTCTTCGTCCAGGGCGGCCTGTTCGGCGTTGCTGCCGTGTACCATCGGCCAGTAGGTGGAGCTGATCAGCGGCATCTGGCAGAACTGGGGAACCTTTTCCAGGGCTTCCAGTGCGCTGGTGGTGCCGGCGCGGCGGGCGCTGGTAACAATAGCGGCGGGCTTTTGTGCCAACAGGCGGCCTGCGCTGTAGCCCAGCCGGTGCATGAAGCCCAGCATGCTGGCAGCGGCGGTGGAATAATGTACCGGAGCACCAAACACAATGCCGTCGGCCTTTTCCACCAGCGGCAGAACATCAACGACTGGCCCGCCGAATACGCAGTGTCCGGCTTTGGCGCAGCCGCCGCAGCCCACACAGCCGCCTACCGGGACAGCGCCAATGTGGTAGATGGTGGTTTCGATGCCGTCAGCGTTCAAAGCCTTGGCAATCTCCTGCAAAGCAGCGTCTGTACAGCCATGTGCATGCGGGCTGCCGTTGATAAGAAGTACGTTCATAATCGTTATGCCTCCGTTTTGAGAAAAAAGCTTTTGCTGCGGGGAAAGTTGGTGCACCGGGGTGCTCATACCCGGAACCGCCGATCCCCCTGTATAAACTATATTATAGCACGCCCAAAGAAATGTTGAAAACCCTGAAAGGGAAGAAGGTCAAACACCATGCCTGTAACCTGCACCAATTATAAATTGAAATGCGGCGGCTGCCCGCTGCTGAACCAGCCCTACCCCGACCAGCTCAAGCGCAATCAGCAGTTGGAACAACGCCTGCTGGGGCGGTTTGCCCCGGTATCCCCCGTGCTGGGGCAGGCAGAACCTTGGCATTACCGTAACAAGGCCATCGCCACCTTTGCCACCGGGCCGCGTGGACGACTGACATGCGGCATTTATGCAGCGGGCACCCACCGCGTGCTGCCGTATACGGACTGCTTGCTGCAGGATACCGTCATTAACCAGACCATTGCCGCTGTGCTGGAAGCCGCCCGCGCCTGCCGCTGGCCTGCTTTTGAGGAGGATCGCGGCACCGGTCTGCTGCGCCATGTGCTGGTGCGCCGCGGTAAAACCAGCGGTCAGGTGCTGGTGGTGCTGGTGACCGCGCAGGAAAACCTGCCCGGCAGCCGCAATTTTGTGAAAGCCCTGCGGGAAAAGGCCCCCTGGGTGACCAGCGTGGTGCAGAACTGCAATCCCCGCCGCACCAGCGCGGTGCTGGGCGGCGATGTGCGTACCCTGTATGGCCCCGGCAAAATTACCGATACGCTGTGCGGGCTGCAATTCGCCATTTCGCCCCGCAGCTTTTACCAGGTCAACCCGGAACAAACCGAAGTGCTGTACGCCAAGGCCATTGAGTTCGCTGCCCTGACTGGCAAAGAAACAGTGATCGATGCCTACTGCGGCATTGGCACCATTGGCCTGTGCGCGGCGGGCAGGGCAAAGCAGGTCATTGGCGTGGAGCGCAACCCGGACGCGGTGCGCAATGCCTGCGCCAACGCCGCAGCCAATAAGATCAACAACGCGCGGTTCATCTGTGCCGATGCAACCGATTGGATGCGCGCTGCGGCACAGCCCAACTCTGGCTTGCCGCAACCCGATGTTGTATTCCTGGACCCCCCGCGGGAGGGCAGCACCCCCGCCTGCATTGATGCAGTGGCTGCCATGAAACCCAAACGCGTGGTTTACGTCAGCTGCAACCCCGAAACTCTTGCCCGTGATTTGACCCACTTGACCCGCCGCGGATGGAAAGCATTAAAAATCCAGCCCGTGGATATGTTCCCCCACACGGAACACGTGGAGACGGTTGTCCTCTTGTCACGGGAAACAAATCCACTGACGGTTGAGGTCAGGATGGAAGTGGAAACCGGCGAGGTTAAGGAGCATCCGACCTATAAACGCATTCAGGAGTATGTGCAGGAAAAGTACGGCTTCAAAGTCCATACGGCATATATTGCCGAGGTCAAGCGTATGGTCGGGCTGGATATGCACAAAGCACCGAATGCTGTTGAACAGAGAAAACATGAGTATCATCCCTGCCCGCCTGAAAAGGTCGAGGCAATCAAGAATGCGCTGCGGCACTTTGGCTTAATCTCAGAGTGAGTTTACGGCTAAAAACCCAGCATCACGTCAATGGCGTGGTGCTGGGTTTCTTTTTTGTCGTGCTTCGGGGCTTTTTTGAGGATAAAACCGCCTGTTGTGCCGTTTGCTTTTCTTTGCCATATTGATACGCTGCCCTCTGTTCGCCGTGGCAACTGTGCGTTTTCGGGATAGAAAATGGACACTTATCTTTGTATAGGGAGAAAGCCAGAGAGGAAAAAGAGGGTGAGCGCAGGCTGTGGGAACGGTGCGTAAACCGCTTGCGGTTTTCCACGGTTTCCATAGCCGCAGCGAAGGAGAAAAGGGAGAGGTGGCTTTCTCGCTCAGGCGGCTTGCCGCTGCTCTCTGGCTCTCCCTTTTCTCCCTGAAAATCAGGGATTATTCTGCGTCATTGCTCGGCGTGACAGGTCGAAAATCTTCCTGTACGCCCTCATTGAGGTCAAAGCACATGGTTTTTGCATCGGCAACCCAGAACCCGCGCACCCTGTAACGCTTGCCGGGAATCCAGTCCTCGCCGGTGACAGCGCGAAGCGGGTCAAGCAAATTCTTGTTGGAGATCGTAACAACACCTTTCTGTTCGCCTCTCGGCTTGGAGAACTTGAAGCCCTTCGGTTCGTTGCTCTTGCAGGAACGGATCGCAAATACCCTCGCTTTCGCATCCAGCAGACACAAAACAAAGGCGGGATAGCCCAAGTCCTCAAGCACCTTCTTGGTGAAAGTCACGCCATTCTGATTCAGGAACATATCCGGGTAGGCGTTGATGTTGGAGTCGATGGTTTCAAAGTTCAGAGCAGAAAAATCGAAGTTCATAGTAAAAATCCTTTCATTTTATGGTGTTTTGCGCCTCATCCACGATTTTCATAAACTCCTGGCGTTCCATAAAAGACCAGCGGGAATCCATGATCAGATAGCCCTTGAAAAGACCATCCTTTACGCGGTATGCGACGAAGTGATTGCTCAAACGGCGCAATGTTGCTCGTTTTGCTGTGCTGTGCCGCTCTGACAGTAGCTTTTGTACCTTGATCCAATCCTCTTTTTTGATAATCGCTGTGTGGTGATTTTCCTTGAAATACATATTCAAATCCGTATTTTTGACGGATTTATGGGTGCGGAAATCCTTCGTATAGGTTTTCTGCATCAAGGCATCACCGCAGTATTTCTCGTTTCGGAGGATGCTGCGGACAGTACCGGCAGACCAGAGATCGTTCCCCATTGGAGATTTGATACCCTGTTCTGTCAGTGCGGCGGCGATTTCTGCCGGGGTTGCGCCCTCCAAGCAGCTTTCATAGATGTACTCAACAATTCTTGCCTCGGTCGGCTCAATGACAAGCCGCCCGAAATGATCACGATAGAAGCCAAGCGTATTCTGAACAGAGAACTTGTAGATGCCCTCCGCCATGCGCCAGCGGATACCAGCCTTAACTGCCTCGCTCTTTTGCTGGGATTCCATTTCAGCCAGAGCCGCCAGCAGCGAGATCAGCAGATTATTTCGCCCATCGCCGGTATAGGTGATTCCCTCTGTCTCAAACTCAACGGAAACGGGCGGGTTCAGGGCAGAAAGCGTTCGCAGATTGTCCAGAATATCCACGATATTTCTACCAAAACGGCTGATGCTTTTGGTGAGGATTAGGTCAATCTTCCCGTCAACTGCGTCGGCAATCATTTTCTGAAAGCCAAGACGTTTTTCAACGGTAGTTGCGCTGATGCCCTCGTCTTGATAAATCTCAACCAGCTCCCATTGTGGATTTGCCTCAATCCTCTTGGTAAAATGGTGGATCTGCATATCAAAGCTGCCGACCTGCTGTTCCTCCTGTGTGCTGACGCGGCAATACGCCGCAACACGGAGTTTGGGCGGCTCCTCTGCAAGTTCCCGCCGTTTCTGCGGTGGGATAATAATAACTCCATTTCCACGCTGGTTATAAGAAATCTCGTCCTGCATCTGGCGGCGCTTCTGCTCCCTGCGTTCCGCTCGGCTGCTGGTTTGCCGCTCTGCCTCTATCGCCTTGGGGTCAAGCGGTTTTGCCATATTCCGCCTCCTGCATCAGAATCCGCCTGTGTTTTCTGCTTTGCATCGGCACACCACCCCCTTTTCACGTTTTCTGATTTCATTACTATCACGCTCCTTTTTGAAAATTATGACAATCCACATACGCGAGGTAAGCGGAACAGTCACCCAAAGAAAAAGGCAGCAGAATTGCTCCTGCTGCCTGAATCTGTATGAACTTGTAAGGAGATCAAAATGTTTCTCCGTCGTAATCACAGCGTCGAGACAGGGGCTTATTTCACACCATAGGTGATGAAAAATCAGGGGTAGATATTATCGACCTCCACGGCAGAACAAGTTCCGATTACCGCTCTAAAAACCGCCGCATAAATCAATGCTTGTGAAATCCGAAAAGTTATTTCCCGATTTGCATACTCATTACACGGAATCGCGCTCTACGGTACAGTGTTCCCGGTGTTCGGAACGGGAAAGGTTTTTGCGGATTGGCGCAATCCCGTCCGGTTCCGCGAAACCGCATAGGGGCTGTTATGAACAGTGCGTTATTGCCGCCTGTCAGAATCGCCCAGGAACGGGATTCACAGCGCCGCGACAATCTCAACAAACTTGCTCATGCTGACTGCTCCTTTTGGCAGGTCGGCATCCTTTTCAAACACCATGAAATACCGATACTGGTTTCCTGCATGACCGCTCCACATTGCGCCGAGGTCGATTTTCTCCCGGCTGTCGTCGTTTTTCAGGTGTTCGCCCTTGGTTTCCGCAAGGATGACCTTGCCCTTTTCCGTCATAATCAGAATGTCGGGATAGTGATTGATATAGCCGTTGATGCAGAAGCCCTGACGGGAAATATTTCTGTGCCACCAGCGCACATTCGGCAAGGCGGTCAATTCCATAATCAGCTTTTGCTCCAGCTTATTCATATCGCCGTCCTCTGCCTGATACAGCGATTTTGCGTAGATGTCCGTATGCGTAGCGGGATGAATCGTGTCCGGCAGACGGTAATACGGCAAGCATACAATGCGTTCGGTGGAGAGCCAGTCGGAGAAGTTCTCCCGGCAATGCTGTTCCAACAGGGCTTGCACTTTATCCTTGATTTTCTTTGCGTAACCCAGCGGCGCTTTCTCCATTGCCGCAAGCTGGTCCTTGCTCATGTTGCCGACAATGCGCTCTATGTAGGCTTTCAGTTCGGCAGTGTCCACGCCGTTCAGCTTGTTAAGCTGGCGGAGCATCATTTCCTTGCACTGGCGCACCCGGCTCTCCGGGGGCAGACTGTTGAAGTATTCCTTGAAATACTGCTGCTCCGGGCTGGACATTTTGAACACACGGGGCAAGCCGTTTTCCTTGTTCTCAATATCCACCTTAACGATTCCATCATCCGCTGCGGCAAAATCAATGTCGCAGTCCTTGTTTTTCAGCGTGAAGCCCTCGGAAAGCTGCGCTTCATCCAGCAGCACATGAGAACCATCTGTAAACAGCGTATCCGGAATAGCTGCAAAGAACTGCGGGATGACAAGGCGCTCAATATCTTCCCGGAACTCCGGCTTGACATCGAATGTAGGCATCTGTTCCCGCACCTCCCACGGCGTTTTTTGCAGATAGGGGTCGTTGCCCGACTGCTGGATCGCGGCGTTGTAGGCTTGTCCCGCGCTTTCCGCTTCGGACAGCATACTGTCGGCTTTCGGGGCGGTTTCAGGTGATTTCTCCGCTTCTCTGCGCCGCTGGTATTCTTCATTGACCAACTTCCAGTCCACACCGGAAACGTCCTCTTCGGGCGATTCCAAAGGGGTTTCCATTTTGGGACACCCTTTGTCAATCGTGATTTGTACCGGGTCAGGGACTTTCGGCGCGGGCGGCTCGGAAACGCGATAGTCCTTATCGCTGAATCCAGCGTCATTCAAGCCCTGAATGATGCCTTTTACGGTTTCATTGAAATCGTTGGAAGATGTCAGCACATAGGACATATTCAAAGACGGCTGCCCGTGCTGGGTGGTGTGGGGCAGACGCAGGATACGTCCCAAAATCTGCTCCACCTGAACCTGACTTGTCTTGTTGGCAATGGACGCAAGAATATAGGCAAAGGGGCAGTCCCATCCCTCGCTCAATGCGTTGACCGTGATAATATAGCGAATCGGGCAATCCTCAGACATGAGTTCGGTGCTTTTCAGTTCGTTCACGTCTGCTGTGCGGATGGCGATTTGCTCTGCGGGTATGTCATAGGCAATCAGCTTTTCGCGGATTTTCTCAAAGGTAGTGGCTTCTTCCTTGCCTTTCGGCTCTGCCTGAAACAGCACAATGGGGCGAATGTACTTCTTGCTCACGGCATATTCGGCTGCGGCGAGTTCTTCCAGCTTGTTTCTCAGTTCGATTGCGTCCAGAATGACCTCTGCCTGACTGTCGCGGTTGTAGACGATGACGGGCAGCTTTACCATGTGTTCGGTCTTTAGCTGCACCGCGTCCACATAGGAGATAATATTGCTGTCCTTGCGCGGCGTGGCGGTCAGGTCCAGCACAAAGCACGGATTGAAATTCGCCAGCATTTCCCGGCTCAAATCCGAACGGGCGTGGTGGCTCTCGTCCACGATGACAAGAGGGTTAAGCTGATTGATGATCTGGAACAGGGCGGTTTCGTCCGCGCCCTCAATGGGGCTGTCAGGTTTTCCCAGTACTTTGGGGAACTCCGCGAGGTTGCTGTTTTCCTGAAATGCCTTGCGCCCGTCCTTTCGGCTGGTGCGGAACGAATCGTAGGACAGCACCATGATAGAAAGCTGCTCCGTGACCGCCGTGGGGTTGAAGTTCTGACCGTTCAAAAGCTCCTGCTTGGTGTAGACCTCCACACGCCCGCCGAAATCCACATCAATTTTCTGACGGTAGGCGTGGGACGTATCTTTCAGGGCTTTCGCCGTCTGCGTCAGGATGGCTTCTGACGGGACAAGCCAGACAACCGCTTTCGTCTTGGTGACGGGGAGCGCGTCAAACACCGGGCGAATGGCGTTGCAGGCGATAAAGGTCTTACCGCCGCCTGTCGGCACCTTGATGCACAGGTTCGGAACCCCGGCTATAACGTTTCGGTATAGCCCTAACGCCGGGGCGCTCTTTTCCCGCCAGAACAGCTCAAACGCTGTCATATAGTTCTGCGTTTCGTTCAGCAGTTCCAGATAATGCGTCAAATCTGCTATGACCGCTTTCTGATACCCTTTCATTTCCATACATCGTCACCCCCTTACAGTCTGCTGATGTCCCGTGGGATTTTCTTGAATACAATACCCATCTGCGCCAGCTTATCCTCTGCGATAGAGCAGCGGTCGGCATAAATGATCGTGCCGCTGGTCTTTTCCGTGATGGTGGCGAGGAACGTATAATCCAGCACCGTCACGCGCTGCGGCTCGTAGTAGAAGTAATAGCCTGTGCTGTTGTGCTGACCGAGGTAATAGGGATTGCCGCCACTGGGCGGGGCGTAGGGCTGCTTGGTTTCCATGAACCAGATGTATTCCCGGATTTTCTCCGGGGCAACGGCTTCATTCAGGCAATCGCCCACCAGCAGTGGTTCGCCCAGGTCATAGAAGCTGAAATTGCCGCCCGTCCCCTCCACGGCGTTTTTCCCCTCTCCGTAGCCACGGATCACGCGCTTGACGCGCTCGGCGGTGATGCTGTCGGCGTAGTCCATCATCTCGACGAGGATGAACTTGCGGTGTCCGCCGTCGGCTTTGTTCATGTTCAGCACCGCATGGGCGGTGGTGCCGGAACCGGCAAAAGAATCAAGGATGATGTCATTTTTATCACAAGCTTGTTCAATCAGTTCTTGCAAAAGTCCAGAGTTCTTAGGAAAGTCAAAGCGAACATCTCCCCAGATTTGAAGCTGTTCATTACTGCCGGTTCGGGTATAGAAATCTTCACCAATGATTGAAGAATATCCGGTATATGACCCTGCAAGGTCTGCTAAGTATTGTTTTTTCCTCGGACGCCCAGTAGGTGTATCGGGCCAGATAATCCGCCCTTCTTTAATAAGGCGTGTCATGGTGTTTTTATCATATCTCCAGCCTTTTGCGGGTTTACCATAATTTATTCCCGTGTTGGGGTCTATAAGGTCATAGTGCAAGTTAGGACGAGCATCCTCAGTAGCTAAACCAACCATGTTTGCACTTGTCCACGGACCGCGTGGGTCGTTATCGGGATTTTTATATTGTTCTTCTTTGCGCTTGCAACCGCGAAGTTTCATCCCGTAGCAAAGAACATATTCATGGTCGATGGAAACATTGGTAATATTTCGATTATCTTTGTTTTGCCGACTTTTCCAGATCAACTGAGCGATGAAATTTGTCTTCCCAAAAATCTCATCCATAATCAGGCGAAGGTATGTTACTTCGATATCATCAATAGAAACGAAAATAACGCCATCCTCCGCCAGCAGCTTTTGTAGCAGCTTCAACCGCGGGTACA
>OGYD01002908.1_pt1 | contig 10503 bp, 8 predicted proteins | sample 1576441 | NCBI WGS metagenome assembly OGYD01 (sample SAMEA3541537, study PRJEB24748) | human gut metagenome | biome: human gut; feature: human-associated habitat; material: faeces | place: China | collected 2012 | reverse complement strand
GCCCAATGCACGGTCGTTCTGTTGCTCGTTCAGCCAATGAGTGATGACTGGGGTAGGGAGCGGAGTGTCGAATTTCTCACCTTCCTCCATAGCAGCCAAACGCTCTGCCAAGTCTTCGCGTGCACAATTCACCCATGCCGGCACTTCGATGAAGGCAACTATGTCCTTCTTAAGGTTCTCTGCATTGGTGCGCAGACGATTCATCGCGTCGATAAACACATCAATACCTTTATTGCGCCATTCGTAACGTCCGCTTGTAGAGATGATGATTGCGTCGTCTTCAATCTCGTCGCCAGAGAGAGCACGTGCTATGTCGAGCAGACGCTTGCGGGCTGCGACACGCTTCTTGTCGAAAGTCTTGCCCTGTGGCACAAAGTCGTCTTCGAAGCCATTCGGCAGCACTACGTCTACTGGTTTGTCCATAAGTTCCTTGCACTCTGTGGCTGTGATATCGCTCACAGTTGTGAAGCAATCTACATGCAATGCAGTCTGTTTCTCTATCGAGTGTTTGCTCTCCATATTGAGCTCGGCTGCCATTTGATCACCATTATAAGCTTCCAAGTATTCATAGAGAGGCTTGTTGTTGCCTGCAATGCTGCGTCCGATACTTGTTGCATGTGTTGTAAAAATCGTTGCTATCTGTGGCAGATGGTCGTTGATATAGAGTGCACCGAGACCTGTCATCCATTCATTGGCATGGTAAATTACCTTTGCAGACTTTTTATTGCCTCTTATCTCGCTATTATAGAAACTCTCTACAACAAGTGCTGCTGCGTATGAGAACATAGAAGCTTCGTCGTAATCGCCGTATGCATGAAGACTATCAACATGGTATTTCTCCCAAAGTTGACCATAAATCATATCCTTTTCTGCGAAATAAGGGTTGAAGTCAACAAGAATAGCTACAGGGGTGCCTGGTACGTTCCATCTACCTATCTTTATTTTTAAGCCTTCTGCTTCAGCTTTCTTTCTCCATGTAGCGAAGAGTTTGTTGTCTTCTGTGAAGTATAGGTTGTTTTTTTCTCCCCAACAGTCAGGACCTATGAAAATAAGTTTGTCACCAAGCTGCTCTACAAGCGTCTTGGCTCTCGTAGAAAGTACTGTGTATATACCTCCTACTTTATTGCAAACTTCCCAACTTGATTCAAAAATATAGTCTGGAAATAAAATGTCTCTTTTCATAAAAAGTTTAATGTTGCGTGCAAAAATAACATTTAAAAGGTAAATAAACGATTATTGACACATTTTTTTTCGTAAAATAGCCTTATTCTTGATATAAATTCCCTATTTTTGCATGGACATTACAGCATAACAAGTTGTCATACAAAGAACATAATGATATAACCAATACTTAAATAATATGAAAAAGGTACCCTTTCTTCTCTTCTTCTTTCTTGTATCTCTAAAAATAATGTCACAAACAGACAAAGTGTTCAATGCTCGTATCTGTAATGACGAATATCAAGTCTACATGCATATAAATCTCTATCAAAATAACATTGTTGTACCTGGTCAAGAACTTTTTGGTGAGACACCAGGCTACTTTGGTGCTATGCGCGATCCACGCAAATGGTTAATTACTTCTGCAAAGATAGAAGATAAACATACTGCTACGCTTGAGATAACAAACGACTATGGTTCTGAAGATTTGACTGCCACACTTATATTTAACCCCAAAGATGGTTCTTATGTACTAAAGCAAAAGAGTGGTAGTCGCATGAAAATTGTCGTCAATCGTAAATGGTTAAAGTTGCCAGTAGAACTAAAATTTGTTGTTGAATAGAAACGTCCGGTTTGTAATATGGAGAATATTACAAACCGGACGTAGTTATAATGTCTATTGAACCTGCTTCTTTTGCACAGGTTCACATGTAAGTCCAATGCCCAATTTCTTGAAAATCTTTCTGTCCACTTCGCTAAGCATAACCGTGCAATGAACCTGACAGCCACGCAGCTTAGGCAATTGTTCCAATGCCTTGCGACAGTTCTCGTCGTTCTCAGAGAGTACAGAGAGCGCCACGAGCACCTCATCGGTATGCAGACGCGGGTTGTGACCGCCAAGATAATTGGTCTTGGTGTACTGTATCGGTTCGATCATCGACTGCGGAATGAGCTTTGTTGTGTGGTCGATTCCGGCAAGATGCTTCGTCACGTTAAGCAGAAGAGCGGCGCTACAGCCCAACAGCGGGCTTGAATTGCCAGTGATGATTGTGCCGTCCTCAAGTTCGATAGCTGACGATGTGTGTCCTGTACGCTTCAGGCACTCGCGTGCTGCAACGGTGGTGCGACGGAAGTCGGTTGTTATCTTCGCCTGGTTGAACAGCATCTGTATTTTGCTGATTTCTCCTTCGTTGCATGCGCCGAGAGCCAGCTTATTTGTAGCCTCATAGTAACGGCGAATAATCTCGTTCTTCGATGCCTCGCAGCAAACCTTGTCGTCGCTGATGCAGAAGCCTACCATGTTCACGCCCATGTCTGTCGGCGACTTGTATGGATTCTCGCCGTAGATGCCTTCGAAGAGAGCGTTCAATACGGGGAAAATCTCGATGTCGCGGTTATAGTTCACCGCAATTTTGTTGTAAGCTTCAAGATGGAACGGGTCAATCATGTTGACGTCGTTAAGGTCTGCCGTTGCTGCCTCGTATGCAATGTTCACCGGATGCTTCAACGGAAGGTTCCAAACCGGGAATGTCTCAAACTTCGCATAGCCCGCTCTTACGCCGTGCTTGTTCTCGTTATAGAGCTGGCTAAGACATACTGCCATCTTGCCGCTACCAGGGCCAGGGGCCGTCACGATAACCAGCGGACGCTCGGTCTTTACGTAGTCGTTCTTACCGAAGCCGTTGTCAGAAGCTATGAGCTTGACGTCATGCGGATAGCCCTCAATGAGGTAGTGGCAGTAGGTCTTGATGTTGCTGCGCTCAAGACGCTGCTTGAAGGCGATTGCGGCGGGCTGTCCGTTGTAATGAGTGATGACAACCGAACCGACCATGAAGCCACGGTTCTGAAACTCGCCACGCAAGCGAAGCACATCCTCGTCGTAAGTTATGCCAAGATCGGCGCGTTTTTTGTTTTTTTCGATGTCGGTAGCACTAATGACAATCACAATCTCTATGCTGTCACTTATCTTTTGAAACATGCGCAACTTGCTGTCGGGTTGAAAACCTGGCAGCACGCGGCTTGCATGATGGTCGTCAAAGAGTTTACCACCAAGTTCGAGATACAATTTGCCATCAAATTGTGAAATTCTCTCTTTGATGTGCTCCGACTGAATGTTCTGATACTTCTCGTTATCAAATCCGATATTCATAATTGCTTATCTATTCTTATACATTGACTCGTAATAGTTCTGATAGTCGCCAGAGGTTACATTATCCATCCACTCTTGGTTGTCAAGATACCAGCGCACTGTCTTTTCTATGCCTTCTTCGAACTGTAGGCTCGGTTCCCATCCAAGTTCGCTCTGCAACTTGCGTGAGTCGATAGCATAGCGCATATCGTGCCCCATACGGTCGGTTACATGAGTAATAAGATTGAGGTCTTCGCCTTCCTTACGACCGAGCAGACGGTCGACGGTGTTGATGAGGACGTGAATGATGTCGATGTTCTTCCACTCGTTGAAACCGCCGATATTATATGTGTCAGCCACCTTGCCCTTATGGAAGATAAGGTCGATAGCGCGAGCGTGGTCTTCTACGTACAACCAGTCGCGTACGTTCAGACCCTCGCCGTATACCGGCAGCGGCTTGCGATGACGGATGTTGTTGATGAAGAGCGGGATGAGCTTCTCTGGGAACTGGTACGGGCCATAGTTGTTGGAGCAGTTGGTCACGATAGTCGGCATTCCGTATGTGTCGTGGAAAGCGCGTACAAAGTGGTCGCTGCTTGCCTTTGCGGCAGAGTAGGGCGAGTGGGGGTTATACTTGGTTGTCTCAAGGAAGAACTCTGTGCCGTAAGCATGGTGGTGAGCAGAAGATGCTTTTGTTGTGAACGGCGACTCAATACCTTCCGGGTTTGTAAGTTCGAGCGCGCCATATACCTCATCTGTAGAGATGTGATAGAAGTGCTTGCCTTCGTACTTCTCTGGAAGGCTCTCCCAATATATCTTCGCAGCCTGAAGCAACGACAATGTGCCCATCACGTTAGTGCGTGCGAAGGTGAACGGATCCTTAATAGAGCGGTCTACGTGGCTCTCTGCAGCAAGGTGGATAATGCCGTCAACCTTGTGCTTCTTCATGAGTTCGAGAACCATCTCGAAGTCGCAGATGTCGCCCTTAACGAATGTGTAATTCTCCTTGTCCTCGATATCCTTCAGGTTGGCAAGATTGCCAGCATATGTAAGTTTGTCAAGGTTTATTATGTTATACTCTGGATACTTGTTGACAAAAAGTCGAACAACATGTGAACCGATAAACCCGGCACCACCAGTGATAATTATATTCTTCATAATATATACTAATTTATTAGTGTAATATTTAGTTGTTATTAACCTCTGCGAGTTGCTTGATGCAAACTTTCAGCGAGTCTGTCCAATATGGAACTTTCACGCCAAATGTATTTTTTAGTTTCGACTTGTCGAGCACAGAGAAGTGCGGACGCTTTACCGGACTCGGGAACTCCTCGCTGTAGCAAGGCTGGATGTCGCAAGTGTTGCCAGAAAGTTCGCATATAACCTTCGCAAAGTCGAACCATGAGCATACGCCTTCGTTAGAGAAGTGGTAGATGCCTGTCTTGTCAAGTTGTTTTGTTTCGATTATATGTGAGATAACGTCAGCAAGATCGCCCGCAAATGTCGGGGTGCCTACCTGGTCGAATACGACCTTGAGTGAGTCTTTTGTAGAGGTGAGCATCTGCATCGTCTTTACAAAGTTCTTGCCCCACTGCGAATAAAGCCATGCTGTACGTATGATGATATGGTTGCATCCTGTGGCCTCTATCGACTTCTCGCCTGCGAGCTTTGTCTTGCCATAAACGCCGAGCGGATTTGTCTCCCAATCCTCACGGCACGGCACGTTGCGGTCGCCCTGAAATACATAGTCGGTGCTCACGTGTATCAGCGTACCGTCTACTTCCTTCATAGCAGTGGCAAGATTGCCTGCAGCCGTATTGTTAAGCAGATTGGCAAAGTCGTAGTCGCTTTCGGCTTTGTCTACGTTGGTATAGGCTGCACAGTTGACAATAACGCTTACGCTGCGTTCCTTTACCATCGCGCGGATGGCGTCAAGATTGGTGATGTCGAGTTGCTCGTAGCCATCTGCTACATCTGTGAAGATATAATGATGATTGCTACCAAGTGCCACACGCTGCATTTCGTGTCCGAGCTGACCGTTGGCACCAGTTACTAATATGTTCATAGTTATAGATATTTAAAAAGTAAACGGAGAATCGAAGTCTTTCAACAGTGCATGCTTAGTGTCTTTCTCGCTCAAGATAGCCTTGTCGATAGGTATGCGCCAGTCGATGCCTAACGATTCGTCGAGAATAGATATTCCGCCATCGGCTTCCGGATGGTATAAGTTGTCGCATTTATACTGGAATACGGCTGTCTCACTCAATACTGCGAAGCCGTGCGCAAAACCTTTGGGTATAAAGAACTGACGATGGTTGTCTTCTGTCAGTTCTACAGCCACATGTTTACCATATGTCGGCGAACCTTTTCTAATGTCTACAGCAACATCAAGAACAGCACCTTTAACGCATCTTACGAGTTTGCTCTGTGTGTAAGGCGGACGTTGGAAGTGAAGACCACGCATTACGCCATATGACGACATACTTTCGTTGTCCTGGCAGAACTCTATGTGTCCTATCTTCTTGTCAAATTCTCGCTGCGAAAAACTCTCAAAGAAATATCCTCGAGCATCTTTGAAAATACGTGGCTCAATAATAACCACTCCTTCAATATCGGTTTTAATTACTTCCATATCAGTGTTATTGTTTTTGCAAAGGTACATATTTTTTTATTTATGGCGTGGCTTATCATCATAAATTGCTTACTAAAAAAGGTAAAAGCCTATTAATGTGTGGTAAAGATGCTTGAGAAATTTCTCTATTAGAAATATAAATGGTAATTTCGCTTCAATCTATTCAAGTCCTGAAAACGAATTTTATTTATGAAAAAGATACTTTTTACTCTGTTCTTAGTGTTTTCGGCATTGCATATGTCGGCTTATGATTTCCTTCGCCCCGTGAAAGATTCCATTCCCAATGGCTATAATTTTTGGGTTTACACCCCTGTCGATTATTTCTATACACAGGAGCAAACTCCAGTAATCATATTCTTACATGGAGCAAGTCTCTGTGGTCGTAATCTTGACAGAGTACGTCGTTATGGTCCGCTCGATGCAATAGTGAAAGGTCGCGATATCGATGCGCTTACAATTGTGCCACAAAACCCTGGTGGTGCATGGAATCCGAAAAAGGTTATGGACGTGTTCGACTGGGTGAAACGCAACTATCCGTGTGACACAACCCGTGTATATGTACTTGGTATGAGTCTTGGTGGTTATGGCACAATGGATGTTTGTGGCACTTATCCGGATCGCATTGCTGCCGGAATGGCATTATGTGGTGGCACAACATTAAAAGATGTCAGCGGATTGGGGGAACTGCCTTTTTGGATAATACACGGTACAGCTGACCGTGCCGTACCCGTGAAGCAATCGAAGGTTGTCGTAGAAAAGCTAAAGAATAGTGGCAACGACACTCGTCTGCTTTACGATTGGTGGCAGGGAGCAAACCATGGAGCACCTGCACGTCTGTTCTATCTGCGAAAGACTTATGAATGGCTATTCTCGCATAGTCTGCTTGACAGAGAACGCCCGGTAAATAGAGACATAAGCATTCGTTACGAAGACTTACGAAGAGTGTACAATGACATAAAGCGAGGTGCAAACAATCTTGAAGTGATTGATGGACCAAGTGTTATAAAGTCTGATGGTTCAGAGTATTAAAGTCGATAGTGATATTAAATATAATAGGAGATTATAGCTGATACTGTAATCTCCTATTCTTTTTTACATTATGCCATCTTCGCGAAGCTTTAGCTGCCACTTCCATGCTGAAGCGAGCACTTCGCTGAGGTTTGATTCTGCCTTCCAGCCCAATACCTTGTTTGCTTTTGAACAGTCGCCCCAAATCTTCTCGATATCACCTTCGCGGCGTGGACCGTACTTCCAGTTCAGCTTCACGCCAGTAGCCTTCTCAAATGTCTCTACGATTTCGAGTGTCGAGTTGCCATTGCCTGTGCCGATGTTGAAGTATTCGATAGGTTCAGTCTCCTTATCAAGTACACGAGCCATAGCTGCAACGTGAGCCTTAGCGAGATCTACTACATAAATATAGTCGCGAATACAAGTGCCGTCAGGAGTATTATAATCGTTGCCAAATATGGTAAGTTCCTTACGGATACCGATAGCTGTCTGAGTTACGAAAGGAATCAGGTTGTTTGGAACACCATTTGGCAACTCGCCGATTTCTGCAGATGGGTGAGCACCTATCGGGTTGAAGTATCTGAGAACGATGCTCTTGATAGCAGCACCACTATGGATATAGTCAGCAATAATCTGCTCGTTTATTTCTTTTGTATTGCCATAAGGCGATGTTGCCTTCTGGTGAGGAGCATCCTCAGTAACGGGGAGGTTCTCAGGCTTCGGCTGACCATATACAGTGCAGCTTGAAGAGAAGATGATGCCCTTCACGTTGTGTTTTGGCATAAGTTCGAGTAGGTTAACGAGCGACACGATATTGTTGCGATAGTATAGCAAAGGTTTCTGTACGCTTTCACCAACAGCCTTAGAAGCAGCGAAGTGGATGATACCTTGGATGTCCGGATACTTCTCGAATACAGCTTCTGTAGCCGCCTTGTCGCGAAGGTCTACCTGCTCGAATGCAGGGCGAACGCCAGTTATCTTCTCAATGCCGTCAAGAACCTCAATCTTTGAATTGGAGAGGTCGTCAACAATTACTACTTTGTAACCTGCTTCAATGAGCTCTACTGTTGTATGCGAACCGATAAAGCCCGTACCGCCAGTTACCAAAATTGTTTGTTTCATAATACTAAGATAAGTTTTATAGTCTATTAATTATAATATTCGTATAAAAACATGTAAAACACTTTATATTACTACAAAATTAATATTATAATTCGTAATGGCAAATAAAACACAGATATTTTTCTGTAATTTGTTTGCGTTGTTAATAAAAAGGTGTATATTTGCAGATGATTGAATGCACATCGTAAAGTGAAACTAACTTCATTTAATTCCAACTGCATTATCAATGAATAATAATCTAAACAAAAGCGAAATGGAAAAAGCAACCGAACAAACAACACAGCAAATTGAACGCTTTCTAAAAAAGATTGCGCAGAAATTCCCTCCACGTGAAGATACTTCAATCGTGACAGATATTCATGTACGTGTCTCTCAAGGTAGCGGAGAAATGTTGGCGTTTGACGATGATGATAATGAAGTGACACGTTGTGTCGTAGAACAATGGATAAACAATAACGACGAGGACTTTTATAATGGCGTAGAGCAGACCCTCATATCTACATTCTCAGCATTGTCTACCATCGCTGATAGTTTGGGCATACTTAAGCCCTATAGCTTTGTTCTTGAGAATGACGACAAAGACACTATAGCAGAGTTATACATCGCAGACGATGATACTGTGATTATTGGAAAGGATCTTATGGAAGGACTCGACTCCGACTTGAATTTATTCTTAGAAAAGCTTTTAGGATAAATGATAGGGCGAATACATTCTTTTGAGTCGTTTGGTACTGTGGATGGGCCAGGTGTGCGTTTCGTTTCTTTCATGCAGGGATGCCCTTTAAGATGTTTGTACTGTCACAACCCCGACACATGGGATATTAAGAGAAAGTGTCAGTACGAGATGACACCAGAGCAATTGAGAGACGAAGCTTTGAAGTATCGTTCATTCATAAAGAGTGGCGGTATCACTGTGTCTGGTGGTGAGCCACTTATGCAAGCTGAGTTTGTGGCAGAATATTTCCGACTATGTCATGAAGAAGGATTGCACACCGCGTTAGATACAAGCGGTGCGATAATTACAGATAAGGTTCTGAACGTGTTAGACAATACCGATCTCGTATTATTGGATATAAAGACAATGGATGCAGAACTCTATCCACGTCTCACAGGTGTGAACCAGAATAATAACCTTGCCTTCCTGGATATTCTCGAAGAGCGAGGCATCAATACTTGGATTCGACATGTGGTTGTGCCCGAAATCACAGACAACGACAAGTGGTTGCATAAACTTGGTAATCATGTGGCGCATTATAATTGTGTAGAAAAGATAGAGATTTTACCTTACCATACATTAGGCACATATAAATACGAAAAGCTTGGCGAGAAATACAAGTTGATGGACACGCCTGCGTTGTCGGCTCAGAGAGCTAACGAGATACGCAACATGATGTCGCAATATAAGCCATGTCAATAGTATAAACTTCTAACCTATGGAGAAAACATTCGTTATAGACTCCATTTTGTCAATTTGCAAAAGTATCGGCTTTCCATTCACAACAAAGGTGAAGACAGATAAATGGAAGGCTGATGTCGTAGTGGATTGTGCTACTTACAAAATAGCTTTCAATGTGTGCAACTTACCACGTAATGTTGAAGATGTGTACTTAGCAATGCGTCAAGAACGAGTGTGTGGTTGTTGGATGCTATTGCCTTCGTTTAGAAAGATTGTGTTAAGCAAACTTCCTTGTTTTTACATTCAAGATATTCGTGGCGAAGTAAATGTTCTTCTTCACAAGATTAGAGAAGAAGAACATTCGCTTCCGCTCGACGACTTTATTCACTCCATGATTTTAGGCAACATACGTTATACAGAGACAATGAAAGTGAAGTATGTTGAAGTGTGTTTTTATCAGAAGATATGTTGGAAGTGCCATGAAAAGAATCATATATACCTCATTAATAAGTTGATTTCTACAGAAGGTATTGAGATTGAGAGCGGAATAGATAGTTTTTATCCCGAAATAGTTAATGGCGTAAAGCAATATCTTGATGTTAATTCGGGCCTAAATATAAAAATGGGGGAGATAAAACCACGTTATAGTAAGTTCCATCATGGTGCTTATATGTCCTTCGGTTGTGCATATTGTGACAGTCTGTTTGGTAGCACTTACATACAAGATGCCTATGATAATCTTGTCTTTTGCGTTAAGACGCTGCCCAAAGCACGAATATTAATCAGTAGAGACCTCGTTGTGCCAGCAAATCGTTGGTATAAAAGAGGCTAAAAGGCTTAAAAATGTTATCGTGCGGCGAACGCAATCTGAATAGACGGCGTCCGCGATCCGATTAGATTGCGTTCGCCATCCGTTCAGATGCCGTCCGCCATCCGCTTTGGTTTTGCTTAAAAACAAAATCCGCGTCGACTGATACGAACATTCGTACCAATCGACGCAGATTACTTACTAAAGTTTCCCACCCTTGTTTATAGGGCATTTTTTGAGTCCTTAAT
>OGYD01002900.1_pt1 | contig 10523 bp, 6 predicted proteins | sample 1576441 | NCBI WGS metagenome assembly OGYD01 (sample SAMEA3541537, study PRJEB24748) | human gut metagenome | biome: human gut; feature: human-associated habitat; material: faeces | place: China | collected 2012 | reverse complement strand
AGAAGTGCTCCCACAGGTGTTCGACGAGCTTGCCGTGGTTCTCCACGTCGTCGCGTTCCACACCGAGCTTGTCGGCGATCTCGCCCAAGTGCTCCACGGAAGTGCCCGGATTGTCCGGACCGCCGTTCGGCACAATCTCCTCGCCGAGCGCTTCGGACAGGGAGTCGTACATGCTGATGGTCTTCCATTCGCCGCCGAAATCATATTCGGTGCCGTCCAGCAGGGTCACCTTGTGGCTGCCGAACACGTCCATGGCGGTGTCCTGCACGAGCTGCTTGACGAGGGCACCGATGGTGTCGTAGTTGCCGTAGGCCTGGTAGGCCTCGACCATGGTGAATTCCGGGGCGTGGGTGGCGTCGACGCCCTCGTTGCGGAAGTCGCGGTTGATTTCGAACACGCGGTCGATGCCGCCGACGAGGCAACGCTTGAGGAACAGTTCCGGCGCGATGCGCAGGTAGAGGTCAAGGTCGAAGGCGTTCATATGCGTGGTGAACGGACGCGCCGCGGCACCGCCGTGCACGGTCTGCAGCATCGGGGTCTCGACCTCGAGGAAGTCATGGTCGGCGAAGGTCTTGCGCAGGGAGGCGACGGCCTTGGAACGGTTGCGCACCATGTTGCGGATCTTCTCGTCCGCGATCATGCCGATGTACGGCTTGCGGGTGCGGGTGTCCTCGTTCAGGTCCTTGTGCAGCGCAGGCAACGGCTGCAGCGCCTTGGCCGCGATGGCCCATTCGGTGGCGAACACGGACAGCTCGCCGGTCTTGGAAGCGATCACGCGGCCCTTGATGAACAGGTGGTCGCCCAAATCGACCAGCTGCTTGAACTGCTTCAGGGAGTCGGCGCCAATCTCCTTCTTGGAGATCATGCCCTGGATCTTGGTGCCATCGCCGGCGGACAGCTGCACGAAGCATAGGCCGCCCGCGTTGCGCAGGAACAGCACACGGCCGGCGATGCCGACCACGTCCTCGGTCTCGTCGCCCGCTTCGAGCTTGCCGTCATACTTGGCGCGGACCTCTTCGATGGTGGCGGTGACGTCAAGGGTCACCGGGTACGGCTGGATGCCTTCCTTAAGCATCATGGCGCGCTTGGCCACACGCATCTGCACCTGCTCCGGGTGGGCCAGCGGGCCGAATTCCTTATTGGACGGGTCCACGGCCTCGTCCAGCGCGGCGCCGCCGTTGATCTTGGCGCGAATCGCAGCATCCTGCTGCAGCAGCATTTCGGCGCGTTCCACCGTGGTCATGGTGGGAACTGCGGCCTCTTCTTCGTTCTGATTCTCTTGGGATTCGTTGGTCTCAGTCATAAGCCCCAAGTGTACCGAGAAGCCACTACACAACACGCGACACGCCGACCTTGCATACAGCGCCCAATCGTGTAGTATATTCAACTGTTGCCAAACGGGCTGTAGCGCAGCTTGGTAGCGCGCTTCGTTCGGGACGAAGAGGCCGCGGGTTCAAATCCCGCCAGCCCGACAACTAAGGCGGAACTTCGGTTCCGCCTTTTTCTTTGCCTTTCCATCAAACCGACGCTTGGCACCGTCTCACCGTCGGTTTCGCGGGAATCGCAATATCGAACCGACGCTTGGCACCATCCAAGTGCTGGTTCGGCGGACAATCCAAAATAAGGAATCCCCATGAAGAGAAGCATTCTGGCGCTGGCCTCCGGCGCCTTCATCCTCGGCGCCGCCGAATTCGTGATGATGGGCATCCTGCCCCAGACGGCCACCGCCATGCATGTCAGCATTCCCGCGGCCGGCCATTACATCTCCGCATACGCCATCGGCGTGTGTGTCGGCACACTGATCCTGGTGTTCGGCCGCAAGGTGCCGCCGAAGCATCTCATCATCCTGTTCATGGCCATCGCGTTGGTCGGCAACACGCTCAGCGCCGTCTCCTTCTGCTCGCCGATGCTGCTGGTGGCGCGTTTCATTTCCGGCCTGCCGCATGGCGCGTTCTTCGGCACGGCCACGCTGATCGCCAAAACGCTTGCCGACAAGGGCAAGGAGGCGCAATCCGTGTCCATGATGGTGATAGGCCAGACGGTGGCCAACATGCTGGGCGTGCCCGCGGGAACGTTGCTCGCCGAGGCGATGTCCTGGCGGCTGGCGTTTGCGATTCTGGCCGCCTGGGCGCTTATGACGATCGTCGTGGTGATTTCGTGGGTGCCGTTCATCGATCCGATCAAGGACGCCGGCATCAAGGGGCAGTTCCGCTTCCTCACCCATCCCGGCCCGTGGCTGATTCTGCTGGCCGTGTTCTTCGGCAATTCGGGCATCTTCTGCTGGTGGAGCTACGTGTCGCCGTGGTTGCAGAAAACCGGCGGATGGTCGGCGACGATGGTGCCGATGCTGATGGTGCTCGCCGGCCTCGGCATGGTGGTCGGCGGCATCGTGGGCGGCAGGCTGACCGACCTGTGGAAGGCGGGCGCGACCGCGGCGCTATCGCACGGCATCGCCTTGTGCGGACTGTTGCTGGTCTTCCTGTTGCCCGGTAATCATGCGACCACCGCGTTGCTGACGTTCATCATCGGTTTCGCGCTGTTCTTCAATTCATCGCCACAGCAACTGCTGATGGTGCAGGCGGGCGAAGGCGGCGGCGAGCTGATTGCCGGTGCCGCCGTACAAATCGCCTTCAATTTCGGCAATGCGATCGGTTCCATCGTCGGCGGAGCGGCACTGACCGCGACGGCGATGAATTACCATTTCACCGGCATCGCAGGCGCGCCGATCAGCCTGCTCGCCGTCATCCTGCTGGTGCTCTACACCCGTCGCTACGAAGCCCGCGCCTAGCCCCATCCCAACCTTCCCATTCTTCTCCCCCAAATCCCATCTCAGCGTCGATCCCATCGCCCCCAATCCGCGAAACCGACGCTGAGGAGGACGCTCAGCGTCGGTTTGGCGGAAAGGTGCGGCGAAACCGACGGGTTTCCACATATCCACAGGTGGATTGTGGAGGGGATTATTGCGATTTTCCCCTGATTTCGTATTGTTTTACGGCACGGGAGCATTGACTCGCGGCGCAGGAATTGCGATCGTTCCGCGGATTCCCCATGATTCCGTGTTTTCCGCGCCACGCACGCCGAATACGACTAGAGTGGCGTACCGTGCGAAGCATTGTGAAACGAATTCTCGTCACCTGCGCGGCGACTACCGCGCTGGCGCTTCTTCTGACCATGGTCCTATGCGCGCTCGGCAATGCGATGGCGCCGAAATGGCAGGTCGAGCCGTTCACGGACCATATCACGCTCACCACGACCAATACCGCTATCCAAGCCGTTGACCCGGCCACAGGTGCCGTGCTCAAAACCCCGCAGGAGGGCGCGTACCGCACCAAGGAAACGCATATCACGGTCGCGTTGGACGGCGGCAAAACCGTGAATGCCATCGTTCGCGAGCCGCTCGACGCGCCGGCAGATCGTCCCGCATGCCTGTTCCTGCACGGTTCGGGCACCGGCAAATCGTCGGAGGCGTTCGGCGACGTGGCGAACGCGATGGCGTCGGCCGGCATCACCACTCTCGTGCCGGACAAGCGGCTCGACAACTACACCATGCTGCACCGCGACTACGTGTCCAGCGCGCACGACTATGCGAAATCGCTGGAAATCCTGAGAAAATGGCCGGGCGTAAGCAGATCGGAAACCGGCATCTACGCCGAATCGGAAGGCACATGGATCGCCACCGTGCTGACGCAACAGCATCCGGATCTTGCCTTCGCCATCCTCACCTCTCCCCCGGTCGTTTCGGGCCGTCAGCAGATGACGCTCGCAGCCACCAATTATCTGACCGCCGCGGGCGCACCCGATGCCGTCAAGCAGCTTATTCCGCGCATCACCAGCCTTGGCACACAACGCATGGGACTCGCCTATGCGGATTTCGACGCGGCCAAATACCGCAGATCGCTCACCATGCCGCTACTCATCAACTATGGCGTCAAGGACACAGCCATGCCGGTCGAACAGGGCGCGCGGCTGCTGATCAAAGCCGCAAACCAGGCTGGCAATACGAATGTGACGCTGCGGTATTATGACGCGAACCATCAGCTTCGAACCGGTTCGAATCAGACGGTTCCGGGACTGCCGTTGGAACCGCATTACACGCACGATCTGGAGGATTGGATCAACGCGGTGACGAGCGGCACGGGTGCGAACGGCTGGGCAACGCCGATGATCGCCGGAACGCAGCCGAATCAGACGGTCACGGCACCGCTGAAGACCCCGCCCGCGCTGGTGAAGTCGATGGGTGTGATTATCGGCGCAATCGCGGTTTGCCTGCTCTGCGCGCTGCTGGCGATGTGCGGCGCGCCAATTCTGCTCATCGCCGGCTGGGTGCGCGAGCGCCGTGCGTCACGGCGGGTATCGCACGATTCGGCTTCGACGGAACCGGCGGAGCCAACGGATTCGACTTCAATGTTTTCAACGGATGCGACCACACCGACAGGTCCATCCACACAACCGAATGCGGCACGTCCAATCGCAATAACCGACCATCGATTCCCGGTCGGCATGCGCGTCGCACTGGCGCTCAACACCCTCCTTGCCGTCGGCACGACCGGCGTGTTCCTGGCGTATCTGGTCACCGTCATCATTGATGCGATCTCGTTGACCGACAATTCGGCAGTGCTTGCCAAGAACTGGCATGCCATCGTCATGCTCACATGGCTGAGCCTTGTCGCGTTCGCCTAGCTGTTGGCGGAAATCATCGTGGACGCGTGCCGTCGTCATGCTAGGAATCGCGCGATTGCAAGCATAGATGACGATGCGGATATGAATAATGGCCACGATGCCGCAGCCGGAAGCCGATGCGATATAGGAAAAGATGGAAAAGCATGCATCGGATCCGGCCATGTCATCGTGGCCACGTGTGTGGTGGTGTCGGCGGCGCTATCGTTGGCGCTGCTGGCTTTCTGGGGACTGTTCTGCTGACTGGCGTTCCCGTCGGCGCAGACGCACCGCGGCGACGACGGCCCAGACCACGGAAATGATGAGCAGCAGCGCGCCGAGACCGCCGACCACGTAGAAGAACAGCGTCGAGGGATTCGGCATCCACCGCCATGCGCCGATGGGCAGCAGGCACAGCATGGACATCAGGCCGATCAGGCAGAAGAACACGCCCAGCACGATGGTTCCGGTGCTTGGTCCGGACGGGCGGATTACCAGCTCGCCGTCCGTTTTGCCGATGCGCACTTGCTTGGAGGGGTCGACCGGCTCGGCTGATTTGGCTGGATCAGCCGATTTGACGGAACCGGTCGGACGTGCCGAACGGCCCGCAAAGCTTCCGCGCATGTCTTGTCCGGAGGTTTCCAGCGATTCGGCCTCGTCCTGCGATTCGAACTTCCTCTGCGCTTCCGGACCGCCGTCGAACGGCTTCTGGAACGATTCGGTCTTCGCCTCGCCCGGATCGTCGACGGCCGGCAGGGTTTCCGTGGGCTCGTCCGAGACCTCCGCGATTCCCATGACGTCGGTCAACGGCACTTCACGGGTTTTCTCGTCACTCATTTCGTTTCCTTTCCGCTGGCGCTTTTCCCGACGTTCTTTCCATCGACGCTGCCATGCGATTGGCCGCCCGTCGTTCCCACTGGCAGCTTGCTGTCGGACGTGTACTGCATGGTGACACTGCCGCCGACCGTTCCATCGACGTTGACATACAGATCCGGTTCCTCCGGAGCCTTGTCCGAATCGATCGACGGCCAATACCACTTGTTCTCGTAGATCGTTTTGAATGCCTTGTCGAGATCCGTGCCGGCGTATACCGAATCCTGCGAATCGTTCTCCGTATCCGAACCGGCATCGCCCGCATCATCATCGCCGGAATCGTCGAAATCGGTGGTGCCGTTGAGCGCCGGAACGCCCTTGTTCACGCCATGATGGCCGAGTCCCGAATCATCGTTCTCGTCGAGGGACAGGCCCATGAAGCCCGTGCCGTTGAAGAACGTAATCCCGTCCGGCCCTCCTATGTAATCCGTGACGTTGGTGTAGCCGTCGTCCGGATCGCTGACTGACCACTGGCATCCGTCCGGCAGCGTGACCACCACCTGGGCGTTCACCACCACCAGATTCAGCTTCCCTGTCGGACATGAGCTTTCGCCGTACGTGCCGTCGTTGAGCTTGACCTTGTGCTTGCCATGCGCTGCCGGATATCCGCTCAAATCGATGTCGAGCACATCGTTGGCGTAGTTCTTGCCGACCACCACCAGTCCCTGTTCGTATCGTTTCATCTGGGCGTCGCTGGTGTCGCTCCATGTCACGATGCCGGAGACCGTCGTGCGGTGGTAGTCATTCGACATCATCCAATCGCGGCTTTCCCATGCCACCGCACTCGTGCAGAACGTCATCACCACGGCCATGAACGCCGCGCACCATGCCAGCGGATGCAGGCCGCCGGTGCGACGGCCCATGCAACCAAGCACGACGATCACCACGCCGATTCCCAGGCAGATGCCGCCGCAGCACAGTGTGGCGAGACGCAGCACGCGCAAGGCGTAATCCCAATCAACCGGCATCGTAATGGCGTACCAGCCAGATCCGGCGATCGCCAGCAATGCCAAGCCAAGCGTCACCAGTACCAGCAGCGGTCCGGCCGGCTTGCGGCGGGCGCGTTTCGACTGCGGCGCCGCCACCGTCGGCGGAGCGGTGAAGGTCGGCGGCACATTGGCCGTGGCAAACGCTGCAGGCGGGTTCACCGGCTGCTGAAACGTCTGGTATGGCGATTGGACGGGACGCGCGTACCGCTGGTAGCCGGAAGGCGCGGGACACGTCGGCTGCGGCATCGGCTGGCCTGGCGTGCCGGGCATGTTTGCAGTGGTGGCCGTGTTCGTGGACATCGGCTGCGGCATATATTGCGATTGCGCAGGCCGCACCGGCTGTCCCGGCTGAACGGGCTGAGCAGGCTGCCCAGGCCACGATCCGCCCTGCTGCGGCGGCTGCCAGCTCGCCGCATACGACTGGCGGTTCACCAGCAGCCAGAACACCAGCACGGCCACGCCGAACGCCAGCCATCCGGCGCCGGGCAGGCACAGCGCCACCGCGGCGCATACCAGCGCGCCCGCGCAGTTCCAATCCCAATGGCCGTTGACCAGCTCCTCGCACAGGATCCGGCCATCCATCTCGTCCGGTAGCAGGAACCAGGCCAATGCGTAGAACGCCGCTCCGGCGCCGAACAGTAGCGAGGTGAGAATCACCAGCGCGCGGACCAGAGTGGCGTTCCATCCCAAGCGGCGCGCCACGCCGTCGCACACGCCTGCGATCCACCGGTTGCGGCCGCGCGTGATCCGGCTGGAGCGGATCCATGCGAAGAATCGATTGCCTCGATTCGGCTGCGGCTGATACATCGGCGGCCGTGGCTGCGATTGCGGTTCGGCAGAACCAGCGGCACTGCCGCCTTGCGGATTGTTGTTTGCGTTGCTCATATCTCCATTACAGCAATCCGCAGCCGTCATACGTATCGGGGAACACCCTGAATCTGCCCTGAACACCAGCTGAAAGCCCTGAATCGGCATCCCCGACAGGGCACAATGGAAGCATGAAGTCCTTAGCCAAACCGCGATACACGCAGGAACAGTACGACCAGGCCAGCGCGGTCTACATGCGCTGGTGCTACGTGCAGGCCCTGCGCGAAGGCCGTCCCGTGCCGTCCAAGCCGGCGCGACTGCCGTTGCTGCGCCCGACGTACGGCCGCGAGGTCGCTGGCGTGGCCAAGGCCGTCAGCATGCATCTGGGCGTGTCCGTTCATCTCATCCGTTTCATTTTCGTGGTCACCACGTTTTTCTTCGGTGCGGGCGCGATCGCCTATATTTTTCTGTGGATCACCGTACCCGTCGGAGACCCGGTCCAGCAGGCGTACGTCATCGCCGGCAGCCAGCCCGTCGAGAACGCGCCGCTGTCCCACGGCAACGTGAGGAACGTAAGAAACCTAAGGAACGTCGGAAACGGCGGCGCGCAATCGCAAGACAGCGACGGCAACGCGGACGGCATGCAATCCGGCAGCGGAGCACAATCGTCCGAAAGCCTGGAACAGATGTTCGCCAACGCGCCGAGACCCACGCTGCTGGCCATGGCGGGACTGCTTATGCTGGGCCTATGCGTGGCGATGGCGGCGAAAGGCATTGAAGGCACGCTGATTGTGCCGTTGCTGCTCGGCGTGGTCGGCGTCGGCGTCTCCTGGCTGCGGTTCAACGCGAAGGACGGCCAATTATGGACGATGCTCGGCGGCATCGCGGTCATTTTCGTCGCGTACGCGATCTACATCGCCACCCACGTGCGCATTATGCAGTCCGCACGGCACGCCACGTTCACCATGCTCGTCGCCGGTTTGGCGCTGCTTGTCGGCGTGCTGCTGGCGATTGTGCCGTGGATTATGACGCTGGTGCGTGATTTGGGCACGGAACGCGCGCTGAAGGAACGCGAGGAGGAGCGCGCCGATATGACCGCCCACCTGCACGACGGCGTGCTGCAGACGCTGGCGCTGATCCAGTTGCACGCCGATGACCAGCAGACCGTGTTTTCACTGGCAAGGCAGCAGGAACGCGAGTTGCGCGAATGGCTATATCAGGAGCGCACCACGTCGGACCGTTCCGTCAACGCCGGTTTGAAGCAGATCGCAGCGCATGTGGAGGACACGCATGGCAAGCCGATCGAGGTAGTGACGGTGGGCGACGCGCGGCCGAGCGCGCAGACCGACGCGTTGTTGGATGCCACGCAGCAGGCGCTCGTCAACGCCGTGACGCATGGCGGCGAACCGGTGTCCGTCTACTGCGAGGCCGGCGACAAGCTGGTGGAGGTGTTCGTACGCGACCATGGCGACGGCTTCGACGTCGACGCCATTCCAGCGAATCGCCTGGGCATCCGCGAGTCCATCATCGGACGTATCAAGCGCCGCGGCGGTACAGTGGAGATTGTGTCGAGGCCCGGCTGGGGCACGGAGGTGCGCATGCACATGCCGATTTCAGGAGCGGCGGAGGATGCGGACAGCGCTACGACCACCACAGCGGACGGCGATACGGGCGTGCAATCGGCGCAATGAACACGGCACATGCAGCAGGTGCGGCAATGAATCAATCGAACCAAGGAGCAGGAATGAGCGAGCGGGAACAGCGCATCAGAATCGCCGTCGTGGACGACCATGAGATGTTCCGCGCGGGTGTGATCGCCACGTTGCAGCCGTATTTCGACGTGGTCGGACAGGCGGCCGACGTGGAGGGGTCAGTGGCGATGATCGCGCAGACCAAACCGGACGTGGTGCTGCTGGACGTGCATGTGCCGGGCGGCGAGAACGGCGGTGGCGCCGAAATCCTCACGAAATCGCGCGCATACTCCCCCGATACCGTCTTCCTCGCGCTGTCCGTGTCGGATTCTCCGCAGGATGTCGGTTCCGTGATCCGCGCCGGTGCGCAGGGATATGTGACGAAGACTATTTCCGGCGACGACCTGGTGTCCTCCATCAAGCAGGTGCATGAGGGCTACGCCGTGTTCTCGCCGAAATTGGCGGGATTCGTGCTGTCCGCCTTCCAGAACGGCCCGAGCGCGAACGGCGCGTTCGGCGGCCCGATCCACGATGACGAGCTGGACCGGCTGTCCAACCGCGAGCAGGAGGTCATGCGGCTGATCGCGCGCGGCTACACGTACAAGGAGGTGGCTTCGGAACTGTTCATCTCCATCAAGACCGTGGAGACCCATATGAGCTCGGTGCTGCGCAAACTGCAGCTGTCGAACCGTTCCGAGCTCACCCGTTGGGCCGCGGATCGACGGATTGTGTGACGTTGCCGCCACGACAACGACAATCGCCATAAACGGCATGGAAAAGGGCTTACCGAAAAATCCTTCGGTAAGCCCTTGATTGATGCGGGCAGAGCGAGATTCGAACTCGCGGAGGCTTGCACCTCAACGGTTTTCAAGACCGTCTCTTTAGACCGCTCAGACATCTACCCTTTGCGCCTAACATCGCTGCTACGCACGAAACGTCAATATACCACAGTGCGCGGAAGTGCGACACCTGGCACAGCCTCCATCCCCGTCGCTTCCAACAGAAAACCGCACACGCATCTGCCCAGAACGACACAAACGGCACTGGGACCGTCCAACATACGAAAAGCGGCGCCGGCACAAATGCCAACGCCGCTTTCACGGATTCATATCAGACGCGAACGTCTTGGAAAATCAGGCTTCCCACTTGGTCGGCTCGATGACTTCCTTGCCGCCCATGTACGGACGCATGGCCTTCGGAATCTCGATGGAGCCGTCCTTCTGCTGGTGGTTCTCGAGAATGGCGACCAGCCAACGGGTGGTGGCCAGCGTGCCGTTCAGCGTGGAGACGGCGCGGGTGTTGCCATCCTCCATACGTTCGCGGATGTTCAGACGACGGGCCTGATACTCGGTGCAGTTGGAGGTGGAGGTCAGCTCACGGTAACGGCCCTGGGTCGGCACCCAAGCCTCGCAGTCGAACTTACGTGCCGCGGAGGAGCCCAGATCGCCGGCGGCGGTATCGATGATGCGGTACGGCACCTCGACCTTGCCGAGCATTTCCTGCTCCA
>OGYD01002898.1_pt1 | contig 10529 bp, 7 predicted proteins | sample 1576441 | NCBI WGS metagenome assembly OGYD01 (sample SAMEA3541537, study PRJEB24748) | human gut metagenome | biome: human gut; feature: human-associated habitat; material: faeces | place: China | collected 2012 | reverse complement strand
CCGCTTCCGTGGACATTTGGAGAATATTTCCGACAATATGCTGATGGGAGCTGTCAATGCTTTCAATGGTGAAACGAACCGTGTTTGGAATCGTTCGACAAATACTTATGGAACAGTTTCCGGTACGGCAAAGATGTATAAATCCGAAGGTATTCCGTCTATTGTTGTTGCCGAAGAGAATTATGGAGAAGGTTCCAGCCGTGAACATGCAGCCATGGAACCACGCTTCCTCAATGTACGTGTCATTTTGGCTAAGAGTTTTGCCCGTATCCACGAAACAAATCTGAAAAAACAAGGAATGCTTGCTCTTACTTTTGTAGATAAAGCAGACTATGATAAAATTCGGGAACACGATCTTCTGTCCATATCAGGCTTAGTCCATTTCGCACCGGGGCGCAATTTGACGATTGTTCTTCATCACGAAGACGGAACGAAAGAAAGTTTTGAAGTGCAACATACCTATAATGAACAGCAGATAGCTTGGTTCCGTGCCGGTTCTGCCTTAAATGCAAGATAAAAAATGAGCAAAATAACCATGCAAACAGATGGTACGCTGTTGGTACCCGATGTGCCTACCGTACCTTATATTACCGGCGATGGAGTAGGAGCCGAAGTGACTCCTGCCATGCAAGCCGTAGTGGACGCAGCTATCCGGAAAGCATACGGCGGCAAACGTCGGATCGAATGGAAAGAAGTGTTGGCGGGAGAACGTTCCTTCAACGCGACTGGTTCCTGGTTGCCGGATGAAACAATGGAAACTTTTCAGGAATACCTGGTAGGAATCAAAGGTCCGTTGACAACTCCTGTCGGAGGTGGAATCCGTTCGTTGAACGTAGCACTGCGTCAGACACTTGATTTATACGTCTGTCTTCGTCCGGTTCGTTGGTATCAGGGAGTACAGTCGCCTGTCAAATCACCGGAGAAAGTGAACATGTGTGTGTTCCGTGAAAATACGGAAGATATTTATGCAGGTATCGAATGGGAAGCCGGAACTCCGGAAGCTGAAAAGTTCTATCAATTCCTGAAAGACGAAATGGGCGTGACAAAAGTCCGTTTCCCGGAAACCTCTTCTTTCGGTGTGAAACCTGTATCACGTGAGGGCACGGAGCGTCTTGTGCGTGCTGCCTGCCAGTATGCGCTCGACCATCATTTGCCTTCCGTAACGCTGGTGCATAAAGGGAATATCATGAAGTTTACCGAAGGTGGTTTCAAAAAATGGGGCTACGAACTGGCGCAACGTGAATTTGGCGATGCTTTGGCAGATGGCAGACTGGTGATAAAAGATTGCATTGCGGATGCTTTCTTACAAAATACACTCCTGATTCCCGAAGAATATTCCGTGATAGCCACCTTAAACCTCAACGGAGACTACGTTTCCGACCAACTGGCGGCCATGGTAGGCGGTATCGGCATTGCTCCGGGAGCAAATATCAACTACCAGACAGGTCATGCCATCTTTGAAGCGACTCACGGAACAGCTCCCAATATTGCGGGAAAAGATGTAGTGAACCCTTGTTCTATAATCCTTTCGGCAGTAATGATGCTCGAATATTTTGACTGGAAAGAAGCGGCTGCTCTGATAGAGAAAGCCTTGGAACAAAGCTTCCTGGACGCTCGTGCTACACACGATTTAGCCCGTTTTATGCCGAATGGAACCTCCCTCTCTACTTCCGCTTTCACTCGTGAGATCGTGGAAAGAATTGAAAAACAAAAGTAACGAATAAAAAACGAAGAAAGATGAAAAAAGAGTACTTGATTTACAAGCTTTCCGAGGAAATGAAGGAAGCTACCCGGATTGATACAGAATTGTTCTCCAAGTTTGATGTGAAGCGCGGATTGCGTAATGAAGACGGCACAGGTGTATTGGTAGGTTTAACCAGAATCGGTAATGTAGTAGGATATGAACGTGTTCCGGGTGGTGGGTTGAAACCAATACCGGGAAAACTGTTCTATCGCGGTTATGATGTAGAAGATATTTCTCACGCTATAATCAAAGAGAAACGCTTTGGCTTCGAAGAAGTGGCTTACCTATTGCTTTCCGGGCGTCTGCCGGATAAAGAAGAATTGCTTTCTTTCCGTGAGTTGATTAACGACAATATGCCGTTGGAACAGAAAACGAAAATGAACATCATCGAGTTGGAAGGAAACAACATCATGAATATTCTTTCACGCAGCGTACTCGAAATGTATCGTTTTGACGCAAATGCGGATGATACCTCTCGGGATAACTTGATGCGTCAGAGTATTGAACTGATTTCAAAGTTCCCCACTATCATTGCTTATGCTTATAATATGCTTCGTCATGCTACTTTCGGACGTTCTCTGCATATCCGCCATCCGCAGGAAAAGCTCTCTATTGCCGAGAATTTCCTGTATATGCTGAAAAAAGACTATACCGAACTGGATGCACGCACCCTCGATTTGTTATTGATTCTTCAGGCAGAGCACGGTGGTGGTAATAACTCCACTTTCACCGTTCGCGTAACTTCTTCTACCGGAACAGATACTTATTCGGCCATCGCCGCTGGTATCGGTTCGCTGAAAGGCCCGCTTCACGGAGGTGCCAATATTCAGGTTGCCGACATGTTCCAGCACCTGAAGGAAAATATCAAAGACTGGACAAGTGTAGATGAGATAGACACTTACTACACCCGAATGTTGAACAAAGAAGTGTATAACAAGACCGGACTGATCTATGGTATCGGACATGCCGTTTATACCATCTCCGACCCTCGTGCTCTTCTATTGAAAGAACTGGCTCGCGACCTTGCCCGTGAAAAAGGCAGAGAAAGCGAATTTGCTTTCCTCGAACTGCTAGAAGAACGTGCCATCGCTACTTTCGGACGGGTTAAAAACAACGGAAAGACAGTGTCCAGCAATATCGACTTCTATTCGGGCTTCGTGTATGAAATGATCGGTTTGCCGCAGGAAATCTTCACTCCACTGTTTGCCATGGCACGTATCGTAGGCTGGTGTGCACACCGCAATGAAGAATTGACTTTCGACGGTAAACGGATTATCCGCCCGGCTTATAAAAATGTACTTGATGATTTGGCTTATATCCCAATTAAGAAACGCTGATAAGAACAAATCCTTTTATTGAATAGATAAGTAATCCCGGATGTGTGCCCGATCATTTCAGAAGCGCATCCGGGAAATTTTACATTTTCTCCTTTTTTATGTTCGTAAAAGAATGTACTTCAGATTCTTTCTATTTTTTGTATCGTCGTTTATCTCATTTTTGTTATTTTTGCGTGTTACAAAATAGATCGGTATGAGTATAGATACTTTTAATCTGTTTCTGGGGGTGATGAGCCTGATTGCTTTGTTTGTTTTTATCGCCCTTTACTTTGTGAAAGCCGGATATGGTATTTTCCGCACAGCATCGTGGGGCGTAGCTATCTCCAATAAACTAGCCTGGATATTGATGGAAGCTCCGGTTTTTGTGGTGATGTGTGTGATGTGGATCTATTCCGAACGTCGGTTCGAGCCGGTGATTTTCACTTTCTTCCTCTTCTTTCAAATTCACTATTTTCAGCGTGCTTTCATCTTCCCTTTGCTATTGAAAGGAAAAAGTAAGATGCCGCTGGCAATCATGTCGATGGGAGTTCTTTTTAATTTGCTGAATGGCTATATGCAAGGAAAATGGATTTTCTATCTTGCTCCCGAAACGATGTATCAAGCCGGTTGGTTCACTTCACCGTGGTTTATTATCGGTACACTGCTCTTTTTCGCAGGTATGCTGTTGAACTGGCAGTCGGATTATATCATCCGACATTTGCGCAAACCGGGAGACACCCGGCATTATCTGCCTCAAAAAGGAATGTACCGTTATGTCACTTCCGCCAACTATTTCGGTGAGATACTAGAATGGGCAGGTTGGGCGATACTCACTTGTTCACTTTCCGGTCTGGTCTTCCTTTGGTGGACGATTGCTAACCTTGTTCCCCGTGCCAACGCTATTTGGTGCCGTTACCGCGAAGAATTCGGAGACGCAGTGGGAGAACGGAAACGAGTGTTCCCTTTCCTTTATTAGGGACGCTTTTCATCACGACTTATGTATGACTTAAATAAAATATCAACTACTATGGAATCTAAACTTTTTAGCCCGGTCACCTTTGGCCCTTTGACGCTGCGGAATCGAACAATCCGTTCGGCAGCTTTTGAGAGCATGTGTCCGGAGAATACTCCCACGCAGATGTTGCTGGATTACCATCGGTCGGTAGCTGCGGGGGGAGTGGGTATGACAACAGTGGCTTATGCTGCCGTGACACAAAGCGGACTTTCTTTCGACCGTCAGTTGTGGTTGCGTCCGTCCATTATTCCCCGTTTACATGAACTGACAAAAGCCGTGCACGATGAAGGTGCCGCAGTAGGTATACAAATCGGGCATTGTGGAAATATGTCCCATAAAAATATATGTGGTGTCACTCCTATATCCGCATCTTCAGGCTTCAACCTCTATTCTCCTACGTTTGTGCGTGGAATGGAAAAAGAGGAGCTGCCGGAAATGGCGAAAGCGTATGGAAATGCAGTCAATCTGGCGAGGAAAGCCGGATTTGACGCCGTTGAAGTACATGCGGGGCACGGCTATTTGATTAGTCAATTCCTGTCTCCCTACACCAATCATCGGAAAGATGAATATGGCGGTTCGCTCGAAAATCGGATGCGTTTTATGGATATGGTGATGGAAGAAGTGATGAAAGCGGCGGGCAATGATATGGCAGTTTTCGTAAAAATGAATATGCGCGACGGCTTCAAAGGAGGAATGGAGATAGACGAATCCATACAAGTGGCCAAACGTCTGTTGGAACTTGGCGCTCATGGATTGGTGTTGAGTGGTGGTTTTGTCAGTAAAGCGCCGATGTATGTAATGAGAGGTGCCATGCCGATTCGTTCGATGTCTTACTATATGAATTGTTGGTGGCTGAAATACGGAGTCCGTATGTTTGGCAAATGGATGATCCCCTCTGTACCCTTCAAAGAGGCTTATTTCCTTGAAGATGCACTGAAATTCCGTGCGGCTCTTCCGGATGCGCCGTTGATTTATGTCGGTGGTCTTGTTTCCCGTCAGAAAATAGATGAAGTGCTCGATTCCGGTTTTGATGCCGTGCAGATGGCGAGAGCGTTACTCAACGAACCGGGATTCGTGAACCGGATGAAACAGGAGCAACAAGCACGCTGCAACTGTGGACACAGTAATTATTGCATAGGACGTATGTATACGATAGAAATGGCTTGTCATCAACATTTGAAAGAACAATTACCTTCCTCTTTACAAAAGGAGATTGATAAACTGGAGAAAAAATGAGTGAAATGAAATGGGCAATCATCACCGGTGCGGACGGAGGAATGGGAACAGAAATAACACGTGCCGTAGCCAAAGCCGGTTATCGAATCATAATGGCTTGTTATCATCCGAAGAAAGCGGAGGTTGTTCGTGAACGTTTGAGCAAGGAAACTGGAAACCCGGATTTGGAAGTTATGGCTATTGACTTATCTTCCATGCAATCCGTAGTTGCTTTTGCCAGTCAGATCTTAGAAAGGAATCTTCCCATCGCTTTGTTGATGAATAATGCCGGAACAATGGAGACAGGTTTTCATACTACTTTCGAAGGATTCGAACGAACGGTAAGTGTGAACTACATGGGACCTTATTTGCTTACCCGGAAATTAATTCCGCTGATGGTGCGTGGAGCGCGTATCGTAAATATGGTTTCCTGTACATACGCAATCGGCAAGCTCGACTTCCCAGATTTCTTTCATAGAGGGAAAACGGGAACGTTTTGGAGGATTCCTGTTTACAGTAACACGAAGCTGGCTTTACTGTTGTTTACTTTCGAGCTTTCCGAGCAACTTCGAGAGAAGGGGATTAGCGTCAATGCTGCCGATCCGGGAATTGTTTCTACTGATATCATCACTATGCACAAGTGGTTCGATCCGTTGACGGATATTTTTTTCCGTCCTTTTATCCGTAAACCCAAGAAAGGGGCTTCTACGGCAATCGGTTTACTGTTGGACGAAAAGGAAGCCGGTGCGACAGGGCAACTGTATGTCAATAACCACCGGAAAAATCTGTCTGATAAATACACGAATCATGTGCAGAAAGAGCAGTTGTGGGAGATAACGGAACGTGCGTTGGCGAGTTGGCTGAAGTAGGGTTTCTTTTCTTTTTTTATTTAAATTATCCAGTATTTACTTATATATAGGTATTGTACATATCTATATACCTCATTTTTGTTGTCTTATTTTTACCAATAGATAGGGATTGTTTAGCACTTCTTTTTTCTGCTTACCTTTGCATCGCTTTTAGAACAATGAAAAGGTTATAAAGTAAAAAGGAGATGAGCAATAAATATTTTTTGGTTTTTCTGGCATTCTTGTTTTCCGTATCCGTATATTCACAACAGGGGCGTCACCGTAGTAGTTTAATTTCGGGCAGAGTGATGTCCACAGAAAAAGAAGTAGTGGATTTTGCGACAGTTTATCTGAAAGGAACCAACCAAGGATGCTATACAGATGAAAAAGGTATATATCATTTGAAAACGACAGCAGGTGAATATACACTCGTCGTTTCGGCTATCGGTTATCAAACGGTAGAAAAGAAAGTTAAATTAGCTAAGGGAGAAAGAATAAAAGTAAACGTCACTATCGCGCCGGCGGTAAAAGAACTGGGAGAGGTGCTGGTCACGACATCCGGAGTCGGCCGTGTGAATCAATCTGCTTTTAATGCGGTAGCCATTGATGCGAAGAAATTGCATAATAGTACGCAGACTTTGGCGGGTGCACTGACTAAAGTGCCCGGTGTAAAACTCCGCGAATCAGGTGGAGTGGGATCGGATATGCAATTGTATATCGATGGCTTTAGCGGGAAACATGTGAAAATCTTCATTGACGGCATACCACAGGAAGGAGCCGGTGCTGCATTCGATTTGAACAATGTTCCTATTAATTTTGCCGACCGTATAGAAGTCTATAAAGGAGTAGTTCCCGTAGGATTCGGAACCGATGCCATTGGGGGAGTGGTTAATATTGTCACCAATAAGCAACCCGGAAAGTGGTTTATGGACGCTTCCTATTCTTACGGATCATTTAATACTCATAAATCATACGTGCGCTTCGGACAAACGTTCAAGAATGGTTTTATGTATGAGGTCAATGCTTTTCAGAATTTCTCGGATAATGATTATTATGTAGACACTTATGTACGCGAATTTGAGATTAAAGAAGATGGAAGCGTACGTTTTCCGCCACTTGATAAAAATAAGATTTATCATCTGAAACGTTTTAATGACCAGTATCATAATGAAGCCGTGATTGGAAAAATCGGCCTGGTAGGAAAGAAATGGGCAGACCGTTTGGCGTTGAGTTTCAATTATTCCCATTTCTATAAAGAGATACAAACAGGCGTTTATCAAGATGTTGTGTTCGGTGAAAAATTCCGCAAAGGACATTCGTTGGTCCCTTCTTTAGAATATTACAAAAAGAACTTATTGGTGAAAAACCTGGATCTGCTGTTGACTGCCAATTACAATCATAATATCACCAACAATGTCGATACCGCTTCGCGGGCTTACAACTGGCGTGGAGATTTTTATGAAAAAGGCAGCCGGGGAGAACAGTCTTACCAGAACAGTGAATCTAAAAATAAAAACTGGAATGGGACGCTGAAGATGAATTACCATATCGGACAGGCGCATACGTTTACTTTCAGTCATGTAATCAGTGATTTTGAACGTACGAGCCGCTCTACCATCGGTGTTTCTTCCAAATTCACGGACTTTTCTATTCCTAAAATCACCCGTAAAAACGTCAGCGGGCTTTCTTACCGTCTGATGCCGTCGGACAGATGGAATGTGTCGGCATTTGCCAAATATTACCGGCAATACAACAAGGGACCGGTATCGCAGAATACGGATGGAATAGGCAACTATATCAATCTGTCCAATACGGCAAGCGCTCTTGGATATGGAGCGGCAGGTACCTATTTTATATGGAAAGATCTTCAGGTGAAACTTTCGTACGAAAAGGCTTTCCGCCTACCGACCACGGACGAACTCTTTGGAGATGAAGACCTTGAAGCTGGCAAAATGAATCTGAAACCGGAGAAAAGTGATAATGTCAATTTGAGTTTCAGCTATAATCATCAGTTTGGCAAGCATGGATTGTATGCCGAGGCCGGTTTGATATATCGGGATACGAAAGATTATATAAAAAGAGGACTGGACGTATTGGGAGGAACAAGCTACGGATATTATGAGAACCACGGTCACGTAAGGACCAAAGGGTATAATTTGTCATTGCTTTATAGCTTCTCGCATTGGTTTGATATAGGAGGAACATTTAATAGCATCGATACTCGTGATTACGAAAAGTTTCTGGCGGGTTCCTCTTTGCAAGAAAGCATGCACTATAAAGTGCGTATGCCGAATCTGCCCTATCGTTATGCTAATATCAATGCAAATTTTTATTGGAATGACCTGTTTGTCAAAGGAAATGTATTGAGCATCGGCTATGATAGCTACTGGCAGCACGATTTTCCTCTTTACTGGGAGAATCTCGGAGATAAAGATTCAAAGAATATGGTGCCGGAACAGTTTTCTCATAATCTGTTTTTGTCCTACACCATGAAGAATGGACGTTATAATGTATCATTTGAATGTCGGAATTTCACCGATGCCCAACTGTTTGACAATTTTAGTCTGCAAAAAGCGGGGCGCGCATTCTATGGAAAGTTCAGAGTGTTTTTCGGTAAATAATAAGAGTCAGTTTTTAGTATCAATCAATAATAAAGAATATATGAAGAAGTTTTTATTACAGGCTTTTGCCGTAGCTTTTTGTTTGGGTAGCGGTGTGTTTGTGGCATCTTGCGACGATGATAATAATCCGGTGGATAACCCGCCAATTGATGGAGAAACAGCTTATGTGGTGGCTGCCACAACTGGTGAAGCAAGTTATTTGGTAGTAGCCAATTCTTTGGATGAAGGAACAGTGTCGACTCAAGGGAATGGAACCGAAGTGATTGGCGGTACCTATTGGGTATATAAAGGACTGGATTATGTGTTTGCTTTAGTTTATAATAAAGGTGGCGCAGGTACAGGAGCTTCCTATTATCTGGGGGCAGATGGTAAAATGAAAGAAAAGTACACATACACTTATAATCGTATCACGTCTTATGGAACCTGGGGGGATAAAGTGGTGACTGTTTCCACCGGGGACTCGAAAATAACAGATGAGGATCAGAATGTGGCTCAAGCATTGTTGTTCAACTATTTGGATGCGACCGATGGCAGTCAGGAAGAGGGTACCTTGCTTGCCGAAAATTACTTGGGTAATGGTGAAAAAGTTTCATGGGCAGGTCTGGTTGAAGCTAACAATAAGATTTATACATCTGTCATCCCAATGGGAATGAGTAAGTACGGTATTAAAAAATGGCCGGAAGCTGTGACAGATCAGGAACTTGTGACTAAGACTGACGGTGGTAGCGGCAGCGGTGCATATACAGCCGGTGTCATTCCTTCTACACAATACCCGGATAATGCTTACGTGGCAATTTATAGTGGCACGAACTTCAATGAGACTCCGGTGATTGCCAAGACTGATAAAATAGGCTATGCATGCGGTCGTATGCGTTCACAATATTATCAGACCATTTGGGCCGCTGATAATGGTGACGTCTATGTGTTCTCTCCCGGATATGGACGTACGGCAGTTTCATCTTCAGATTTGAAGAAGGTAACAGGACAGAAACCTTCGGTGTCCGGACAGCAAATGATACAGCAAAAAGAGTCCGGGGATAAGAAAGAGTATTCTATTCCGGTAGGAGGGTTGGATGCAGGCTATTATATTGTAGTATTGCAATCAACTGATGGTAAGATATATCGGAGCAAATTTATGAAACGTTAGACTATATATATTTATAGTACTGGAACGAGGCTATTCTATTAACTTAGGATGGCCTTGTTTTTTCTATTCTAATGAACGATTTTCGCTTTAAAACGTTCATTTGCGATAGGATCATCAAAAAAAAGTATTCAAAATCATCTGACGAACCATATATTTCAGTAATTTTGTCTTTCTAATGAACAACAAGATAGTGATTTGTATCATTCGTTGAGGTGCTACTAAAAACAACTAACCCCTGACTATATGAGGTGTACACTACTCTTTCTATTTATTCTTCTTGCAAATCGGCTTCTTGCTGATAATGTAACAGCAGAGCAAGCTCATGCTTTAGCTACCGATTTCTTTAAAACGAATGTTCAAACCCGTAGTACTGCTGCGTCACCACAGTTACAATTAGTTTGGGATGGGGAAGATGCGAATACCCGTAGTGCAGGGAATCTTCCGGCTTTCTATGTTTTTAATAGTACCGACCAGAAAGGTTTTGTTATTATTGCCGGAGATGATGTGGTTATGCCTGTACTAGGTTATTCTTTCACAAACAGCTTTGTGGTAGATGGGATGCCTTCTAATCTGAAAAGTTGGATGAATGGGCTGAAAGAACAGATCAACGAGGCAAGAGAGAC
>OGYD01002895.1_pt1 | contig 10537 bp, 6 predicted proteins | sample 1576441 | NCBI WGS metagenome assembly OGYD01 (sample SAMEA3541537, study PRJEB24748) | human gut metagenome | biome: human gut; feature: human-associated habitat; material: faeces | place: China | collected 2012 | reverse complement strand
CTCACATGGACTAAAAGAAACGCCGAAACGGCCTACTCCAACTTGACAAAACACAGGCGTTCTTGGCCCACGGGGCCACGGAGACGACGGAGCCGTTGGACAGCACGACCACGACGTTCTGGTTCGCGGCGGCGACCTGTTCGAGCAGGGCGATCTGCTTGGCGGGCATGTCGAGGGTTTCGCGATCGAAGCCCTCGATTCAAAGCATCCGGCGCACGACTATTTCGCGGACCGCGAGCGCCGCAGCGTGACGAACGCGCTCAACATCAACTGGTCAGTACCCGACGGCGCGAACGTGGAGCACGTGCTTCAGGCGGGCCTGTCGATGATGGACGGCATTCAGCTGCGCTGGCTGCGCTCTCCCGGTCGCGATCTCAACGCCATGTGGGTCGACTGCGAGGATGTGCTGTTCCCCTCCCCCTTATGGGACGGATACCGCTGACCCTTCCGTAAATCGCGCGTCTCGCACATCACCTCCGCCACCGCGTCATCAATCACCGTCATCCCGAACCATCACCCCATCCATCCCGCATGCCAGACATGCCGCAGATCCCAAGGGTCGAGGCGCGTGTCGTCCATCACGGCGGCGTCCCCGTCACCCATACCGGGCGCGGGAGGCGCGAGACGGTCAAACTCGCCGCGACCGCCGCGCAGTCGATAGCTCCAGTAGACCTGACCGGCGGAGACGTTCCACGCGTCGAGCTGCATGGCGGCGACGCGGAGGTAGACGGCGCGGCGGCGGGCGGCGGGCGACGGGACGCCGTCCCCGGCGTCGCCCGCGCGCGAACCGACGTCACCGGATGCGCCGTCTCCAACATCCGAACCGCCGTCACCGAACGCACCATATCCGTCGAACGCACCACCAGACGCATCAACGGACGCGACCTCACCTTGCGCCCCGCACTCCCCCATGCGCGCCGCAAGCCCGTTCGCCACGCACCACTCCCCCACCATGACCGGCGTAAAGCGCGCGGCACGGCGGATGCGGCGCGCGCCCCACGCCGCGAACAGCCGGTACCAGCGCATAAGCCATGCGTCCGGCAGTATGCGGAACAGCACCTCGGGCCGTTCCGACATGACGAGATACGCGTGCGTGTCGATGATGACGCCGCGCATGCCCTCACGTACGAACCAGCCGCGCCAGCGGTTCAGGCGGAATCCGTCATGGAACACGATGACCGGCCCGTCGCCCAGCACCGGGCGCAGCCATCGGTATGCCGCCCGATAGAACCGTTTGAGGAAGCGCATCGGAACGTGGCCGCTCCCCCGCGCCTCCCCCGGATCCTTCGCCCGGGAGCTCGACGGCGACATGAGATAAGTGAGACGGTCGACCGGCTCGTTGAGCACTTCGATGCCGTACAACGCAGGGCGGTCGCGGTAACGTCGCGCGAGACGCTCGAGCACGTCCAGTGCGAACGCAACCTGCCGCGGCGTCGTATGCCAGCGGACCACGCCGGTCAGGCCGCCATTGTCGAACCCGTTCTGCGACCCGGGCACGGTGTGCAGGTCGATGAGCACCTTAAGCCCGGCCCTCTCCGCCCAGTCGAACGCACGGTCGAGGTATTCGACGCATCCGGGATGCCCGGGCACGTCACCGAAGATGAAAAACGGCACGGGGATGCGCACAAGGTTCAGCCCGTGCGCGGAGATGGCGCGGAAGTCGTCCTCGGTGATGTACGTGTCGCGGTGACGGCGCAGCAGGCGCTCCAGTTCGGCCGGGTCCGTGGACCGGTGCAGCCAGATCTCGTCCTCCTCGCCGCTCGCACGGAACAGGCCGGGCGTCATCCACCGTTCCAATACCAGCCAGCCGCCGAGGTTCACTCCGTTGATTCGCCCATCGTCTTCCGGCATGGCCCTCTCATCAGTATTCCGCATCATTGCTCCGTTCCGCACAAACGACACCGCCCGCTCCAGCATACGACCGGAGCGGGCGGAAACATATGAGGCCCACACGAAACCGATTCACACGGGACCGGCTCACGCGAGAGCATCTCACGCAGAGCAGATTCACGCGACGGTGAAGGTGGTGCGCTTGAGGTCGTCGCGGCGCGACGAGTGGCCGATGAGCAGCTCGAACTCGCCGGGTTCGACGATGCGGTTCGCATCGGCGTCGGCGATGGTGCAGTCGCAGACCGGAATGTCGAACACGACGGTCGCGGTCTCGCCCGGTTCGAGCGTGACGCGGCGGAACGCCTTGAGTTCGCGGTCGGCCCAGCTGTATGAGGTGACGACGTCGCCCACGTACGCCTGCACGACCTCGGTGCCCGCGCGGCGCCCCGTGTTGGTGAGGGCGATCTCGGCGTGCACGGTGTCGGTCTGCGCGAACGTGCCGTCCGCGTTCGAGGCCCCGCCGACGATCGTCGGCTCACCGTACGCGAACGTCGTGTAGCCTTCGCCCTCGCCGAACGCGAACGCCGGGTCCTGCGTAAGGTCGGCGTAGCGGTTGCCGTGCTGGCCGCGGATCTGGTTGTAGTAGACCGGCAGCTGGCCCGCGTGGCACGGGAAGGTGATCGGGAGCCTGCCGGACGGGTTCACCTCGCCGAGGATGATCTCGGCGATGGCCTGTCCGCCCTCCATGCCCGGGTTCGGCGCCCACAGGATGGATCCGGCGCCGGACTTCGGATCGTTGCAACGGCCGGCGAGCACGCCGGAATCGCCCACGATGGAACGCGGCAGCACCTGTGGCTTGGAGCTCACCAGCACGGTGACCATCGGCTTGCCGGTCTCGCGGGAGACGTCGGCGAGTGCGTCGAGCAGCGCGTTCTGGCCGCCGAGCAGTTCAAGCGTGGCGGTGGAACAGGTCTCGCCGACCAGCTGCACCACATCGCCCACGACGGCGACGATGAGGTCGGCCTCGCGCGCGGCGGCGACGGCCTCGTCGAGCAGGGCCCGGTCAACGGGCGCGCTCACTCCGATCTTCGGGCGCGGCTGGCCGTCCGGGTAGAACTCACCCTCCGGGTCGGGCACGAGGTCGATGACGTTGGCACCGCGGGCGTAGGTAACCTCGCATCCGTCGCCGGCGAGCGCACGGAAGCCGTCGAGCACGGTGGTGATCATGCCGCGCGGATGACCGTCGGGCATCCAGCCGACTTGGCCGGAGCTGCCGGCCCAGTCGCCGAGCTGGTTCTGGGCGTCGTCGGCGAGCGGGCCGACCACGGCGATGCGCTTGCGCGCGGGCGCGTCACCGGAGCCGGGGATCGCTTCGGCCGGCGCCGCGTCGAACGGCAGTCCGCCGTCGTTGCGCAGCAGGGCAACGGCCTCGCGAGCGAGCTCGAGGTTCACGCGGCGGTGATCCTCGGAGCCGATGACGGCCTTGATGCGCTTCTCGTCCGGCAGACGCGGGTCCTCGAACAGGCCGAGGCGGAACTTGAGCGCAAGGATGCGCGCGACAGCCTCGTCGATGAGCGACTCGTCGAGCAGACCGGTGTGCACGGCCTCGATGGCGCCGTCGTAGAACCCCGGCGTGGTCATGACCAGATCGTTGCCGGCCTTGACCGCGTCGGCGGCGGCGTGCACGTAGTCGGGCTTGACCTTCTGCTCCCATACGGAACGGCCCACGTTGTCCCAGTCGGTGATGAGGGTGCCGTTGTACTTCCATGCGCCGCGCAGCTTGTCGGTGAGCAGCCACTTGTTGAACGTGACCGGTACGCCTTCGATGGACTCGTAGCCGAGCATGAACGTGCCGCAGCCCTCCTTGGCGATGCGTTCGAACGGCGGCAGGAACCAGGATTCAAGCTTGCGGTGGCTCAGGTCCGCTTCGGAGGCGTCACGGCCGCCCTGGGTCTCGGAGTATCCGGCGAAGTGCTTGGCGCAGGCGAGGATCGCGTCCTTCGGCAGCGTCTCGCCGGCCTGGGCACCGCCCTGATAGCCCTTGACCATGGCGGAGGCCATCTCACCGATGAGCATGGGGTCCTCGCCGAAGGTCTCGTCCACGCGACCCCAGCGGGTGTCGCGCGCGATGCACAGCACCGGGGAGAACGTCCAGTGCACGCCGGTCGAGGAGACTTCTTCGGCGGTGGCACGGCCGGCCGCTTCGACGGCCTTCGGGTCCCAGCTCAACGCCATGCCGAGCTGGGAGGGGAAGATCGTGGCGCCGGGCCAGAAGGAGTAGCCGTGGATGCAGTCGTCGCCGATGACGAGTGGGATGCCGAGACGGGTCTTGGTGTTCACGGTTTCGACGGCGCGCGGCAGGTCCTCGGGGCTGGTGTGCAGGATGGAGCCGACGTGCTTGTTCACGATGAGCTCGTCGAGGTCGCCACCGCGGGCGTCGAGCTGCATCATCTGGCCGACCTTCTCTTCGAGGGTCATGCGGGAGAGCAGGTCGGCGATGCGCTCGGAGGCGGGCAGGTCGGGGTTCTTGTAGGGCAGCGTTTCGACTGTGGTTTCCGGTGTGGTCGCGGTCATGGTTGTGTTCGCCTTTCTGGGTTCCGTGCGGTCACTCGATGACGAAGGTGTTGAAGGAGCGCGGGGCGAGCGTGGCCTTGAAGCCACGGGAGGCGTCGGCCGGGTCGGCGAACTCGAACGGGCGTTCGTCCTCCAGCGCGTTCTGGGTCACGACCACGATGGTGCCGTCCGGGTTGCGGAAGGCGATGGCCATGGAGTTGAAGTGGCTGGTGGTGCCGAGCACCTTCGCGCCGGGGCGCACGTACTTGGAGAAGTGGCGCATCACGTAGTATTCGGGGTTGTGGCGCACCTCGTGCGTGTCGGCGGTGATGGTGAACAGGGAGTTCTGGCGCGACCCCGGCCAGCCGACCACCGACCGGGGTTTTCGTAATCCTAGACCAAACACACCCGGCACCTGGCAGGCCGCGGCCGGTACGACAAGGGCCAGAACGCCCGCCAGGACGCTCCGGCCCGAATCACGGCCGGCATGGAACCCGGTCAGCGCTGGAACACGTCGGGGTGCTTCGGATCTCCGGGAATATCGTCGAGCAGGCCCTCGAGGCCGAGGAACTCACGCCAGAAGTCGAGCGGCTGGCCATACGGGTTGGATTCGCGGCCGTGCGCCTGGATGTTCGCCTTGGCTTCGAACACGTCTTCCTCGGTGAGCCCGTCGAAGTAGCTTTCGAGACGGATGCGGTTGGACGGCACGTAGTACAGGGACGCGATGATCTCGGTGAGCCGTTCGACGCGTTCGATCGGCAGCGAATCCCAGTGGCGGAACTCGATGAAGTTCTTGAGACGCACGTCGTTGAAATGCGTGGAGATGATGTGGTTGATTTCGTACGCGTTGAGCTCGCGGTCCGGGTAGACCTCGCCAGCGTTCTCACGGAAGGCGGCGCGATGCAGCTCCTTGCGGCTCAGCCCCGATTCCACCGCTTCGGGCGTGTGCGTCAGGTCGGCGAACATCAGCGGCGTGGACAGCACGTCACGCGCGTAGTCCTCCCAGCCGAAACGCTGGTCGAACAGGCCGGGGGTCACGTTGGTGCGCTGGAAGTCGAGGTAGTCCCACATGCGCTGGCGCAGCAGCGGATACGGGTTGAGACGGCCCTCGAAGTAGGGGGTGTTGCGGAAGAACCATGCGAGAATCGGCCCGATGGCGGTGCCGACGCGCATCTTATCGATCGAATCCTTCTCGTCGACATAGTCGATGCTCACCTGGGTGGAGGCGGAGCAGCGCATCATGCACGGACCGAACTGGCCGACGCGGCCAAGGAAGTCGGTCATCGCGTCATAGCGGCCTTTCGGATTGACCGGCACGTCGACGAAACTCGACTTCGGCTGGTATCCGTAGTTGACGAAACGGAAGCCCAGCTCCTCGAGGATCGGGTCCGCCTCACACCGGAAGTCGGCGTACAGGCCGTTGAGGTCGCCCGGCTCATGAAGCACGCCGATGGAAGCCTCCACCTGGCCGCCCGGTTCGAGCGACACCGCAACGCCTTCGCGCGCGAGTCCGACCAGATGGCCGTTCTCCCAGTATTCCTTGCTTTCGTCATAATACGGAGCGAGCCGTTTGAGGAACGCTTCGATGCCGTTCGGCTCGTAGTAGCTTACGGCCGTGTCGTCGGCGTCATGCACCGGCAGATGCTCAATCTCGACACCTAAACCACCGGTGCCGCGCTTGGAGCGCCCCGCCTCGAAGAACTTCAGAAGGCTCTCGACATGCTTCGGGTTCGGCTCGGCGAGCAGGTGCGCATAGCTGATTCTGGGAGTGACCATGAACGGTATCGTAGGCGAGTCGCGCGACGCGCGTCGCCGCGCGCCCGCGAATCGGCTATATCTTTTTCCGATAACCGGCACGTCGCCGGACATCCGCCATATCACGCCGCAACGCCGCACCGCGCCGTCGCACCACACCGCGCCGCCACGCCCCCATCACCGCACGCCACGCCTCCGCAACGCCGCGCCACACCGTACGGCTTTGCCGTTATGCGCGATGTCGGATACACTCATTGATTTGTAAACCTTGTTTACAGAAACGTCCGGCAGAGAGGCCGGACCACACCATCAACCCACCATCAACCCACGGCGAACAGCCGGAATAAAAGAAAAACAACAGAAAACAACAGAACACGGAAAACAGCAACAACCCATACAAAACACCGGCAACCATAAGCACGTCGGAAGCACACCGGAACGCACACCGAAGCGCACCGGCGACCGCTCCGGTTCCACACCGAAACCACGCCGAAGGCCATACCGGAAACGGACCGAGGACATATCGGACACGCCCGGCACCCCACCGGCACGCCGGTGCGCCACAATCGAAAGGAAGGAAAGCGGCATGACATCCCGTCAGGGCAGACAAGCCATAGCCGCGACGGCCGCAATGGGCGTGGCCGTCGCGCTGGCGTTGCCGACCGCTGCGTTCGCGCAGTCAGCAACGCAAGGAAAGGAGACCGCTACGACCACGTCATCAGGCACCACCTACTACGTGTCGTCGGCACACGGCGACGACGCCAACGCGGGCACCAGCGAAAACGCGCCCTGGAAGTCCCTGACCAAGGTCAACGACATCGCCTCGGACCTCGGTCCGGGCGATTCGGTGCTGCTGGAATACGGCTCCGAATTCAACGACCAGTACCTGCACATCAAGGACACCGCCGGCAACGCCGACGCGCCGATCACGATCTCCGCCTACGGCGACGCCGACGAAGGCAAGCCGGTCATCGCGTCGAACGGCGTCAAAGGCAGCCAGTGGGAGCAGGACTACCGTGCCAACGTCGGCAACCACAAGAACAAGGGCACCGTCTCAACCACGCTGCTACTCAAGGACGTGTCGTACATCACCGTCTCCAACCTGGAGATCACCAACGACGACGCGGACGTCTACGATCCGATCGACACGTGGAAGTGGACCGACACCCCTGATTCCGACGGCACAAAACTCGACCGCAGCGCCTCGCGCATGGACCGCACCGGCGTGGCCGGCATCGCCGAGAACGGCGCGACGATGAGCAACGTGACGCTCGACAACCTTTACATCCACGACGTGGACGGCAACATCTACAACAAGCACATGGCCAACGGCGGCATCTACTTCATGGCCCACTACCCCATGGAGAACACGAGCGCCGAAACCGACGTCTGGCTCAGGGAGCACGTCTCACGCTTCGACCACGTCACCATCAGAAACAGCACCGTCAAGGACGTGGATCGTTGGGGCATCGCCGTCGGCTACACCGCCTACCTCAACTACATCGACGCGAACTACGGCGACGGCTCCATCGACGACGCCCTCATCGCGAAGTACGGTTCCACCAACGTGCGCATCGAGAACAACTACGTCAAGGGCGCCGGCGGCGACGCCATCACCCTGATGTACTGCGACCGCCCGGTCATCGAACACAATGTGGGCGACAGCGTCTCGAAGCACATCAACACGCAGGACTACACGCAGCCCGGCTCCTACGGCGGACGCGTGGCGGCCGGCATCTGGCCGTGGCGTTGCAAGGATCCAGTGTTCCAGTACAACGAGATGTACAACAACCTCAACGCCGAGCACGGCAACGGCGACGGCCAGGCGTGGGACGCCGACTACGGCGACGGCACGCTGTACCAGTACAACTACTCGTACGGCAACAGCTTCGCCTCGCTGATGATCTGCAACTGGTACGCGGTTAACACCACGTTCCGATACAATATCTCGCAGAACGACCGTCAGGGCGTGTTCGACCTGCCGTCGAACGGCCCCGGCAACCACATCTACAACAACACCGTCTACGTGGACGCCGACAGCCAGGTGCTGACTAAGCGTTCCAACTCGCAGTCCCTGTTCGAGAACAACATCTTCATCAACGCGACCAACACGAAGAAGACGGAGACCTGGAACCGCGGCAGCCAGAACGGCGGCCAGACGTACGACAACAACATGTACGTCAACTACGCGAACAAGCCCACCTCCGACGCCAACGCCATCGAGGCCGACGACGTGTCCGCAGTGCTTGCGGGCGCCGGTTCGGCTCCGACATCCGCCCTCAAGAGCGGCGCCGAGCATGCGCGCACCGGCGAGAAAGCCGCGTTCGACGGCTACCGTCCGGTCGCGGGCTCGAAGGCGATCAACGCCGGCAAGGTCGTCTCCGACCTCAACGACTACGCGGTGGAGAACGACTTCCTCGGCAACGCAGTCAAGGGCAGGCCCGATCTGGGCGCCGTGGAAAGCGACGTGGTGTCCGTCACGATGGCCTCCTCCAAGTACGAGACCGGAACCGAAACCGATTCCGGGACCGGTGACAAGACCAAGGTCATCCACGTGACCTTCACCGACAAGAACCCGGTGACCGTCAAGGAACTGCTCTCCAACGTGTCCGCCGACAAGGGCGTGGACAAGGCCGTGTACCGAGTCGCCGACGCCAAGTCCGGCAAGTCCGCCGACGCCAGGTCCGCCGAGTCCGAACCGAACATGCTCGACCGCCTGCTCTCCCTGCTCCCAGGCTCCGACCGGAACGCCAAGGACGACGAGACGAAGCTCGCCGACTCCGAACCGGTCCGCGATGGCGACATCCTGCGCTTCTCCGCCGAAGGCACGGACGAGACCGACGAGTACACGATCCGCCAGCGCATCACGTGGGATTGGGTCGCGGACTACGAGCAAGGCGTCGCCGACTTCGACTGGAAGGCGCAGCGCCGCACGTCCGCCGGCGGCGAGTGGACCACCATCTCCGCATACGACGGCTCGTGGCCGAACACCGTGTACGACCAGTACTACGGTGTCGGCGTCAACGGCACCCTCGCCGAACTCTCCGGCGACCGCAAGCAGACGCACGGCCTGCTGATCGACAAGCCCGGCGACGGCCTGCCCACGGCCATGGCGTGGAAGGCGCCGGAGTCCGGCACCGTCATGCTGTCGCTCAAGACGTTCGCCGACAAGATCGCTGAACCGTACCTGCGTCAGAACGCGGACAACGCCGGCAAGAAGGTCACATTGTCGCTGATGCGCAACGACGAGACGCTCTGTTCGGCCGACGACCTGTCCGTCTATCAGAAGTCCTCCGAACAGTTCGCGCAGTGCCTCGCCGAGCACGGTTCGATCGACGTGCAGGAAGGCGACTGGATCCGCATCGTCGCCGACGCCGAGACCGGAGTCAAGGCGCCGTCGCTGCACATCAGCCCGGTCATCACATATGAGGACAAGGCGCCCGCCGCGCCGAAGCAGAACGTGCGCTACGACGTCTCGTACGCCGCGACGGACGCCGTCGTCGGCACGCAGTCGGCCGTCGCCGCCGCGTTCACCGCGGACGGCGGCGAGGCCGACGCGCCGGACGGCGTCGCGTTCGCCTTCAAGGACGGCGGCGATGAGGGCGAGGCCTCGCCCGTCATCGACGCGTCCACCGGCGCCGTCACCTTCACGCCCGCCGCCGGACAGTACGGCGCGACCGTCACCCGCACCGTCGTCGTCACGTACGCGGACGGTTCGAGCGACGAGACGACCGTCACGTTCCGTGTCGCGCAATCGCACGCGCAGCGTCTCAACGTGCTGTACCCGACCGTGCGCGGCGACGCCGGCACGGACCTGAAGCGCACGCCGAAGTTCACGCTGAAGGCGGACGGCGCGGCCGCGTCTGTGCCGGAAGGCACGACGTTCGCGCTCGGCGCGAACGCGCCGGCCGGCGCGAGTGTCGACATGGCGAACGGCACGGTCACGCTGAACAGCAGGGTCGGCGGCACCGTCACCGTGCCCGTCACGGTGACGTTCGCCGACGACGGCGCCAGCGTCTCCTCCACCGCCCGCTTCGAGGTGACCGCGTGATGTGAAGGAAATTCGTAAAAAAGCAGAGGGGCATTATGTGGGAACGACTTGTTCAACTGAATTGGCAAGATTTGGGGCAGCTATTATGGCTTGTCAGGAAAGTAAATGGTTTCGGAAAATTATTAAAAAGTGGGAATTTTGGGAAAATGGTAAATTAGAAGAGGACATCCTAAAGACAACGGAGGAAGAAGAAAAAAAGAGAGGTCGAAAGCTGTATGAGTGATTCGCTGTAAATTGCATTTAAGCTTTTCAATTCAGTTCATATATAAAATTGTATACTTTATTAAAAAAATATTTGACATACAATGATATGTATTGTATAATACAAATTAAAATAGATTCTATAAT
>OGYD01002884.1_pt1 | contig 10561 bp, 7 predicted proteins | sample 1576441 | NCBI WGS metagenome assembly OGYD01 (sample SAMEA3541537, study PRJEB24748) | human gut metagenome | biome: human gut; feature: human-associated habitat; material: faeces | place: China | collected 2012 | reverse complement strand
ATATCCTTTAACCCATGGGGTTTTTCTTCATTGAGAACATATCATCGGCGGCAAGTTCCATGGCATCGTACTCGGCTACTCCTACGAGATATACACCTCGGCTATCAACCCCGGCAACGGAAGCCACGAGATATTCGTAGGTTACCAGATGGATCTCAACCTGCAGAAGAAGGGCAAGAACATGCACAAGAGCGTGAGAGTGCTGTAGCCCCTCCCAACCCTCCCCGTCGGGGAGGGCTTAGAAAGGTCTAAAGAGGGCTTGGAAAGGTCTAAAGAGGCTTAAAAAGGCTTAGTTCGGCTTAAACGCCACCAACAAAGGCTTACCCCTCACCTCAAAAAGAAAACAAAAAACAACAATAGATGAAAGCAACAAAAAGCATATTACTATTAAGCATCATGGCACTCACCATGATTCTCACCGGCTGCTTCGGCAGCAAGGCAGCCTCGTCGGCAGGACGCGGTGGCGAAGTGGTGGGCGTGAGCGGACGCTCGTTCGCCGAGCCCGCACCCTATGGCATGGTGCGCGTAGGACGCGGCTACCTGCGCATGGGTCTTGAGAAGCAAGACAGCCTGTGGGGTAAGCAGACACCGGTGAAGGATATCTCCGTCGACGGTTTCTGGATGGACGAAACCGAAGTGACCAACTCCAAGTACAAGCAGTTCGTGGTATGGGTGCGCGACAGTATCATCCGCACACGCCTCGCCGATCCACAGTACGGTGGCGACGAGACATACATGATCACCGAGGACAAGAACGGCGACCCCGTCACACCACACCTCAACTGGAAGAAGCAACTGCCGCGCAAACCCAACGAGGACGAGCTGCGCGCTATCGAGAGTGTATATACTCGTAACCCTATCACCGGTGAGAAGATGCTCGACTACCGTCAGATGAACTACCGCTACGAGGTGTACGACTACACTGCAGCTGCTCTGCGTCGCAACCGCCTCAATCCCGAGGAGCGCAACCTCAACACCGACATCGAGGTGAACCCTGACGAGGTGGTGATGATATCAAAGGACACCGCATACATCGACGACGAGGGACGCATCGTACGCGAGACTATCAACCGACCGTTGAGTGGTCCGTGGGACTTCCTCAACACATATATAGTAAATGTATATCCAGACACCACCTGTTGGGTGAACGACTTCCGAAACGCCGAGAACGAGACATATCTGCGCAACTACTTCTCAAACCCTGCCTACAACGACTATCCCGTAGTGGGCGTAACATGGGAGCAGGCAAACGCTTTCTGCGCATGGCGCACCGATTATCTGCTGAAAGGTCTCGGTCCGGAGGCACGCTACGTACAACGCTACCGCCTGCCGACAGAGGCAGAATGGGAGTATGCAGCACGCGGAAAGGAAGGCACCGAATTCCCGTGGGAAGACCAGAGCGTGAAGAGCGGCGACGGATGCTTCTTCGCCAATTTCAAACCCGACCGTGGCAACTACACCAAGGACGGCAACCTCATCACATCGAAGGTGGGCATATACGGAGCTAACAGCAACGGACTCTTCGACATGGCAGGCAACGTAGCCGAATGGACAAGCACCGTGTACACCGAGGCAGGCGTAGAGGCGATGAACGACTTCAACCCTTCCCTACAGTACAACGCAGCAAAAGAAGATCCCTACCGACTCAAGAAGAAGAGCGTACGCGGTGGTTCGTGGAAAGATCCCGAGTCGTTCATACGCTCAGCATGGCGCACATGGGAATACCAGAACCAGCCACGCTGCTACATCGGCTTCCGCTGTGTACGCAGCTTAGCAAACACATCAAGTGCTAAAGCAAAAGGAAAAAAGAAGTAAACAAAGAAAATATGACAATTTACAGCAAATTCAACATAGTCTACCACTTGCAGAAGTGGATGGACAGTGTCCCCGGACAGACATTCCTCAACTACGCATATAGCTGGGGTGCTTCAGTCGTAATCCTTGGTACGCTCTTCAAGCTCACCCACCTGCCGGGTGCCAACATCATGCTTTTCGCAGGTATGGGCACCGAGGTATTCGTGTTCTTCATCTCAGCCTTCGACCGTCCGTTCGACAAGACGCAGGAAGGCAGAGACCTCCCTACGCACATTGACGAAGAGGAGATAGACCGCGAGGAGGCTGAAGCAGAGGCTGCATACAACGCCGGCGTGCAAGTTGCAGGCGGCGGTTCTGTAGTCGGTGGTGCTGGCGTAAGCGGCGGTGGCACTATTATAATAGGTGGCGGTGCTGCAAGCGCAACCGCTTCAGGCACAGCTCCGGCTTCCGAAGGCGCAACACAGACTATAGTAGGTGGCACACAGACTGTTGTATCGCCCGAAGCTGCACAGACAGCCGCTGCAGCAGCCGAGCTGGCAGCCAACCACGAGGTGGCTATGCAGCTGGCAGACGCGCAGGCAAGCTATCTCGACGAGCTCAAGCGACTCACCGAGACCCTGCAGAAGGTGTCCGACCAAAGCGCACGACTCACACGCGACAGCGAGGAGATGGAGAATCTCAACCGCACACTCACCGGCATCTGCAAGATATACGAGATGCAGCTTAAGGGCGCAAGCCAGCAGATTGGCACTATTGACCAGATCAACGAGCAGAGCAAGCGCATGGCTGAGCAGATTGAGCAGCTCAACGGCATCTATGCTCGCATGATTGAGGCGATGACTGTCAACATGAATTTAAAAGTAAAAGAGTAAAAAGGTAAAAAACCTAAGAATGGCAATAAAGAAAAAACATATCTCCCCCCGCCAGAAGATGATCAACCTCATGTATGTGGTGCTGATGGCGATGCTTGCCCTGAACATTTCCTCGGAAGTGCTCAACGGCTTCTCTATCGTGGAGGAGAGTCTGAACCGTACCACTGCCAACTCCTCAAAGGAGAACGAGGTGCTCTACAACAACTTCGCCGAACAGATGAATAAGAACCCACAGAAGGTAAAGGAGTGGTTCGAGAAAGCTACGGCTGTGAAGCGCATGAGCGACTCGCTCTACAACTTCGCACAGGCACTGAAAGTGCAGATTGTGCGCGAGGCTGACGGCAAGGACGGCAATATCTACGACATAAAGAGCAAGGACAACCTCGAAGCAGCAAGTCATGTGATGCTCGCACCGGGCACCGGACAGGGCAAGAAGCTCTACGATGCCATCAACATGTTCCGCGAGCGTATCCTCAAGATGGTTACCGACCCACATCAGCGCGAGATAATAGAAAGCAACCTCACCACAAAGGTGCCCAAGGGTGCCAACACGCTCGGTAAGAACTGGCAGGAGTATATGTTCGAGGACATGCCCGTAGCAGGTGCTGTGACGCTGCTCTCGAAGCTGCAGAGCGACGTGCGCTACGCCGAAGGCGAAGTGTTGCACACGCTCGTTGCGAACATCGACATGAAGGACATCCGCGTGAACAAGCTCTCGGCGTTCGTCATACCCGAGTCGAAGACCATCATCAGTGGCGACCAGTTCTCGGCACAAATCGTCATGGCAGCCGTAGACACCACACAACAGCCAGAGATATACGTAGGCGGACAGCGCATCAACAACGGACTATACCGCTTCACGGCAGGTGCCGTCGGCGAGCATCAGTTCGGCGGATACATCACAATGCGCGACGGAGCAGGCAACGTTATCCGCCGCGATTTCACGCAGAAATACACCGTCGTCGCACCAAGCGCAACCGTATCGGCTGACCTTATGAACGTGCTCTACGCTGGCTACGACAACCCGATAAGCGTCAGCATACCGGGCGTACCGCTCAACGCCGTATCGGCATCAATGTCTGGCGGTTCGTTCCGCTCTATCGGCATGGGCAAGTACATAGCGCGTCCGTCGGCAGTGGGCAGTGACGTTACTATCTCCGTAGCATCAAACGCCAACGGCAAGTCGCGCCAGATGGGCAAGTTCACATTCCATGTACGCAAACTCCCCGACCCGGCAGCATACATGCAGATCGGCACCGACCGCTTCCGTGGCGGCGGACTCGCCAAGGCTTCTATCATGAGCGCTCCGGGCATCAAGGCAGCCATCGACGACGGCATCCTCGACATCCAGTTCAAGGTTGTGAGCTTCGAGACCGTGTTCTTCGACAACATGGGCAACGCTGTGCCTATGGCTTCGGCAGGCAGCAGCTTCTCGGAGCGCCAGCGCGACACCTTCCGCAAGCTCTCAAGAGGCAAGCGCTTCTACATCTCACGCATCACAGCGGTAGGCCCCGACGGCATTACACGCAAGTTGAACGGATCAATGGAGGTTATAGTAAAATAAAGCTAGAACCCTAGTAACCCTAGTAAACCTAGAACCCATAGAAAGTCTAGTCCCCTAGCAACCCTAGAAAACAAAAAACAAAACAATGAATAAATTCTTAACAATACTCCTCGCCGCCCTCTTCTGTGCCGATATAGCTTCGGCACAGCCTGCGGCACGTCGCCGCGAGCAGGCTCAGCAGCAACAGCAGAAAGACCAGGGACTGAGCGTGCGCGCCCAGATATCGTTCCCGACACAGAAAGCGATGGACGAGGACGTGACGTGGCGACGCGACATATACCGCGAGATAGACCTCACGGAGGATGCCAACGCCGGACTCTACTATCCTGTGGAGCCGGTAGGTTCGCAGATGAACCTCTTCACGTATATCTTCAAGCTCGTGATGAAGCGTTCCATCACCGCCTACGAGTACCGCTTGGACGGCAATGAGGTGTTCGACGACGCAGCAAAGGTGAACCTTAAATCGCTGCTCGACAACTACCACATCTTCTACGAGCGCACCGACCGCGGCATACGCATCGACGATAGCGACATACCATCACGCGAAGTGACGGCTTACTACGTGAAGGAGGCGACCTACTACGACGACCGCAACTCGGCGTTCCACACCAAGGTGCTCGCCCTCTGCCCTATCCTCAAGCGCGAAGACGACTTCGGCGATGCAGCTACAAGCTATCCGCTCTTCTGGGTGAAGTACGACGACCTTGCACCGTTCCTCACGAAGCAGACCATCATGACGAGCAACCTCAACAACGCTGCCACAATGTCGATGGACGACTACTTCACAAAGAACATGTACAAGGGCAAGATATACAAGACCACAAATATGCTCGGCAAGACACTCGCGCAGTACTGCCCCACCGACTCGGCTATGAAGAAGGAGCAGAAGCGCATCGAGAAGGAGCTTACCGACTTCGAGCAGCACGTGTGGGGTGCGGGCGAACCGAAGGACTCGCTCGACAGCATCGCCACTGTGGACAAGAAGGCGGCTAAGGCAATAAGAAAGAAGAACCGCCGCGCCGGTGGAGCCTCAGCCTCAACAAAGACAAAGGCTGCGAAGGTGAAGAAATCACGCTCGCAGAGCAGCTCTTCGAAGTCGTCGGGCAGCGCAGCACGCGTCAGCGTGCGCAGACAGAGACACTAATTCTCGAGGGTGTGTCAAAACTATAATATTTGGAAAATGAAATAGCAAACGATTCAAATCGTAGGAGGCTACGGCATTCTTGCCGTAGCCATTGCGAATATTTGTATTTCAAATGCTAATGGCTACGGCAAGAATGCCGTAGCCTCCTACAGTTAGCTTTTCATGCAATATTTTAGTTCTGACACATCCTCCTCAACTGAGAAAACTCTCAACTACCCCACGTTATCAAGCAAACGTAAATTGAATATTAACCCAAAACAAACAGGTATGAAAAAGATCTTTACATCAGCAGCCATCGCACTTGCGATGCTTTTCACGGCAAACACAGCAAATGCTGGTATCAACTTCGGTGTTAAGGGCGGTCTGAACGTAACAAGCATGAGCATCAGCTCAAAGGTGCTCGACTCCAACAACCGTGCAGGCTTCTTCATCGGTCCGACTGTGAAGTTCACACTTCCGCTCGTAGGTCTTGGCATCGACGCTTCGGCTCTCTACGACCAGCGTGAGGCAGAACTCGCGGTAGATGTTGACGAAAACCAGTACGTACTGCCCACAAAGCAGACTCTGAAGACACAGGCTATCAACATTCCTATCAACGTGCGCTACAGCATCGGCTTGGGTAGTGTTGCCAACGTGCTCTTCTTCGCAGGTCCGCAGTTCGGCTTCCACGTAGGCAATAAGAACAAGGATCTTGGTGCAGGCAGCGAGTGGAAGCTCAAGAGTTCGCAGTTCAGCGTGAACGTTGGTGCTGGTTTCACCGTTCTGAAGCACCTCCAGCTCACAGCTAACTACAACATCGCTTGCGGAAAGACCGGCGACGTGACATTAAGCAAAACAGCAAGTAACGTATTGGGTGCTCCGTTCGAGAAGAGCGGTCGTACCAATGCTTGGCAGATAGCCATTGCATACTACTTCTAATGCACTACGTAGACGTAATACTCCCTCTACCTTTAGAAGGAACATTCACATACTCCGTACCTGAGCCTATGGTGGCTCAGGTGCGGATGGGTGTGCGTGTACTTGTGCCCTTAGGCAGGTCGAAGACATACACGGCGATGGCGGTGCGGTTGCACAGCGAGAAGCCGGAGTTTGAGACACGCCCCATCATCCAAGTCATAGACGCAGAGCCTGTGCTCATCGAGCAGCAGCTACACCTATGGCAGTGGATTTCTACCTATTACATGTCGCCCATTGGCGACGTATTCAAAGCCGCGCTTCCTGCCGGATTGAAAGCCGAAGAGAATTATCGCCCGAAGACGGTGCGCTGCGTCACGCTGCCCGCCAACCTACGTTCGGAGCAATCGCTCCATATGGCGCTCACCATCCTGAAGCGTGCACTGAAACAGCACCAGACATTCAGCACCTACCTCCAGCTGTCGCATTGGAGCGAGATTGACGGCGAGACACCGCCGGCGCACATTGCTGAGATAGCCTGCGACGAACTGCAGAACGCCGCCAACGCATCAGATGCGGTGCTGCGCCAGCTCATACAGCGCAACTTCCTCGAACTTTACCATCGCGAAGTGGGTCGTCTGAACACCTCCGGCGAGTATCATCCCGAACGCATCCAGCCGCTCAGCCCGGCGCAGAAAGCAGCTGAGGACAGCATCAGCCGCCAGTTCAACGAGAAGAACGTAGTGTTGCTGCACGGCGTAACGTCGAGCGGCAAAACCGAGATATACATCCACCTTATAAAGAAGGCAATAGACGAAGGCAAGCAGGTGCTCTATCTGCTGCCCGAGATTGCGCTGACGGTGCAGATGACACGCCGCCTGCAGAACGTGTTCGGCTCGCGCTTGGGCATATACCACTCTAAATATAGCGATGCCGAGCGCGTAGAGATATGGAAGAAGCAGCTCTCCAGCGAACCTTACGACGTGATCCTCGGCGCACGCTCCGCCGTCTTTCTACCATTCACGCGCCTCGGATTCGTCATCGTCGACGAGGAGCACGAGACATCGTTCAAACAGCAAGACCCTGCCCCACGCTATCACGCACGCTCTACAGCCATCATGCTCGCCCGAATGTACGAAGGGGCGAAGGTGCTGTTGGGCACGGCGACGCCCTCCATGGAGAGCTACCACAACGCCTGTACGGGCAAGTACGGCTACGTGCAGCTCACGACGCGCTACAAAGACGTGGCGATGCCCGAGATACGCGTTGTAGATACCAAAGACCTGTACCACCGCAAGATGATGCGTGGGGCGTTCTCGCCCGACCTACTCGAAGCGATGCGCACGGCTTTGCGCAACAAGAAGCAGGTGCTGCTGTTCCAGAACCGCCGCGGCTTTGCGCCTATGGTTGAGTGCAAGGTGTGCGGATGGGTGCCTAAGTGCAAGAACTGCGACGTGTCGCTCACCTATCACCGCTCGATGAACCTCCTCACCTGCCACTACTGCGGCTACACCTACCCCGTGCCGAAGCAGTGCCCCAACTGCGAGAGCACCGAACTGCTCGGTCGTGGCTACGGCACAGAGAAGATTGAGGACCGCGTGCGCGAGTTATTCCCCGAAGCACGCATCGCCCGCATGGACCTCGACACCACGCGCTCGGCTGGCGCCTACGGACGCATCATCGACGACTTCTCCTGCGGCAGAACCGACATACTCATCGGCACGCAGATGATAACCAAGGGGCTCGACTTCTCGGGCGTCACGGTCGTGGGCATACTCAACGCCGACACCATGCTCAACTATCCCGACTTCCGTGCCTACGAGCAGGCGTTCCAGATGCTCTCGCAGGTGAGCGGCAGAGCGGGCAGGCGCGACGAGCGCGGACTCGTCATACTGCAGACCAAGAGTGCCGACCTGCCCGTGATACAGCAGGTCGTTGCGGGCGACTTCCAGACGTTCGCCCGCGACTTGCTTGAGGAGCGCAGCATGTTCCGCTATCCACCGTTCTACCACCTCGTCTATGTCTATCTGCGCCACCGCAACGAGCAGCTCGTAGACAGCGCTGCCATCGAGATGGCTTCGCGTCTCAGACAGGCGTTCGCCGACCGCGTGTTAGGCCCCGACAAACCGGCTGTGGCACGTGTAAAGACCGAGTCGATACGCAAGATTGTGATAAAGCTTGAGCAGGGCATCAACCTGCCGCTCGCACGCCAGTGCATGGCGGAAGCACGCACCCAACTGCTGCAGGACAAACGCTACGCAGCCATGACCGTATTTTTCGATGTCGACCCAAGTTGACGATAGAAAAGAGTTTATATAAGAGAGGCAAAATTCCCTCACCTACAATTAGTTTTTTACTATATATGCGCCTGTGGATACAATGCATTCAGGGAACTTTTTAAATAAGCCTTTCTCTTATGGATAAGGCACTACTTGTAGATTTCTTTAAAAGAACTTATTTCAATAATATTACAGAACTCTATTTCCTCTTTTCCTGGGTGATATAATTAATACTCAACAGGCCACGACTTTAACGAGACACTAATAATTTATTATTACTGTCCTGTAAAACATACCATTAGAGCTAAACTACAACCAACGATTGTTCCCATGGCATAGGAACAACATCCATTGCGTGCCAACAAACAAATATTTTTGTCTACTACCATAAATAATCTCTTTGAAGATGTCATGGTAATTTGGATTTCATTTCATTATTTTTAAGTATTGCGCTAACAATCATTTCATTATAACTTTGCAAGCACTAAAAGTTATTAACTCCTCAACCTATGAAGTGTTCTCTGTCTACAAAATTAATAGATCATGTTTTTATTCTAATCTGAATAACATACTAAAAAAAGTGTTATGGAGGACAAAATGGGAAGAGTAAATAAAAACACAATTTAACAACAAGTATGAAACCAATGAGAATGATCACCATGTTTTTCATTATTGCCTGTATAATAACAGCCTGTAGCAATGATGACAACCCTAATGTAGAGATGACTAACGGCGTAACTCTTTCTGTTGTTGGCAATGCCTCCATGGCAGAGGATGACACAGAGGGTATCAACATTCATGTACTGATGGCATTTGCACCAAAAAAGGATGAAACTATCGAAATCGTCATGACAGGCAATGAAAGTAATATTGTGCGTATAGACCACAACACACTACACTTCAAAGCTGGACAAAAAGAAACTATAGTGAAAATACAATCCAATGCAAAGCATATGCTCTCAACTCCAAAGACAATAAGCATAAAAGTTGGAAAAACTTCTAATCCTCATATAAAAGCGGCAGATGAAGGAGTAAAAATCACCATTACACCTGATTCTGACATGCCAGTATTAACATCAAAGCAGCTACAACTTATTGAAGGATATAAGCAAAAGTATGGCTTCGATATCACCGCCATGCTTGGTAAAGTGCCCGTTGAGGCAACAGTCTCATTCAATACAGCGGACAAAGAGAGTTTCTTCAAAGGCGAATCACAGGCAACATTCAAAGGGTTCAGTATTATTACTCTTAGCGAGAAAGCCACAGAAGAGACTCCAATATTAAAGATGATTGAAAACCCGATGGGGCTAACCTCATTTTTCTATGACATTCTAAAACGTAAAACTGTAGAGGACAATGAGTTCTTTCTCCAGCAACCATACGGTAATGCCATTGTTCAAGCCATTGCATATGACGCGTCTAAGGAGCAATTCAGCATGACACTTGACGACATCAAGCTTGTTCCATCCTCTGGTGAGATTGAATTTATCGTCCAACGTTCTAATGCTTATGATGAAATGATTTATGCGTTGCCTTTTGTCTATTATTTCTCAGCTTGGGAAAGGGTGAAAAAACTACGTGATGAAGGTACGATAATCTACGTAAAAGAAAACGACAAAACTGTAGGCTACCAAATAACCGATGAGTTTCTCATGGCAGGCGGTTCAATAGATCCTCAACGCTGGCTTGCCGTCAGTGATGTCAGTCGCGACACATTCAAAAACTCACCTTCGGACTGGATAGAACCTAAGGGGTCTTTTGACTTTACCAATGGAACTATGTCATTTGTCTTCCCTTGGGACTTCGATGCAGCAAATGGTTACGAACAGATACGAGTCACTTACACCTTACAGAACAGAAGTTTATAAGCATATTTGTATTGATTATTATATCTCAGTCCCCCGATTTAACAAGCTATTTTATGTACAATGATTTTATTATATAACTAAAGTTTCCCACCCCAAAATAGTAGGGTAAAAATAACAGTTTCTCG
>OGYD01002881.1_pt1 | contig 10567 bp, 11 predicted proteins | sample 1576441 | NCBI WGS metagenome assembly OGYD01 (sample SAMEA3541537, study PRJEB24748) | human gut metagenome | biome: human gut; feature: human-associated habitat; material: faeces | place: China | collected 2012 | reverse complement strand
AAGAATAGGTATATTTCCAAAGATTAATCTATACGCAAAATACCAATTTAAATTATAGATTAGAATAAAGAATTAAGAAGCCGGCATTTTACCGGCTTCTCTCGATATTTTTTATCTATTTGGATTCTTTTAAATCAGTTTCAAAATATTACTTATTTTACATAAATCCAATTGCTACTCCAATTAATCTTATGATCAATGCTGCAATCCATGCGATGATACATTGCCACACTGCAAGACCAACCGCCCATCTTGTTCCTAATTCACGTTTAACAGATGCAATTGCTGCAACACATGGAGAATACAGTAAACTAAATACTAATAAAGAACTTGCTGCCAACGGCGTGATTGCTGCTGTGATATTTCCATTAAATAAAACCCCTAATGTTGAAACAACGCTCTCCTTTGCCATAAATCCAGTGATCAGTGCAGTAGAGATCCTCCAGTCACCAAATCCTACCGGCACAAATAACGGTGCGATCACACCTGCCACTGCAGCCAGACCGGATCCGATTGCAAAGGTAAGCGCAATGGTTCCGTCCACATTGATTCCCATCAGCTGTGCCGCTCCTTTATCCTCGGATACCGCCAGCATGGCCTGACCGGCTTTGGTCTTATTAATAAAGAACATCAGACCGGCCATAATAACCAGACAGGACAGAATCGTCACGATCGTCTCACCGGTAATATTGATCTGTCCGTCTGCCAGCTTCACAGCGGGAACAGATACTACAGAAGTAAATGCCTTGGCATTTGCACCAAAGATCAAAAGAGCTACATTCTGCAGCAGATAGCTGACACCGATTGCGGTGATCAGAACCGCTAACGGAGAAGAAGCCTTTCTTAAAGGCTTGTATGCTACTTTTTCAATAGCCATTCCCAACAGGGTGCAGGCGATAACAGCTGCCAGAACACCGATCACAGGAGAAAGTCCCATGGTACTGCACATTGTATAAGTAATAAATGCACCGACCATAATGACATCACCATGTGCGAAATTCAGCATTTTGGCAATACCATATACCATGGTATAGCCTAATGCGATCAGCGCATAGACACTTCCAAGGCTGATACCGTTGATCAGATAACTGATAAAACTCATGTGAACTACCTCCATTCATGCGAATGCACAAATTATCATATAAAATAAAGTATAACAGAACATACCGGGAAAAACAACTGCTCTCCCATTATTGCAAAGTCTCTGACATTAAGCAAAGAGGGCTACCCTGCGGTAACCCTCTTTGGAAACTTTATCAGCAAAATTACATAGCCTTGTAAGCACCATTCTCGATCACAACAGCCTTAGGAGCCTTGTTAGCCTCACCGTCTGCGGTCCAGGTCATGCCGTTACCGGTCAGACCATCTACAGTGATCTCTGTCATGGCAGCCTTCATACCATCACAAATATCAGAAACACTCATATCAGGAGTAACACCGCTCTTCTCGATAGCAGCCTTGATCACATAGATAGCATCATAGCTGTCTGCTGCGAACTGGTTGGGAGTCTCACCGTATTTTTCCTTATACTTAGTTACAAAAGACTGGGTCAGATCATCGGTTGCATCAGCTGCGAAAGGAGTTAACAGCATAACGCCTTCGGTCAGAGATACATCAAAATTATCTACACCACCAAGAATACCATCCATACCATCACATGAGAACCACTTGGGAGCATAACCCATAGCAGCTGCCTGTGTAAGGATAAGTGCGGATTCCTGATAATAAATAGGAAGGAATACCATGTCTGCTCCGGCATCCTTTGCTTTCTGTAACTGTACGGAGAAATCCGTCTTGTTATCAGCAGTAAATGCTTCCGCAGCTACTACTTCAAAGGGCTGGTTTTCAGCTTCCTTTACAAACTTCTCATAAATACCGGAAGAATATACATCGGAGCTGTCATAAATAACAGCAATCTTCTCAGCCAGACCATTCTCACCAATATACTGTGCGGATGCAAGACCCTGGTTAGGATTGGAGAAGCATACGCGGAAGTTGTTATCATACTGAACACATTCTACTGCAGATCCGGAAGGAGTGATCTGGAACATATTGTCTTCTTTGGTCTTGTCGGTAACCGCAATACATGCTCCACTGGTGGTAGATCCGTCGAGGACCTGTGCGCCCCAGTCCTTTAATGCATTATAAGCATTTACGGATTTCTCAGCATCTGCCTCGTCATCCTGGAACTTGAACTCTACCTGATAGCCGTTGATACCACCTGCTGCATTGATCTCTTCTACTGCGATCTCTGCACCATGCTGTACAGCCAGTCCGTAAACTGCTGCGCCACCGGTGGTAGGTCCGATACCGCCAATTTTGAATACACTGCCGGATGCTGCACCGTTGTCAGCTGCTGCGCTCTCAGTTGCTGCGTTAGTACCGGTTGCAGCGGAACCATTGTCTGTATTGCCGCAACCAGCCATAGCCATAACCATGGCAGATGCTACAACAACACTTAACACCTTGTTGAATTTCTTCATAATATCTTCCTCCTTTTTAACAATGTATACAAATATACAATGTATAATTGTTATTTTTGTATATTACTCGCTTCTATTTCCTTTGTCAATGGACTTTATTTTCTAATTTGATGTTTTTTGACATTAAAATAGATCAACAAAGCTTAATTTTTATTTAAAAGTAGTATATTTTTTATTTTTGGAGGTAAGACTATCTATGAAACAATCATTAAATAGAAACTTCAAAAAAATGTCTGTATGGATTTTGCAGCAGCAAATTTCATACAGACAGGATAAGGAGATTTTATGGGAAATAAATATTTGGATGGAACCGCTCTCACCATAGCTATAATAGGTGCAGTGAACTGGGGGCTGATCGGGCTTTTCCGCTTTGATCTTGTAGCCTTCCTGTTCGGTGACATGTCCTGGTTTTCCAGAATTGTATATGTTTTGGTGGGAATCAGCGGACTCTATCTCATCAGCTTCTTTCTCCATCTGGGAGACAGCGAAGCTTAAAGTTCCTCTACGGGAATCTGTACGCCATCTCTCCAGATACGTTCCAGATCATAGAGCAGACGGTTTTCCTTGTCAAAGACATGTACGATCACATCGCCAAAGTCTAACAGTACCCAGTTGGCGGTTTCATATCCTTCGGTCTGTCTGGCAGGGAAGCCGGCTCTTCCCAGCTTTTCCTCTACATTATCACACAGTGCCTGGATCTGGCTGGAGTTATTGCCTCCCGCGATAATAAAATAATCTGCAATTACAGACACATTACTGATGTCTATTACTTTGATATCCTCTGCTTTTTTATCATCCAATGCTTCTACGGCAAGCTTTGCCATTTTTCTGGATTCTTCGCTCATGCTAACTCCTCACACTTTCTATTTTATTTATCCATTCTTCTTATAATAGTTATAGGTTTCTTCTGTCATGGGATCCATCTCACCGTCCCCCGATTTCAGATATTCCAGCGTATCCTCTAAAATCTTCGTCACGGCAGCATCCAGATCCGTAAATGCCAGGTGGCGTATCTGGGTAAGGTTCGGTGCCTGTTTTCTCCCCGGTTCAATATAATCTGCGGTAAAAATGATCTTCTCCAGAAGTGTCATACCCGGACGCCCTGTGGTATGATATAAAATTGCACTTAAGATCTCAGGATCTTCGATTTTATATTCCTTTTTCGCCAGATAGCTTCCCACTCTGGCATGTAAAAGATAGGGATTGCGCGTTTCCACATCCGTCGCCGGAAGATGATACTTTTCGCAGACAGACAACAGTTTATCATTTTCCATGCATTTGGCACAATCATGAAGCAGTCCCGCGATCTGTGCACGCTCCACATCTTCACTATATCGCATGGCAAGGGCCGCCGCTGTGTATTCTACCCCCAATGTATGGGTAAAGCGCTTGGGATCCTGTACTTTTTGCATCTCTTTGGTCAGTTTTTTTAAGATATCACTCATCCAGGTAAAGCCCCTTTTCTTCCATATATTCCCTCACTATTTCCGGCACAAGATAGCGCACAGAAAGACCTTCGGATCTTCTCGCTCGGATTTCCGAAGAAGAGATCTCAATTCTTCGAAAAGAGAGCAACTGTATCTTCGCAGAAAAATGTTCCTCCAACTGACTGATCTTCTCCTGCATTCCCTTCATATCCGCATCTCCCCGTACCGCAGCTATAATCTCGCAGGCAGCAAACAGGCGGCCTGCGCATTTCCATTGTTCCATGGTAAACAGGCAGTCAGCCCCACAGATGAAATAAAAAAGGTGCTCCGGATATTCTCTGTGCAGCTGCTCCATGGTCTCATAGCTATAGGAATTTCCGGGACGTTTTATCTCAATGTCCAGGCAGCGGAATCTGTCGTTATCTGCGATAGCACGCTGTACCATGTCATAACGTTCTGTCCCGGGCAGAACCGTAATGCCCTCTTTTGTCTTCAGATAAGAACAGCCCGTCGGTATCATCCAGATCTGGTCTAAGTGTGCCGACTCCAGCGCCTGTTCAGCCAGCATCAGATGTCCTATGTGGATTGGGTTAAAGGTGCCACCCATAATGCCTATTCTGCTCATGCTTCCTCATCCCTTTGCACGCAGTTATCATTCTTGATTGGTTCTCGTCGGCTATGCTCTGACCTTATCTGGGCAGTTCGATCTTCGGCTTGTCCTTGTCGGGCTTGTACAATACAATCTTCTTGCCGATCACCTGTACGACCTGGGAATGGGTACGCTCCGCCACCATCTCCGCAATAGCTCTGGGGTCGTCAAAACAGTTCTTCAGAACACCGATCTTGATCAGTTCATTATTATTAAAGGATTCACCAATAGCTGCGGTGAGTTCCGGAGTCAGGCTGGATTTACCCACCTGAAAAATGGGATTCAGATTGCTGGCCAGACTCATTAAATAAGCTCTCTGTTTGCTTGTCATAATCTATCTTTTCCTTTCACAAACTTACTTATAGTAATCAAAGGACAGACCGTACATGCGTACCGTATCGCCCTCCTGGATACCCAGTGCTTCCAGTTCCTCTAAAATACCGGTATCCTTCAGGAAATTCTGGAAGAAGGTAAATCCCTTCTCACTGTCCAGATTGGTGTATCCCAGCATCTTCTCGATCTTGGGTCCTTCTACTACGTACTCGTCCTCTTCTTCATCATAGGTTACGGTGTAAGCATCATCCACAGATCCTGTCATACTCTCCGGGAAGTACTCCTGCGCAAAGACAGTGGTCTCTTCTCCGATGTTAGCAAGCATATCGTTCACTTCGTATAACAGTTCCTTTACGCCCTGACCGGTTACTGCAGACATAGGGAACACCTTGATGCCCTTCGGTTCAAACTCTGCCCGGATTGCAGCTACCGGATCGGATCCATCCTCCGTATAGATAGCGTCAATCTTATTCGCCGCGATCACCTGAGGTCTGGCTGCAATCTCCGGACGCCTTCGGGCAATGCCGGAACGGGTTTCTGGAGCGTTTTGTTCCAGCTGCTGAAGCATCTGGCCGGGAAGCACTGAGAAATTTGAAAAAGCCTCTTGAAAATTCATCACAACCTGATATAATACCCACATGAACAAAAACGTCCTGCCCATTGCGCGGCAGGGCGTTTTTGTCGGAAAAAATTCGTGTTATAAGGTCTGTGATGCTTTCCCAAGGAGGAACGTGTGTATGACGAAAGATATGACGCAGGGCAGCCCGCTCAAGCTGATCCTCGCCTTTGCGGTGCCGCTGATGCTGGGCAGCCTGTTCCAGCAGTTCTATAATCTGGCAGATACCATCATCGTGGGCCGCTTTGTGGGCGTGGAAGCCCTGGCGGCGGTCGGCAGTGTGGGCGGTCTGAACTATCTGGTGCTGGGCTTTGTCAACGGCATTGCCTGCGGCTTCTCCATCCCCATCTCGTGGACATTCGGTGCAAAAGACTATGCGGAGATGCGCCGCTACACCGCCAATGCCGTCTGGCTGAGCGTCTTTTTTGCCGCAGTGCTCACCGTGGTCACGGTGGCCATGACCCGTTCCATTCTGGTCTGGACCAATACCCCGGACAACATCATTGATCTGGCAGACATCTACATCCGCACCATCTTTGTCGGCATCCCGTTTACGCTGCTGTATAACATGACCAGCGCCCTGATGCGCGCTCTGGGCGACAGCAAGCGGCCCCTGTACTTCCTGCTGGTGGCAAGCTTTCTGAACATCGGGCTGGATCTGCTCTGTATCATCGTCTTCAAGATGGGCGTGTTCGGTGCGGCGTTCGCCACCGTGTTCAGCCAGGCAGTAGCCGGTCTGGGCAGCCTGTGGTACATCCTCAAGCATTATAATGAGCTGCGCTGGAACAAAGAAGAAAGCCGCCTGAGCAGACAGCACTGTGTCAAGCTGTGCGGCATGGGCATCCCCATGGGTTTGCAGTGCAGCATCACGGCCATCGGTTCCGTTGTGCTGCAGGGTGCAGTCAATGGTCTGGGCAGTGACATCGTGGCAGCGCAGACTGCAGGCGGCAAGGCGGCGCAGTTCCTGTCCGTCCCGCTGGAGAGCATTGGCACGGCCATGACCACCTACGCCAGCCAGAACATGGGTGCCAATGACCTGAACCGTGTGAACAAGGGCGTGAACACCGCCCTGGGCATCGGCTGTGTGTACAGCGTGGCATCCTTCCTGATCCTGCGCGTGCTGGATAAGGCTTTGATCGGCCTGTTCCTTGAGAGCAGCCAGACCGAGATCATGGCCAACGCCCAGAGCTTCATCTTCTGGAACAGCGTGTTCTACATCCCGCTGGCGGTCCTTATCATTTACCGCTACACCATTCAGGGTCTGGGTTATTCCAGCCTGGCCATGTTTGCCGGTGTGGCAGAGATGATCGCCCGTGCTCTGGTGGGCTTCCTGTTCGTGCCGCTGTGGGGCTATTTTGCCGCCTGTATTGCAAACCCGGTGGCCTGGTTCTTTGCCTGCTTCTTCCTGATCCCTGCATATATCGTTGTGTTCCGGAAGCTGAAACAGGAAAAAGCAAGACCGCACGCAAACTTGTAAAAATTGAGCCGCTCTTTTGCGAAACCGCAGAAGGGCGGCTCTTTTGTTGCCTAGTAGGGGAGGCCTTGGCAAAGAGGAAAAGCCTCACGCAACGCCAAAGCTGAGAGGCTGTATAGAGCAGGGCCTGCCCAATTCCTTTACAAATAACACCAAAACGATTATACTATAAGCAATTATGTCACAAGGGGGTGAGGAGCATGGAGCTGGAACAGATCGAGGGCACGGTGGAGGATATCATCTACGAAAACCCGGACAACGGCTACACGGTGTTTGAAATTTCCGGCGGCGGCACGGTCACCGTGGTGTGCGGGATCGTGGGCGAGCTCCATGCGGGCGAGAGTGTGGTCTGCCGCGGTAAATATGAGAACCACGCCACCTATGGCCGCCAGTTCCACGCCCAGGAATGCGAGACCGATATGCCGAAGGATCTGGAGGCAGTGTATGCCTTCCTTGCCAGCGGTTCTCTGCCTTACATCGGGGCGCGCACGGCCAATAAGATCATCGATAAATTCGGCGCGGCGGCGCTGGAGGTGATCGCCAACGATCCCGCCCAGCTCACCCTGATCCCCGGCATCTCGGCAGACAAGGCCGACCGCATCCAGCAGGAGTTCAAGCGGATGTTCGGAATGCGGGAACTGATCGCCTATCTGGCCCAGTTCGAGATCAGCCCCCGCCGCGCCATGGAGGTGTTCCGCGTCTTTGGCCCCGGTGCCATGCAGGCCATCTCCCAGAACCCTTATCTGCTCTGTGGGGAACCCCTGCAGCTGGATTTCCGCCATGCCGACAGCATTGCACAGTATTATCATATGGAAGGGGACTGCACCCAGCGGCTGGAGGCGGCGCTTCTCCGTACCCTGCGCCACAACGCGGGCAACGGCCACACCTGTCTGCCCCGTGCGCAGCTGCTGGACACGGCATCCCACTTCATCCAGCAGCCGCCCGAAAAGCTGGCCCGTGCGCTGGACCACTGCATTGAGACCGGGCAGCTTGGCGTAAAGATGCTGGAGGCGGTGCCGTATATCTATCTGCCTGACCTGCTGGAAGCAGAACAGGCCATTGCCGACCGGCTGGCCCTGCTGGCGAAGCGGGAAAAGCAGACGGTGCGGGACCTTGATAAAAACATTCAGGTGCTGGAGCTGACCCAGGGCTTTGCCTATGCGCCCCTGCAGCGGGAAGCCATCCGCAAGGCCATGACCGAAAACTGCCTTGTGCTGACCGGCGGCCCCGGCACCGGTAAGACCACTACGGTCAACGCCATCCTGCAGTTGCTGGAACATCAGGCCGACCGGGTGGCGCTTTGTGCTCCCACGGGCCGTGCGGCCAAACGGCTGAGTGAACTGACCGGCCGCAAGGCCTCTACCATCCACCGCCTGCTGGAGGTGGACTACTCCGGCGGCGTGGTCAGCTTCATCCACAATGACAAGAACCTGCTCAAATGCGATGTGGTCATTCTGGATGAGATGAGTATGGTGGATGTGAAGCTGTTTCAGGCGCTCATTGCAGCCCTGCGGTACAGCTGCCGCATTATCATGGTGGGCGATGCCGACCAGCTGCCCAGCGTGGGGCCCGGCAACATTCTGGGGGAGGTCATCCGCTCCGGGCTGGTGCCCACGGTCTGCCTGAACGAGATCTTCCGGCAGGCCAGACGCAGCCTTATTGTGGAGAACGCCCACCATATCATCAGCAGTGAGCCGCTGCAGAAGGGCGGCAAGACAGACGATTTCTTCTTTCTGGAATCGGACGGCGATGCGGCGCAGAAACTGGTGTGCGATCTTGTCACCACTCGTCTGCCCCGGAGCTATGGCTTTGACCCTGTCCGGGACATTCAGGTGCTCTGCCCCACCAAGCTGGGACCCACCGGCACCCAGGCGCTGAATGTGGAGCTGCAGAACCTGCTCAACCCGGAGCAGAAGGGCAAGCCCCAGCTCCAGAGCGCCTCCCGGGTGTTCCGGGTGGGCGATAAGGTGATGCAGGTGCGGAACAACTACGAGATCGTCTGGAACCGCATTGGCGGGGAGCAGGGCGTGGGAGCCTATAACGGCGATATCGGCATTGTGGAATCCATCAACATGCGCGACCGCTCCATGGTGGTGCGGATGGATGACCGCCGCCTGCTTTACCCGGCGGAAAACCTGAACGAGCTGGAGATCGCCTACGCCATCACGGTGCACAAGAGCCAGGGCAGCGAGTTCCCGGCGGTGGTGCTGCCGGTGGCGCAGGTGCCGCCAAGGCTCTGCTACCGCAACCTCTTCTACACCGGCGTGACCCGCGCCCGCAAATTGTGCATCGTGGCCGGGCGGCGGGATGTGGTGAACCGGATGATGTCCAATGTCCGGCAGAACCTGCGGTACAGCGGCCTGTGCGAATTGCTGAAAGAGAATCTGCCGCCGGAACAGATGGCGGCAGAATAACCTCTCAGGCGCCTTGCGCCAGCTCCCCTAATAGGGGAGCCAGGCTGCTGACTTGCCTCTCCTACTAGGAGAGGTTTGGTCTATACTTTTTTACTGGCTTATGCTACAATATAAATTGATTTGATTTCCCGCCCGAACGGGCATTTACGATAGAAAACAGGGGAGCAGAGAAAGGAACGTTTCATTATGGCACAGAATGACATCGGCATCGATCTGGGCACAACGACCATTATCATTGCACAGGCAGGGCAGGGGGTCGTGCTCAACCAGCCCAGCGTGGTGGCAATGGATACCCGCAAGAACTCCGTGCTGGAGGTGGGCGACAAGGCCCTGGCCATGGTAGGCCGCACCCCCAACTATATTTCCGCCATTTTCCCGCTGAAGGACGGTGTCATCAGCGACCACACCATGACCCGGGAGCTGATCTGCCGGTTTGTGAATCAGGTGTACAGCTCCCACATGGTCAAGCCCCGGGTGGCTGTCTGCGTGCCCGCTGCCATCACCGGCATTGAGAGTGATGCCGTGGTGGAGGCCGTGATGGCCGCCGGTGCCCGTCAGGTCTACCTGATCGATGAGCCCATTGCCGCTGCACTGGGTTCCGGCATCGACATCACCCAGCCCGATGGCCGGATGATCATTGATATCGGCGGCGGCACCACCGATATCGCTGTCCTGTCTCTGGGCGGCAAGGTCAAGGCCACCAGTGTCCGTGTGGCGGGCAACCACTATGATGACGAGATCCTGAAGCATGTCCGCAACAAGTTCAGCATTGCCATCGGTCAGCGTACCGCAGAGCAGCTGAAAAAGAACGTCGCCTGCTGCCCCCAGAAGGCTGATTTTGACGAGACGATGGAGGTCAAGGGCCGCAGCCTGCTGACCGGCCTGCCCATCAAGGTGAATGTTTCCACCAGCGACCTCTACGAGCCTGTGATGATGCTGAGTGAGCAGATCGGCACTGCCGCCCATCAGGTGCTGGAAAAGACCCCGCCCGAGCTGGCAGGCGATATCTTCCGCAATGGTGTGGTGCTGACCGGCGGCGGCGCACAGCTGCACGGCCTGCCCGAATACCTGAGCCAGGAGCTCAAGGTGGATGTGACCGTCTCGCCCGATCCCGTGACGCAAAGGGCAGCTTCCTGCCTATAAAAAAGGTAAGAAACTCTACTTCTATGAA
>OGYD01002880.1_pt1 | contig 10571 bp, 8 predicted proteins | sample 1576441 | NCBI WGS metagenome assembly OGYD01 (sample SAMEA3541537, study PRJEB24748) | human gut metagenome | biome: human gut; feature: human-associated habitat; material: faeces | place: China | collected 2012 | reverse complement strand
CATAATGACCTGAACATTGACCTCATCGATAGAACGGGCACTCACATAAATCTTTCCATTATATTCTGTCAATACAAAGGACGCTTTAATCTCACTGATATCCAGAAGTTCATTTGCCGCCTGTGCTCCGATGATCGTCGGACTCTCCACTTGAAGATCTGTACCTGTCGCAATGGCAAATTTTTTCTGATATACCTCTGCGTTGCTGATAATTGCAGCTTTTGCGCGGTATCCTTCCATGTCATCCCTGAACATCTTACGCACAAGTGTGATATCTGCTCCGGATCTTCTGAGAAATGCTGCCGCTTCAAATGTACGCACTCCGGTACGATTCATAAAACTGTTCGTATCGATCATGATACCGGCATACATACTGCTTGCCTCCAGATTCGGAATCTGAATATCATCTACAATGTACTGCAGGATCTCAGATACCATCTCACATGCTGACGAAGCATAAGGTTCAATATAAGACAATAATGCATTATCAATACTATCACTGCTCTGACGGTGATGATCCAGTACGACAATCGTCTTTGCCAGATACAAAAGTTCTTCACATTCTACCATCTTCGGGCGGTTCGTATCCACAACTACGACCATGGAATTCTCATCCGCCAGGTTCAATGCCTGTTCTGATGTCAGGAACAGATCGCTGCGGCTGCGCGGCAGGTTGAGCCGCGGGTTGTGCAGGCTGCTGTTGAGGCTGTTCTGCTGTTGTGGCAGGAGCTGGCGCCGTTTGCGTCTCGGCTGGAGCCTGGGCCGCAGGTGCTGCTGTAGCCGGTGCAGCTTCAGCTGGAGGCGTCGTCGGGGCCGTCACAGGGTTTTGCATCGTGCCCTGCGCTGGCGTTTGCGCCGTGGTCAGGTCGCTGGTCTCTGCGGCGGATGGGCTGACAACATCATTATTCACATTAGCCGCCTGGGCTGCCTGTGCGGGAACGGCGCTGCCGGCTACCGACGTCGTGCCGTTTTTCGCCGCTTCAAAACCCTGCTGAATGGTACGTCCAAACACCGCCGCCTGGCCGTTGAGCGGCAGAAGCAGGGCGATTTTGCTGGTGGACGCTGGCTTAAAGTTCTGCACGTTCACCAGCTGGGTTGGCAGCATTTTCGCGCCCGGGTTTTGCGGGTAGCGCGTCTGCCAGTCCGTAATGCCGGCTTTCAACATTTTTGGATCGCTGCGGTTGTTAAACCACATCTGCTGCAGATCCAGCCAGCCCTGCAGGACGTTTTCATCCGCGTTGATGACCAGCGCCTGCGCCTGTTCCTGCGTCATCGACGCCAGCGCTTGCCAGGTGGCATCAATATTTTTCTGCTTATCAGCACCGCCAAGCAGCGGCTCTTGCGCGACGAGCGCGCGGAGCAAGGTCAGGGAAGGGCGTCCCTGCTCAGCGGTAATACCCGCCTGCCAGAAGCGCGCCTGCTGGTTTTTATCCAGCGCGCTTACGTCGATATCACCGAGGATCTTCTTCGCGGCGGCGTAATCTTTCAGCGCGACTTTCAGCTCGGCAGAGAGCAGGCTCTGCTCGCGACGCTGTGCGTCGTTAAGATCTTTTGGCAACTGGTTAAACAGTTCGGCTGCCCGCTGGGTTTTACCCTCTTTCAGCAGTGCACGAATGGCGAGTAATTGCCAGTTGGTCTTGGTATCATTTGAACTCTGCGACATTTGTTGCAGATAAAAGCCAGAATCAGCCTGAGCAGAACCCTGGAGATGGGCGGTGCTCTGGTCAGGTGCCTGGGTGCCACAGCCTGCAAAGATCAGGGCTGCCAGCAGAAGCGGCACGCTGCGCGTGGCTTTTTTTCGAAGAAACGTTAACGGTACCATACTGTATCCAGTGATTTTTTTTACGCAATGCTCAATATTAAATCGGCAATACGGACGAAACAATGAAACAACACGAAACGGCAGATAATTCTCAAGGCCAGCTTTATATTGTACCTACTCCTATCGGGAATTTGTCTGATATTACCCAACGTGCGCTCACCGTACTGCAAGCTGTTGATTTAATTGCTGCTGAAGACACCCGCCATACCGGCCTGCTGCTGCAACATTTCGCGATTAACGCCCGTTTGTTTGCGCTGCACGATCACAATGAGCAACAAAAAGCCGAAACGCTGGTGGCGAAGCTGAAAGAGGGGCAGAACATTGCTCTGGTCTCCGATGCCGGTACGCCGCTGATCAACGATCCGGGCTATCACCTGGTGCGTACCTGTCGCGAAGCCGGTATTCGCGTTGTGCCCCTGCCGGGCCCGTGTGCCGCGATTGCGGCGTTAAGCGCCGCAGGTCTGCCGTCTGACCGTTTCTGCTATGAAGGCTTTCTGCCTGCTAAATCCAAAGGCCGCCGCGACGTCTTAAAAGACCTGGAAGCGGAACCGCGCACCCTGATTTTCTACGAATCCACGCACCGCCTGCTGGAGAGCCTGGAAGATATGGTGACCGTCTGGGGGGAAGGCCGCTACGTGGTGCTGGCGCGCGAGCTGACCAAAACCTGGGAAACCATCCACGGCGCACCGGTGGGCGAGCTGCTGGCGTGGGTGAAGGAAGACGAAAACCGCCGCAAGGGTGAAATGGTGCTGATTGTCGAAGGGCACAAGGCGGAAGAAGACGCCCTTCCTGCCGACGCGCTGCGCACGCTGGCGCTGCTGCAGTCGGAACTGCCGCTGAAGAAAGCCGCTGCGCTGGCGGCAGAAATTCACGGCGTGAAGAAAAATGCGTTGTATAAGTATGCGCTGGAGCAGCAGGGGGAGTAAGCTCCTGCTGCCTGTTTTGCCGGGTGGCGGCTGCGCCTTACCCGGCCTACGGATCGTTATGTGTCTTTTAGCTAGCAGGTATCGCCTCAACCTGGAAGGTTTGCGGCGTGTCCGACGGGTTACCTAAATGCGGGATAGATGTGGGACGGAAAATCACGTCACCGGTGCCGGGTTAAACACCGCCAGCTGATTATGCAATCCCCATAGGTCCGAGAAGGTTTTCTTTCGCCCGCTGGCGACATCCAGAATGAAGTGGAACAGCTTCCAGCCCACGTCCTCAATGCTCTCTTCTCCTGTGGCGATGGTGCCCGCGTTGATATCCATTAAGTCATACCAGCGGTTTGCCAGTTCGGTGCGGGTCGCCATCTTGATCACCGGCACCGCCATCAGGCCGTACGGCGTGCCGCGCCCGGTGGTAAAGACCTGTACCGTAATGCCGGATGCCACCTGCTGCGTGCCGCACACAAAATCGCTGGCCGGCGTTGCCGCGTAGATAAGGCCGCGTTTCGTCGGGCGCTGGCCCGGAGAGAGCACTTCTGCAATGGCGCTCTGCCCGGATTTGGCAATAGAGCCGAGGGCTTTTTCCACCACGTTTGCCAGGCCGCCTTTCTTGTTGCCCGGAGACGGGTTGGCGCTGCGGTCGGTTTTGCCCATATCGAGATAGTTATCGTACCAGGCCATCTCCTCAAGCAGTCGCTTGCCGACCTCTTTATTAACGGCGCGCGGCGTCAGCAGATGGATGGCGTCACGCACTTCAGTCACCTCGGAGAACATCACCGTGGCGCCGCAGCGTACAAGCAGATCGGATGCAAAGCCCACCGCCGGGTTGGCCGTCACGCCGGAGAAGGCATCGCTGCCGCCGCACTGGGTTCCGACCACCAGCTCCGACGCCGGGCACGTTTCGCGCTGGCGGCGGTTGAGCTTGTCCAGATGGCGTTCTGCTACCTGCAAAATATCGTCGACCATTGAGCGGAAACCGACGTGGCGTTCGTCCTGCAGGCGCACGATACTGGCCTCGTCTGTCGGAATGGCTTTGACATCTTCCGTGCCTTGCAGCAGGCGCTCGGGCTGGAGCTTTTCACATCCCAGGCCAATGACCATCACCTCGCCGCCAAAGTTGGGGTTCAGAGCGATATTGTGGATGGTGCGGATAGGCACCACCGCAGCGGGCGCGTTAATCGCCACGCCGCAGCCGTAGAGGTGGTTCAGTCCCACCACGCCGTCGACGTTCGGGTATTTTGGCAGCAGATCGCGTTCGATGATTTTCACCACGTAATCCACGACGCCCGCCACGCAGTGCACGCTGGTGGTAATGCCGAGCAGATTTTTAGTGCCGACGCTGCCGTCCGCATTGCGATAGCCTTCAAAGGTATAGCCTTCCAGCGGGGGAAGCGGTTCCGGCACGCGGGTTGCCAGCGGAAGCGTGTTCAGCGGCGGCGCTTCTGGCAGCGCCACCAGCGACTCCTCCACCCAGCTTCCCTGCGGTATCGAACGAACGGCATAGCCGATGACTTCACCGTAACGCACAATTTCGCTTTCAGCAGGGATATCCACCAGGGCGACTTTGTGTCCCTGCGGAACATGCTCAGTCAGTTCCAGCCCGTCCGGGAAGCGGGTTCCTGCTTTTAAGCCATTGTCGTTGACGATAATCGCCACGTTATCGGCGTCGTGCACTTTTATATAAAACGCCGTCGGCGGTGCCTGTCGAATTTCAATGTCGGCCATTGGTCAGTATTCTCCAGCAAAATTCTGATAATAGGTTCAGCCATTTTTCTGATGGTAGAAATAAATACGCGGCTTTCAGAAATAAAGCATGTCAGCAGATTCAATATCAAAATGTGATCCCGATCGCTCGCGAGCCCGTAATCCTTGATTCTGTGCATTAGCGCCCAGTGCTTTGTGCATATGCAAAAATTTTTATCAAAAAATAGCGTAATACCTGAGCATTAAAACAATGTGCGGCCGTGGATTGCATCTTATACTGAATGACGATTTTATTACGCCAGAATATGTCCGAATAATAAATATCATGCTGGCGCGGTGTCTGAATAAATAAAATGATGCTGAAAAAGGCTGCGGAATTAAAAAGGTAAATACGATGAATAACGCTATCTTCCCGAATAAGTTTAAAGCGGCTCTCGCGGCGCACCAGATTCAGATTGGCTGCTGGTCCGCGCTGGCAAACCCTATCAGCACCGAAGTGCTGGGCCTGGCCGGTTTCGACTGGCTGGTGCTGGACGGCGAACATGCGCCAAACGATATCAGCACGTTTATTCCGCAACTGATGGCGCTGAAAGGCAGCAACAGCGCCCCGGTGGTGCGTGTCCCCACCAACGAACCGGTGATTATTAAGCGTCTGCTGGATATCGGCTTCTACAACTTCCTGATCCCGTTTGTGGAGACGGAAGAGCAAGCGGCGCTGGCCGTGGCGTCAACGCGCTATCCTCCCGAAGGGATCCGCGGCGTTTCCGTTTCGCACCGCGCCAATATGTTTGGCACCGTCCCGGACTATTTCGCGCAGTCCAACAGCAACATCACCATTCTGGTTCAGATCGAGAGCCAGCAGGGCGTCGATAACGTCGACGCGATTGCCGCCACAAGCGGCGTGGACGGGATCTTCGTCGGCCCAAGCGATATGGCTGCGGCCTTTGGCCATCTGGGTAACGCCAGCCACCCTGACGTGCAGCGCGCGATCCAGCACATCTTTGCCCGCGCCAAAGCACACGGCAAGCCGTGCGGCATTCTGGCGCCGGTTGAGGCTGACGCCCGCCGCTACCTGGAGTGGGGAGCCACGTTTGTTGCCGTCGGCAGCGACCTCGGCGTTTTCCGCTCGGCTACGCAGAAATTAGCGGACGCTTTTAAAAAATAACCATCATTGAGGAAACAGATTATGACGCTGAAAGTGGGTTTTATTGGCCTGGGGATCATGGGTAAACCAATGAGTAAGAACCTCATCAAAGCAGGTTACTCGCTGGTGGTCTCCGATCATAATCCACAGGCCGTGGCTGAGGTGATAGCGGCTGGCGCAGAAGCAGCCACCACCGCGAAAGCCATTGCCGAGCAGTGCGATGTCATCATCACCATGCTGCCAAACTCCCCGCACGTCAAAGAAGTCGCGCTGGGTGAAAACGGCATTATCGACGGCGCGAAACCGGGCCTGGTGCTGATCGATATGAGCTCTATCGCACCGCTCGCGAGCCGTGAAATCAGCGAGGCGTTGAAGGCGAAGGGCGTCGATATGCTGGATGCACCGGTCAGCGGCGGCGAGCCGAAAGCCATCGACGGCACGCTGTCGGTCATGGTCGGCGGCGATAAAGCTATTTTCGATAAATTTTACGACCTGATGAAAGCCATGGCGGGCTCCGTGGTACACACCGGGGAGATCGGGGCGGGTAACGTGACCAAGCTGGCAAACCAGGTGATCGTGGCACTCAACATTGCCGCCATGTCTGAAGCGCTGACGCTGGCAACCAAAGCGGGCGTCAATCCGGACCTGGTCTACCAGGCTATTCGCGGCGGTCTGGCAGGCAGTACGGTGCTGGATGCCAAAGCGCCCATGGTCATGGATCGCAATTTCAAACCCGGTTTCCGCATCGACCTGCATATTAAAGATCTGGCGAACGCGCTGGATACTTCCCACGGCGTGGGCGCACAGCTGCCGCTGACCGCGGCGGTCATGGAGATGATGCAGGCATTGCGTGCCGATGGCCTGGGCACGGCCGATCACAGCGCAATTGCATGCTACTACGAAAAACTGGCGAAGGTGGAAGTGGCGCGTTAATCACGGCTTACCCACAGCCGAGGGTGACAGCGGCGCGCAAACCCTCTATACTGCGCGCCGAAGCTGACCAGACAGTCGCCGCTTCGTCGTCGTCCCTTTCGGGGGAGACGGGCGGAGGGGAGGAAAGTCCGGGCTCCATAGGGCAGGGTGCCAGGTAACGCCTGGGGGGGAAACCCACGACCAGTGCAACAGAGAGCAAACCGCCGATGGCCCGCGCAAGCGGGATCAGGTAAGGGTGAAAGGGTGCGGTAAGAGCGCACCGCGCGGCTGGTAACAGTCCGTGGCACGGTAAACTCCACCCGGAGCAAGGCCAAATAGGGGTTCACATGGTACGGCCCGTACTGAACCCGGGTAGGCTGCTTGAGCCAGTGAGCGATTGCTGGCCTAGATGAATGACTGTCCACGACAGAACCCGGCTTATCGGTCAGCTTCAACTTCTTCTAAAACAATACGTTGGTGTGTCTCAGGCTTTCCCTGGTGAAAATGTGACACAGACTGTGATACAAACGAGGCACACCAACGGCTGTTCCATCCCGACTATCCTGAAACCTTGCAACCGCGACAGCCTTCATTTCCGTCTGCCTTCAGTTTATATGTATGTCTCTGGATTGCGATTCATATTTATTTACTGACAATATAGTCTCTACAGACCCCCCTGGCTCACTACAATGTATGAGAAAAATAAATAAAACGTTAATAAATACAGTTTGTCCCTAATTAATTTCTGAAAATGAAGGGGGGCTATTGCTATAGAATGATAAGAACGCTTAACTCAATGCCTAATTTTCTCATCGGTATTCGGTTGAGCATGGACAGAAAAAACAAACTAAAAAAACTAATCCAATATCATAAAAATATACTTAAAAATCACCGATATCAGCCTGGTTTAGCTGGTGCAGATCTGAGGTTTATGGATCTCAGGGGGCTCTATTTACGCAATATTAATTTATCGGGATGCGATATTTCGTTTTGTGATCTTCGAGGAGCCGATTTCTCCTGTGCCAACCTTGCAGGCGCTAATCTTAGCTACTGTAAAACGGAAGGTACAATTTTTAGTCACGCTGATTGTACTTGCGTGGATTTTACTGGAAGTGATATCCATGATGTCAGGTTATTGACGGAACATGAACAAAATGAAAGTGATACGCCACTATCCCGACCACTCATCTCCATCTACATGCCAACCTGGAACCGCCAGGCATTGACGATCAGAGCCATACAATCGGTACTGAATCAAGACTATGTGAACTGGGAACTCATTATCATTGACGATTTCTCATCGTCATTTGACCAACTCTTGACGTATATCTCCGAGCTGAATGACCCACGCATTACCTATATTCGCAATGAATTTAACTCTGGCGCTTGTGCAGTCCGAAATCAGGCTATAAGAATGGCCCGTGGTGACCTTATTACGGGTCTGGATGATGATGATGAATGGCTGCCGACACGCCTGTCCTCTTTTCTTACCTGGCAACATAAACTTCAGTTGCACAGTTTTTTGTACGCAAATGATTATCTCTGTGACGGTACCGGATATCATCATCCTGATGAATTACAGGTGTATCCGAAACCGGCTTATAAAAAAAGCCTGTTTGATAAACGGAATATTATAGGCAACCAAATGCTGACCTTAACCAGTAGAATGCAGCAGATCCTGTTCGACGACGCCTTGCCTGCTGCTCAGGATTATGATGCTTTTTATCGGCTTGCAGAAACTTTTGGTGAACCTTTCAAACTGGATGACATCACACAGGTGCTTTATGTCAATCACGGCGAAGCCCGCATTACCTGCTCAGGACGAAAGTTTTCAGGTTATTTAGGTTTTTACCGGAAACACAAAGCCAAATTAGACGTATCGAGTAAAAAATATCAGCTCTTCACTCTATACTACATTCGCAACAAAAAGATGCGCCCGCAAACCCTGATGAAACTGATGACGCTACGCAATCTGAAACGCTATCTGATGATGTATACCCGCTTCCGGAACAAAAAGTTCTGATGCCTACAAACGACAAGAGTCGTTGTGGTGTCCGGAAATAGTAGGTTAATACGGCAATCATTGTGACGAGGGGCTGGATAAGTCGCCGGGAATTACCCCGGCGGACAACCACGACGAACGGGTAAGCGCAGCGCCACCCGGCACCACACAAACGACATCAATTCTCATATTTGCGACATTAAGCACATTTCACTGTTTTTCACTCGCCGGTTCCGCCTCGGCATCTGCAGACGATCGCCATCACAAAATTTAAATCTAAAAAACCGGCGATCTGTAGTATTGATAATTTGTTATGATTGTTAGCTTAATGTTCGTAAATCTTTTCTCGTTTGATGTGCGCTTATTGAAATCAAATACATTTCCTCCGTGAATATGTGACGTATTCCACTCTTTTCCTGAAATTTGAAAATTTACGTCGTAAAAAATGGCTTAAATGAAAGTATGTTTCAAACAAATGACGGTTATTTATTAGCCTTTAATTGCCTGAAATATCGTCTTTATTGTTTTTTTAAGAACGGTGAAATAAATCCGGGTTATCGCCATAAAATAAATTTATTAGCGCTATTTTTGTTGATCAATATCAGCGTTGTAGCGTATTTAATTACCATCAATGCATTGATTTATAAGGTTTTTAATGGGTTTTTGAAGCGTGAGTTAAGGGTTGCTCAAAGCAAATTGTGAGTAACAGCACATACCCCCTGAAACATTATTGAGTAGAATTCACCCCGTCATAGGGAAATAAGCGCAGAATATTATGAACACTATTATTCTACCGAAAACACAGCACCTCGTGGTATTTCAGGAAGTCATTAAAAGTGGCTCCATAGGTTCTGCTGCAAGACAACTGGGCCTGACGCAACCCGCCGTCAGCAAAATCATCAGCGATATCGAATCTTACTTCGGTGTGGAAGTGATGGTACGTAAAAATACGGGCGTAAAACTGACGGCTGCAGGCCAGGTTCTGCTCTCGTACTCCGAGTCGATCACCCGTGAAATGAAAAACATGGTGAGCGAAATCAACAGTCTCAGTTTTAGCACCGTTATGGATGTCTCCTTTGGCTATCCGTCGCTGATTGGTTTTACCTTCCTGTCTGAAATGATCAAAAAATTCAAGGAAGTGTTCCCGAAAGCGCGCGTCTCAATGTATGAAGCTCAGCTCTCCTCTTTCCTCCCGGCCATTCGCGATGGTCGTCTGGATTTCGCTATCGGCACGCTGAGCGATGAAATGCTGCTTCAGGATCTGCACGTCGAACCGCTGTTTGAGTCTGAGTTTGTGCTGGTCGCCAGCAAAACGCGAACGTGCACCGGCCCGACGACACTGGCATCGCTTACGCACGAGCAGTGGGTGATGCCGCAAACCGATATGGGCTACTACAAAGAACTTCTGACCACTCTGCAAGACAACCACATCAGCATCGAAAACATCGTCCAGACCGATTCCGTCGTCACCATTTATAACCTTGTCCTGAATGCCGATTATCTGACGGTGATTCCCCGCGACATGATTGCCCCATTCGGTTCGGATCAATTTATTGTGCTGCCCGTGGAAGACGAATTACCCGTGGCGCGTTATGCTGCCGTGTGGTCTAAAAATTACAGGATTAAAAAATCGGCGTCAGTATTAGTTGAGCTGGCTAAACAATATTCGTCGATGAATATCGAAAGACGACGATGAATAATAAGTTTTAATTTTAAAAATACCCAGAGCTTAACGTATTAACGCTCTGATACCCTGACTTTGCCTGAAAAGAATGAATTATTATAACGAGGATATTATGCATATTACCTACGATCTCCCGGTAACCATTGAAGATATTCAGGACGCCAGAAAACGACTGGCAGGCAAGATATATAAAACCGGTATGCCGCGCTCGAATTATCTCAGCGAACGGTGTAAGGGCGAAATATTCCTTAAATTTGAGAACATGCAGCGTACCGGTTCGTTCAAAATTCGCGGCGCGTTTAATAAATTAAGCTCACTGACCGGGTGATGCTGCCAACTTACTGATTTAGTGTATGATGGTGTTTTTGAGGTGCTCC
>OGYD01002878.1_pt1 | contig 10573 bp, 8 predicted proteins | sample 1576441 | NCBI WGS metagenome assembly OGYD01 (sample SAMEA3541537, study PRJEB24748) | human gut metagenome | biome: human gut; feature: human-associated habitat; material: faeces | place: China | collected 2012 | reverse complement strand
AATTATTATTTGCCTTACGCTCAATTTTTCTTCTTCCGCATTTCTTTGTATTTAAACTCTGTGAAAAACACGATGTTCTATGCAAGGATCTTGAAAGTTGGAGAAAACTTTGTCCTAAAAAAAACAATTGCAGTTATACATACTTATTTTTCTATATGATGTGTCATTTTAAGGAATTCAGAAATGTATTTTATCTGCGTCTTGGAAATATAAAATATTTTTTGAAAATTTTTTGCAAGCCCTTGGATTCGCTGTACTTAACCAGTAAAAATATGGGACCCGGCTTATTTATACAACATGGATTTTCTACAATTGTAGGGGTTGAATCTATGGGAAGTAATTGTTGGATAAATCAGCAAGTTACGGTTGGTCACACAGATAAAGGCAGACCAAAAATCGGAAACAATGTTAAAATAATGACAGGTGCAAAAGTTCTCGGAAATGTTACTATCGGTGACAATGTCATAATCGGTGCAGGAGCAATAATCGTTAAAGATGTCCCTTCAGATTGTGTTGTTGTCGGCAGTAGGGCATATATTGTAAAACGAAACGGTAAAAAAGTCAGAGAAGAACTTTAAATATCAATAATTCAAGAAACGCATCCTCGGTGCAATTTACACTGAGTATGCGTATTATTTTACTGATTTTTGCAATATTATTTATTTCGGCTCTATAATAAAAGTTTGGGTAGAAAAAAGCCTACAAATGAAAAGCAAAAAAGTAGAGCTTATTTTACCAAAATCCGTTAAAATGGAATTGCTTAAAAACCTGAAACGGAGGAAAAATATGCTCTAAAGATATTTTACAGAAAAACTCTTGGCATTGCAAAACATTTTAATTTAAAACATCGAAGAAATTGACAGCACCATTCATATTTACTGCAAGCTTGAACTAAAAATGCACGAATATCCTGTGTGTGGAAAACACACTGATAAAATTCACGATTATCGGAAACATATAATCAAGAACATTCCTGCATTCGAAAAATTTGTTTCTCAAGAAGCGCGGATTCCGTTTTTTCGGGTTAGCCCAACTATAACTATTGATATTGAGCAAAAAAAGCACCCCACACTGATGTGCGGAGTGCTTGAAATTATATTCTGTTGATGCTAAGCCGATTTACTTAGAATACTTCACAGAAAGCTGATTTGTAAGTGTATTATAAGCAAATGTGTAAGTACCGCCAATTGCTACAAGTGTTGATGCACTTGTAAACTTTGAGTTGTACTTAACAGTACCTGTTGTTGCATTTCTGATTGTTGCACCGCTGCAGAAATCTGTACCGTTAACATTCATCTTAAACGAGTGGTCACCCCTTTTAAGCTTTACCGAACCTGTAAATACATTTGTATCGCTCTTCTTGAGTGTAAGGTTGATATCTCCTGTTACCTTTACCGGAATATCTCCCTTATCTGCTGTCACTACAAGTTTATTTGTTGCTGTGTTGTATGTGAATGTGTATGTTCCGCCTGTTGCTACAAATGTTGTGTACTTGCTCCACTTTGGACTGAATACAAGACCCGGTGTTGCATCCTTTACTACCGCTGATGTTCCGCAGAGCTTGCCGTAGTTATTCATCTTTATCTGATATTTCCCTGCCTTAAGTGTCTTTGTACCTGAATATACATTTTCTTTATCTGTCTTTGCAAGGGCAAGTGTAAAGTTACCTACTACACTTACTTCTGCTCCTGAAGGAAGATATGATATTGTAAGCTTGTTTGTATCAATATCATAGCTGAATGTATATGTACCGCCTGATGCTGCAAGCGTTGACGCACTCGACCACTTTGAGCTGAACTGGCTTCCGACTGTAAAGTCCTTGTATGTGTAACCGCAACAATAACGAACATCCTGATTCATTACTCTGAATTCATAGTTGCCCTTGTTAAGCTTAACTGATGCCGAATAAACATTTGCATCCTTTGTTGCCTGAAGGTCAAGGTTGATATCGCCAACTATTGAAGCCTTTGAAGGTGCAAGATATTCAATTGTAAGGGTATTCTTTGCAGTATTAAACTTAAATGTGTACTTACCGCCTGTTGCCTTAAGCGTTGTAGAACTTTTCCACTTTGAATTGTATGTTGCGTTTGTTGTTTTATCTGTGAATGTTGAACCGTTACCGAATGCAACTCCGTTTACACTCATCTTGAATGTGTATGAACCTGCTTCAAGCTCAGTTGAGCCTGTATAAATGCCGTTGCCGTCATCTGCAAGCGGGAGTGCGATATCTCCTGTTACACTTACTCCGCTCTGTGGCTGTGTCGGCTCTGTTGCAGGCTGAGTCGGCTTTGTTGCGGGAGCTGTTGTGGGCTGTGTTACAGTTGTGGGCTGTGTTGCTGTTGTCGGCTGAGGAGCTGTTGTAGGCTCTTCGCCCTGAACGAGAACTGCCTTTGCAGTAAATGCAGCACCTGCTACTTTGTTAGCACTATTGTAAATATAATCGATGTCCTTCTTTTCGCTTTCGAAGAGCTCATCATATGTGTCAGCCTCTGTACCTGTAAGATAATCAACACTGAGATTTACTGTTGTGTCACCGCTGCCTACAACATCAAATGTAAATGTGCAATAAACATTCTCTGACTTGAAGTTGAAAAGATCAAGGCTTGAGCAGTTGAAGAGAACCTGATTTGTAAGGCTTGGATTCCAAACGATGCTGCTCTGGAATACAGGGAAAACCTTATTCTTTGTATTTGTTGTTGTTGTTGATGCAAGCTTGAGAACCTTGCTGTCGTATGTAAGGCTGCTCTGTGTATCAACGATCATGTGATCTGCCTTGAGAAGGTAAGTAACAACAACCTGCTCTGTCTGTGCATTGTAATCATACGAAACAGGATCTGTCACATTTGATGTAACATTGATCTTGTTGCCTGCACTTGTTTCTTCGCTTGTTTCGGCAGCACTTGCTGAGAAAGGCAGAGCTGTGAACATGCACAGCACCATCATTACCGCAAGAACCACAGAAAGCTTTTTCTGAATTTTTTTCATACTTGCTGCTCCTTTAATAAAATAAAATTACCGTTCGCCACAGTTTTGTGGCAATACTTCTAGCTTCGGAAACTTTAACAGTACAAAATTTCCGAGGACATTTAAATTATAGCACATTTAAGTTGTTCGGGCAATGAATCTGTTATTCTTTTAGCGAAAATTTTTTGCCCTAAAATATGTGCAAATTAACGGTAAGTTTGCTATTATATACAAATTCATTGTCTGATTATTGTGGATATTGTCTAATCCATGTTCCTCAGTTCAGAAATAACTGATAATAATACTATCGTATTTAATTTTTACAACAATTGTTTTGTAACAAAAAAGTCTGCATCAAGAGCAATTTCGATGGGGCTGTGACAAAACAGCCTAACAAAACAAAAATGCATCAGACCTTTTCGGGCAACTGATGCATTTCCTTTTTTAAACTGTTTTCTTGAATAGACTGCGGTGGCACACCGCCGACATCATTTTCTGTTTTCAACTTTCAATTCTTAATTGAAAGCACCGCTCAGGTATTTAACTTTCGCATATGCAAATACTGCTACCCGAATTGTGTGCAACAACTTGTTGCTTATTCTTCCTCAGCAAGCTCATCGGCTGTAACTTCTGCCTGCGGTTCTTCCTTTGCAGCCTCCTCAGGCTCTTTTTCGGAAACAATATCGTCAATTTCCTCAATAAGCTTCTGTTCTGCGCATCTGTGCTTTTTTAAAGCGAGAAATGCTGCTGTGGCAGCCGCAAGTGCAGAGATTGCACCGATGATTGTGTAGAATAATTTTTTGTTTTTATCCATTCCGGCACCTCTTTCAGTATTAATATAAATCAGCGGAAAAACCGTATTTTTCTACCTATTGCTATTTTATATCATTTTTACAATTTTTTCAATAGACAACTGATAATCTTTGCACAAATGGCTGTCAGTGTGTTATATTCTCTTTTTACGCTCTGCAAGGGCAAAAAGCACTCCGCCCGAAATTACAACAAGCATCATAACAGCCGTTGCTGTCACTCCTGTCTGAACACCGCCGTTTTTATCAGGCTGTGAAGGAGTGCTGTCCGATGTTGCGGCACCTCCTGTTGCCGAAGTCGGATTTACAGAGGTTGTACCGACAGTTGCAGGCTCACCCGTCGGAGCAGTCTGAACAGTCTGTTCCTGAGTAGCAGTCGTTTCTTCCGACTGTGACGATTTCTCAACAAGGACAGCTTAAAAATCTTTGAATACACCTTTGATTCATCAATTTTGCCTGAAGAAGAAACAACAAAAGCAGAATAACAAATAAAAATCAAAACAAAAACGGCAGTACCAAAAAAATCGGTACTGCCGTTGTTATATAAGAAATTAATCTCTTGTTTTTTCGCCGTTAAGAATCATTTCCGCATTCTTAACACGCTCTTTTGTCGGGGGCTCAATGCCCTCCAAAGGATAGTCATAACCGAGAGCCTTCCACTTGTACACACCGAGTGTGTGATACGGAAGAACTTCAACTCTTTCAACATTCCTGAGCGAACGGATAAAGTCGGCAAGTCTGAAAAGATACTCGTCCTTATCATTTCTTTCAGGCACAAGAACATGTCTTATCCATACGGGCTTGCCCATATCGGAAAGCTGTCTTGCCATTTCAAGAATATTGGTGTTTGGCTGTCCTGTAAGGATTTTGTGCTGTTCGTTGTCGATATGCTTTATATCAAGCAACAGCAAATCCGTATATTCCATTAGCTCTTTCCACTTTGAATAGAACGGCTCTTTTGTTGTAAACGGGTTGGCGCTTGTGTCAATACAGGTATTAACGCCCTGCTTTTTAGCCTTCTTGAACAAATCAAGCAAAAAGTCAATCTGTAAAAGCGGCTCACCTCCGCTTACTGTGATACCGCCCTTATTTTTCCAATAGGGGCGGTATGCAAGCGCTTTATTAAGCAACTCGTCGGCGGTGTATTCCACGGTGTTTTCATCGTGTTTCCATGTGTCGGGATTGTGGCAGAACTGGCAACGCATTGCGCAACCGCTCAGAAAAATCACAAATCTCACGCCCGGACCGTCAACAGAGCCAAAAGTTTCTATTGAGTGCACAAAGCCTTTAACAGCGTTGTCCGACATTACATTCTGTCGTGGCAGGTTCTGGCAATAACATCCAGCTGCTGCTCTCTTGTAAGGTCGATGAACTTAACAGCATAACCCGATACACGGATTGTGAAGTTAGCATACTCTTCCTTCTCAGGATGCTCCATAGCGTCAATGAGCTTTTCTGTACCGAATACATTTACATTGAGGTGGTGTGCGCCCTGATCAAAGTAGCCGTCCATAACATTTACGAGGTTGTCAACACGCTCGTCATCGTTGTGTCCGAGAGCACCCGGGTTGATTGTCTGAGTATTTGAAATACCGTCAAGAGCGTACTCGTAAGGAAGCTTAGCAACAGAGTTAAGTGAAGCAAGAAGACCGTTCTGCTCTGCACCGTAGCTTGGGTTAGCACCCGGTGAAAGCGGCTCGCCTGCTTTTCTGCCGTCAGGAAGTGAACCTGTAGCCTTACCGTAAACAACATTTGATGTGATTGTAAGGATAGAAGTTGTAGGCTCTGAATCTCTGTATGTGTGGCAGTACTTAAGCTTAGCCATAAATGTCTTGAGAAGATCAACGGCAATCTTATCTGCTCTCTCGTCATTGTTACCGTATCTTGGGAAGTCGCCCTCTGTTTCAAAGTCAACAGCAATGCCGTCCTCGTCACGGATAACCTTAACCTTAGCGTACTTAATAGCGCTGAGTGAGTCAACAACATGTGAGAAGCCTGCAATACCTGTTGCAAATGTTCTTCTTACATCTGTATCGATAAGAGCCATTTCTGCTGCCTCATAGTAGTACTTATCATGCATGTAGTGAATCATGTTAAGTGTACCAACATAGAGGTGAGCAAGCCAATCCATCATTGTGTCATATTTCTTGATAACTTCGTCATAATCAAGGTACTCTGATGTGATAGGTGTATATTCAGGACCAACCTGCATCTTTGTCTTTTCATCAATACCGCCGTTGATAGCGTAGAGAAGGCACTTAGCAAGGTTAGCTCTTGCGCCGAAGAACTGGATTTCCTTACCTGTCTGTGTTGCGGATACGCAGCAGCAGATTGAGTAATCATCGCCCCATACAGGACGCATTACATCATCGTTCTCGTACTGAATTGAGCTTGTTGTAACTGAAATATGAGCAGCATACTTCTTGAAGTTCTCCGGAAGTCTTGAAGAATAAAGAACTGTGAGGTTTGGCTCAGGTGAAGGTCCCATATTCTCAAGTGTGTGGAGGAAACGGTAGTCGTTCTTTGTAACCATTGAACGGCCGTCAATGCCAAGACCTGCAACTTCGAGTGTAGCCCATACAGGGTCGCCCGAGAAGAGCTGGTTGTAAGACTCAATTCTTGCAAACTTAACCATACGGCACTTCATAACAAAGTGGTCAACGAGTTCCTGAGCCTGTGATTCTGTAAGTGTACCGTTCTCAAGGTCACGCTCGATGTAGATGTCGAGGAATGTTGATACACGACCAACACTCATTGCAGCGCCGTTCTGAGTCTTGATAGCAGCAAGATAACCGAAGTAGAGCCACTGAACTGCCTCTGCAGCGTTCTTAGCAGGCTGTGAAATATCAAAGCCGTAAGAAAGTGCCATTTCCTTCATATCGTTAAGAGCACGAATCTGATCAGCGATTTCTTCACGAAGCTGGAAGTCGCCTCTTCTCATACCCTGACGGTTTGTTTCTGCAAAGTCCTCTTTCTTGCCTTCGATAAGACGGTCAATACCGTAAAGAGCAACTCTTCTGTAGTCACCGACGATTCTGCCTCTGCCGTATGTGTCGGGAAGACCTGTAAGAATCTTGTTGTGACGGGCAAGCTTCATCTCGGGAGTGTAGATATCGAATACACCCTGGTTATGAGTCTTGTGATATTTTGTAAAGATTTCGTGGAGTTTAGGGCTTGGAGTGTAGCCATACATCTGGCATGACTGCTCAGCCATTTTGATACCGCCGTAAGGCATAAATGCACGCTTGAGAGGCTTGTCTGTCTGAAGACCTACAACCTTTTCAAGGTCTTTATCAAGATATGCAGCGCCGTAAGCTGTGATACCGCTTACAACCTCAGTTTCCATATCAAGAACGCCGCCCTTGGCTCTTTCTTCCTTCTGGAGTTCCTTGAGCTCGCCCCAGAGCTTGTCTGTAGCTTCTGTAGGACCTTCAAGGAAAGACTGGTCGCCGTCATAAGGTGTGTAGTTTTTCTGAATGAAGTCTCTGACATCAATGTCGGACTCCCATTTGCCACCTGCAAAATTTGTCCATTCTTCTCTCATTACTGTAAAACCTCCGATAATGATAATTAATACTGAATTTTGTATATGACACAAAAAAATGCCGACTCAATTCCAAGCAGACGCCCGGTAAGGTCAGCTCCTTGAAAAAATCGTCATACATCCTTGTATTCTGTCATTTATTCACTTTTATAATCATATAACCAACACCATTAAAATAACACTTTTTAAGGGCGTTGTCAAGCATTTTGAGATACTTTTTACACCACTTTTTCACACTCAAAACGCTATGGTAAATGAGTACAATTTTAGGGTGTGAGGAACATTATTTTCAGCAGATTTTTTCCTGTATTTGTGCGGAATATTTTGTCATATGCCTGTTCTGCCGCACTGCGGCTTGAATCGTCCTCATAAAGGTTCACAAGGAAGTCTGCCTCTACCAAAATTCGGTACGGCAAAGTATCAATATTTCCATAGGTGTGATGGTGTCCCACAAGGTAACAAACTTTGTCAATAAATGTTTTTTCATAGCCGAGAGCGGCAAGCAACTTTTCAGCCTCGTGAGGACCTTCAATCTCCTGATACTTTCCTGCAGACGAATTGTACTTTTCTTCGCTCACCTTTATGCCGATGTCGTGAACGATTGCGGAGATTTCAAGAAGCTCCTGATCGTCGGGCAAAAGATTTTCACTCTCACCGATTGTCTTTGCGAATGAATAAACCTTGAGAAAATGGTGAATTCTTTTCTTGTCACTTCCAAAATATTCAATCATAGCAGTTATAACCCTGTCGGTTTTCATATTATCACTCCTTACGGCGAGCCGCCGTACCCTATTCGTATAGACAGTTTTTTTGTTTGTGCAATTCTGTAGGGGTAGCCTTGCGACTATATTTCAGACGGGAGGATTCGCACAAACAATCACTTTTTCATACTTCTTATATATGCAAAGGTCTTTTCTTCACCCTCATCTCTCAGCATAACCAATAATTTTTCAAGCAAGGCCTCAGTGTTGGGGTGCATACGGTGTTTGCCTCTGATTCTGCAAAAATATGTAAACGGAGCGCCGTCCGTGTAATTTTTGCCGTTGTAGATTTTGCTTGCGGCAACTCGGTCGCAGAACATTTCGATAACATATTTTACAGGCATTTCAACATTTTCAATCTGCTTTGTCTTTGGGTTGTAATCGTTCCAGTATTCGTAATGGTGACGGTTTCTGCCCTTGTGATGCATCCACGCCTGTGAATAGCCGTACAGCTCTCTTTCCTTTTCATTGGGACTTCTCGTGCCCTGAAAATACTTTGCACCCGGAATAAATTCTGTAGGCGAATACTTTGACAAATCGTGTATTAATCCCTGTCTGAGAATTCCTGCCCTTGCACAGTTGGCAATTACCTTATGCCTGTGACGGGTTATTGTTCTGAAATGTTTAATCGGATGTGCCATAATTATCACCATAAATTGTTAGTTTGGAAAATACGAAACATTCTCCGACTGACATTTTACCACATTTCTTGCCGATTTAAAATAGCACTTGCAAGATTGTCGAAAAAAAGTTATAATATACAAAGGTTAAAATTTTGTAACCATTTAATGTTAAATTCTATAAGGATAGGTAATCTATGAAAAAGAAAATTTTCATTCTTTTACTTTGTGTTGTCCTCATTGCAACCTGCATATTATGCGGTGTGACGGGAATTTTCGGAAATGATTCTCAAAATTCTCCAAAACCGCAGACGCCCGATACGGCAGTAACCGAAAATACGACATTTCCGAGCAAGGTCGATTCGCTCACATTAAAAGTCAGCGAATCAAAGCTTATTGAACTGTCATCCGAAAAAGCAAAATCCGTTACCAAATGGACAAGCTCGGACAGTAAAATTGTTACCGTTGATGACGGTGGAAGGGTTGACGCTCTCAAAGAGGGTACGGCTCTGATTTCTGCCATTTCAAAAGACAAATCAAAGTCGGAATTTCAGGTTACGGTGGCAAAATCAACCACGAAAAAACAGCAAAGCTACTCAACCTGTATAACGGCAAATCTTGACAAGCTTGAAAACAATAAGCGTAACACGGCAAAAAACCTGTACGCAATCAAGGTCAACCGCACGGCAAACTGCGTGACGGTTTACACATATGACGAAAAGGGCAAGTACACAATCCCCGTAAGGGCGATGATTTGCTCCACAGGTCTTGACAATTCGACAATCACGGGTGACTACACAATCGGAATCAAGTCCGAATGGCTTTCCCTTGTGGGCGATGTTTTCGGAAGATACATCAGCGGGATTTCGGGCGATTATCTTTTCCACTCCGTTCCCTACTACTCAATGAGCGAAGAAGATTTGGAGCTTGAGGAGTTCAACAAGCTTGGCGAACAGGCATCACAAGGATGCGTAAGACTTGCGGTTTCGGATGCAAAGTGGGTTTATGACAACTGCCCCACAGGCACGAATGTAAGCATATATGACGACGCAGAAAATGCAGGCCCTCTCGGAAAACCGGATGCAATCAAAATCACCGATTTTACCAACAAATGGGATCCGACAGACAGCAATAAAAAATGCCCGTATGCCAAAGCAACACCAATAATCAGCGGTGCAAACGATTACACAATCAAAAGCGGCGGCGAATTTTACGCCCTTGCAGGAGTAACAGCCGTTGACACCTGCGGCAACGACATAACATCGAATATCGAAGTTTTCGGCAATGTAGTAACCACCCGAAAAGGCAAGTACAAGGTAACATATTCAGTCACCGATGTGCTTAAAAGAACATCAAGCGTAACGATTACGGTAACGGTCGAGTAAATTTAACGGCGAGCCGCCGTTAAATGAATATTGAATAGTGAATAATTATGGTCGAGAAGACAGTTTGCCAAATGCAACCATTCGTCTTCCCGACCGTTTTTCATATGAAAGTTGTTGTTTGTCTGTAGGGGCGTTCATCGGACGCCCGCAAGTAATGGCACATATTATATATTGGAACAAACTTTATAAATGCCGCAAAATGATTGCCATAATGTAGCGGCGAACCGTGTTCGCCAATCGCAACGATTATAAAATCGTTGCGACTCAGCACAAATTATTTGTTTATTAACATATCATTTTTATATAATAAAAACTGTGTATATGTTCGATTTGTTTTTGCAAACAAACCGATTGGCGAACACGGTTCGCCGCTACTGAATTGTAATATTTATAAAAATTGTATATAACAAAACTTTTCTGCCATTACTTACTGGCGGATAATATGTGCAGTGTAGTAACATAGTATACAACAGTGCAAAGACATAGTATA
>OGYD01002870.1_pt1 | contig 10593 bp, 7 predicted proteins | sample 1576441 | NCBI WGS metagenome assembly OGYD01 (sample SAMEA3541537, study PRJEB24748) | human gut metagenome | biome: human gut; feature: human-associated habitat; material: faeces | place: China | collected 2012 | reverse complement strand
TGGTGGCCAGCGCTCTTGCGATGGCGACGCGCTGCTTCTGGCCGCCCGAGAGCTGCGAGGGATACGCGCCGGTGCGCTCGGAAAGTCCGACGAGCTGCAAAAGCTCCAGCGCACGCTTTTTTGCCTCCGCGCGGGGCGTTCCGGCCAGCTCCAGCGGGAACAGCACGTTCCGCAGCACCGTCCGCTGCTCGAGCAGGTTGAACCGCCCGCGTTCACGGGGGCCGCGGCGACCTTATCCAGCTTGGTCAAAAAGTCCTTCGCGTCGGCCCAGACCGGCATTTCGACGTGCAGGGTCGGCTTTTTCAGCTCGGCCTGGTCAATGTCCACCATGATGACCTCTGCCGCGCGGGCCCAGGTCTTCCAGTTGTAGCCGACTTGTCGAATGGAGATGCGTGTACCTACGGCCAGAATCAGGTCAGCGTTCTGGATGGCCCAGTTGCCCGGGCGGTCACCCATGTTCCCGGCACGCCCGCAGTACAGCGGATTGTCATCCTCGATGAGGTCCACAGCGTTCCAGTAGGTGACGATGGGGATGTTGAGCTTTTCCGCCACAGAGCGGAACGCCGCGTAACCGCCGGACAGGCGGATGCCGTAGCCCGCGTGGAACACTGGCCGTTTGGCGTTCTTGATTTTTTCCAGAATCGTTCGGATCGTGGCATCGTCCACCGGTGGGGGCAACTGGGCGTCATCCTCGGCGGGGTCGTAGCCGCGCAGTTCGTCAGTCTCGATGTAGCCGCCCTGGAAGTTGACCGGGATGTCCAGCCAGACCGGGCCGGGGCGGCCCGTTGTAGCCAGATGCCACGCCTTTTCCAGCAGGTAGCGAATGTCCTTGGGATCCTCCAGCATGGCAGCGAACTTCGTCATGTACTGGACGGACTTGGTGATGTCGTACTCCTGGTCGCCCATGGCGCGCAGCGGCGTACCGGTGTACTGCAAGGCGTACCGGGCCGTGGTGTCATAGCGCACCTGGCCGGAGACAATGAACATGGGGATAGAGTCCAGCCAGCCGCCTACTACACCGGTCAGCGCGTTGGTGCCGCCGGGGCCGGTGGTCACGCAGACCGCCGCGATCTTGTTTTCCAGCCGGGCGTAGGCCTCCGCCGCAATGGCACAGGCCTGCTCATGGTGGTTGTAAGTCACATGCAGCCGGGGGTTATGCCCCAGCGCATCGTTGAGGTGCATAGCGCCGCCGCCCACGACGGAGAAAACATCCGTCACACCGCGCGCCGCCAGAAAGTCCGCCACATAATCCGCTAAACGCTGTTTCATTGGGTTGCTCCTTCTTACTTTGTTTTCTTGAAAACCGGATGCCCATCGTTACCCTTCTGCCATGTGAGCAGGTGGGTCACTTCATCTTCATCTCGATTTTTTTTGTTTTCCTCTTTGGCATTGTCGGAAAGCTGTCTGACCAGATAGTCACCGTTGATGGCCTCCGCATCACCGTAGGCAATGTCCTGCCCCTGCTGGGACGGCGTCTCAAAGGCGCTCTTTCCGCTGCCCTGTAGCTGGTAGATTTCTTCTTCCCAGGCATTCTCGCTGCCGCTGATGGCCGCAGCACTCTGCTGGCCCGTCAGCGTTCCCACGCTGACACAGTTGAAGATTCGGCCATCGAAGTCGTTTGCAATACCGCCCGCGCGGGTGGCCGTAACGGCTACATCCGTGTAGCAGTTCACGATCCTTGCCTCCTTGCCCACAGAGCCGCCCGCAATCACACCGGCATATTTGCCGCGGATAGTGCCGCCCTCAAGGCCCAAGTTGTACACCTGACCGCCCAGGCAGCTGAACAGGCCCACGTTTTCGCCGTTACTCTGCTTCAGATTCAGGTTGCGGATGACATACCCTGCACCGTTGTACACGCCATAGAAACAGTGCTCGTTCTCCACATCACCGATAGGCTGCATATTCTGCCTATCCAGATCAATATCAGCGGTCTGCTCGACGTACTGGCCCTTAAAGGTCATGCCATCGCTGACAAGCTCTGCAAAATGCAGCAGGTCTGCGGCGTTCTCAATGCGATACGGGTCCTCATAGGTTCCCTCGCCGTCCAATGCAAATTCAATCTGGCTGGCCTTGTCCCGCAGCTTATACACGGTCACGTCGTCGAACTCTCCAAGCTGCTCATACTGCGTCGGCAGCAGTTCGGCAAACATGTCCTCGATCTTGCGCTGCTCCAACGGCTTTCCGTCGCGGAACTCCCGCTCATGGACCTCCTTGCAGTCCGGGATGTCCTTCCAGACCACAATATCCGGCAGGTTTTCCTCCAGCAGCGCCTTTTCCTCCTGCACGTACTTATCATCCACCACGTCGTAGAACAGAACTGGGACGAATGTGTTCATATTGTAGTTGTCCGTCAAAATATTGAAAATTTTGACGTAGGGATAGCCGAAGATGACGGAATCCTCCGTCGTGTTTTCCTCGATCAGCTGCGTGATGCCTTCAAACATCTCCTTGTCCTCTTTGGAAAATTTGAAGCCCTTCAGTGCCGGGATGTCCGTGCTGTACGTCTTGTAATTTCGGGGTTTTTCTTCAGTACCCCACCACGCATAGGAGCAGATAACCTTCTGCGCCATGCAGGTGATCGACAGTACAATACAACCAACGATGGCAATGCCCCGGACAGCCAGCTCAATCCAGGCATCCACACCGCAGAAGGAAAGCACCGTTGCCAGCACCGCTGGAACTGCGACCATCGTGCAGAAGTACGGGATGCTGCTGGTGCCGGACGACATAATACCGGAGTACATCGTAGCCAGCGCCGCACAGAACAGCCAGAACATTCCCTCTGCCTGACTGTTCTCTCCCTGACTGCCAACCCTTGCACCATAGCGGACCAACTGCAAAATTGTCAACAGCAGGACCACAACGTAGAACTTCCCCTGTACCGCCTGCCAAACGTCTGTGCCGCGGTAGAGATCATGCAGGAAGTCACTGTTGCCGGAGTTTGCCCCGCCGCAAAAAACAAAGGTCGCCGCCCACGTAAACAGCAGCAGAAGGATGCTGCCCGCCGGGAGCATCACGCGGCTGCCGCGGACCTTGCGCTTTACGCAGAGATATAACAGCAACGCCGTCAGCACCGCGTCGATCAGCAGAATTGCCTGCATCTTCGGACTCTTGCCCAGCAGCTCCAGGAAGGAGGAAATCTCCTTCTCAAAATTGACATAGAGCAGGAGCAACAGCAGCGGGAACAGCAGCGACTGGGCGCGGAGCGCCTTTTCCCGGGACGCTGACACGCCCGTATTTACTGCAAGCAGCACCGCGGCCACAGCGATCAGCCAGTTCTGCACCTTGAGCAGGGCCATGGAAAGACCGCCAAACAGAATTGTAAAGATGCTGCCCTTGCCGCCCGTGTGCATGAACACCTGCTCCACAAATGGGAAGAATGCACCGTTCGCCAGCAGATAGGCCGCGGCCACGGCCAGCGGAATCACCGCACCCGCGACTACAAAAAGGCAGTACCAGCCAAAGCGGGTATCCTTTTTGCGAATGCAGTAAAATACCAGCGCTGCAAAATACACGATGCCCGACGCCAGAAAAATCGTCTGCTTATTCAGGAAAACCAGCCCCAACATAAAGCCGGCCCAAAAGATTTTGGTGTACCGCTGCTTGCTTGTGTCTGCCCCCTGAAAGCCGATAACACAATACAAAAGCAAAATGGAAAGCAGTATGACCGTCTGGTTATAATCGCCCAGCAGGTCATAGACGGACGCTGTGCAGAGCATAACAGAAAACAGGCACGCCATAAACGCGCTGACTACATTGATATAGCGCGAGATCAGCCGGAACAACAGCGTAAAAATAGCAGCGCGCTGCAATACCCACCAGAAGCGATAGATCAGAAGGTTTCCAAACGAGAGCTTCCACAACACTGCATCGACCAGCAGGTTCAGCGGGGGCAGATAATAGTAAAAGTCCCGATACGGCACATTACCGTGCCAAATCAGTTCCACATAGTTGACATTCCACCCCTCACTGATGGGGAATGTATTGTTTGCATAAATGGCCGAATAGCCTATCACGACCAAAAAGAGAACCAATGACAGGATATTTCGTACTGCGGTTGTTTTCTTGTATACAGGCATTCTCTGCACGTCCAGCTGTGCCGTTGCTTGCATTCCCTTCACATTCCTTCCTCTTGCTTTGCTTTTGCCGCTGTATTCCCCATGTAAGGCAAACGGATACAGGCATCGATGTGTTTTTATAGTATCATTTTTATTTTTGCCGGTCACTTTTCATTAAATGTCCACAGCTTATTGATAATGAAATTCAGCGGAATCGTAACCAACAAATTCACAATCGGTGCAATCGTTTTGCTCACGCTGAAGAACGTAACCTCTATCCAAAGCAATATATTGGAAAGGATCGATGTACCGCCGTAGCTGACATAGGTCTTGCCCAACCGCTTCAGCTTGCTGCGCCAGTCGTTTGCATTTCCGGTAAACACAAACTTATCGTTCCAAAAAAAGGCATTGGCAATGCTCAAAATCGTGCCCAATATGCTGCCTACCATGTACAGGCCCGGGTCGATCCACAAAAAGATATAGTATACCGCCATGGATACCGCCGTGTTGCTCACGCCTACAAGGCCAAACTTGATAAACTGGGCAAGCAGCGCCAAAAATTCCTCTTTGCTTTTCGCGCCCAACAGGGCTAACAATTTCTGCATGGGTCCATTCCTTTTTATTTTCTTATAAACAATCAAAAAGCAAAGTCGGCCTTGATGCTTCCGCGCAGCACGGCTTTGCTTTTTGTCCTATGGTTCGGCCTTTCTGTCTTACTGATTCACAGCCTCGATAATCGTCTTGGCCATGTAGTCGATCATCTCGTCGGTCATGCCGGGGTAAACGCCGACCCAGAAGGTGTTGTTCATGATAAAGTCGGTGTTGGTCAGCTCGCCCGCCACGCGGTAGGCGTCGGTGCCGCGGATCTGGTCAAAGCAGGGGTGCTTGATGAGGTTGCCGCTGAACAGCAGACGGGTCTGCACGTTGTGGCTCTCCACATAGCGGGTCACGGCGTTGCGGTCCAGACCGCTCTCCGGCTTGACGGAGATCAGGAAGCCGAACCAGGACGGGCGGCTGTTGGCAGCCGGCTCCGGCAGGATCAGCTTGTCGGCGGCGGGCTCCAGCGCGGCGCGCAGGCGGTCCCAGTTGTGGCGGCGGCGCTCGATGAAGGTGGGGAACTTCTTCAGCTGCTCGCAGCCGATGGCGGCCTGCATGTCGGTGACCTTGAGGTTATAGCCAAAGTGGCTGTAGACGTACTTGTGGTCGTAGCCCTTGGGCAGCTCGCCGAACTGACCGTCAAAGCGGTGGCCGCAGAAGTTATCCTGGCCGGAGGGGCAGATGCAGTCGCGGCCCCAGTCGCGGAAGGAGAGGATCAGGCGGTTCAGCAGCGGGTTGTTGGTGTAGACGCAGCCGCCCTCGCCCATCGTCATGTGGTGCGGCGGGTAGAAGCTGGATGTGCCGATGTCGCCCCAGGTACCGGTAAAGCGGGTCTCGCCGTTGATGGTGTACTGGGTGCCCAGCGCGTCGCAGTTGTCCTCGACCAGCCACAGGTTGTGGGCGTCACAGAACGCCTTGACGGCGGACAGGTCAAACGGGTTGCCCAGCGTGTGGGCGATCATGACAGCCTTCGTCTTGGGGGAGAGGGCGGCCTCGAGCTTGGTGACGTCGATGTTGTACTGGGGCACGGTCACATCCACAAACACGGGCACCGCGCCGTACTGGATGGCCGGGGTCACGGTGGTGGGGAAGCCGCAGGCCACGGTGATGATCTCGTCGCCCTTCCTGATCTGGCGGTCACCCAGCTCGGGGGCGGTCAGCGCCATGAAGGCGATCAGGTTGGCGGAGGAGCCGCTGTTGACCAGATGGGCGAACTTAACGCCGATCCACTTTGCAAATTCCTTTTCGAACTGGTCGGCAAAGCGGCCCGTCGTCAGCCAGAAGTCCAGCGTGGCGTCGGTCAGGGCGCACATTTCCTTCTCGTCAAAGACGCGGGCTGCGTAGGTGATGCGGTCACCCTCCTGATAGGGGGTCTTTTTCTCCTTGAAGTCGTGATAATACTCGGCGACCATCGCCTTGATCTGCTCGCGGGCTTCTGCCTCGTTCTTCCACATAATTATTGCTCCTCCAAAAAAATATTGATTTCCTTTTCCATCTCCGCCGGGACGTCGCCGTTGGCAAGCCAGATCTTGCTGAAGGCGACGGTCTTTTCCATGCACTCGGCCATGTGCCAGCGCGGCGTCCAGCCGAAGGTCGTTTTCAGCTTGCTGCAGTCCAGCTTCAGGAAGTTGGCCTCGTGCGGGGCATTGGCCTCGGCCTGATTCTCCCAGGCGGCGTCGCCGCCCCAGGCCCGGCAGAACAGATCCACCAGCGTGCCGGTGGTGACGCAGTCGCAGTCGTCGGGGCCTACATTATAGTAGCCCGCAAAGCGGCTGTCCTCATACTGGCGCTGGGCGATCAGCAGGTAGGCCGCCAGCGGCTCCAGCACATGCTGGTACGGGCGGGTCGAGTAGGGGTTGCGCACACCGATCTTACGGCCCGCGGCCATGGCGCGGACGCAGTCGGGGATGATGCGGTCATTGGCAAAGTCGCCGCCGCCGATGACATTGCCCGCGCGGGCCGTCGAGACGGCCACAGTCTTATCGGCAAAAAAGCTGTTGATGTAGGAGTGCGTCGCCAACTCCGAGCAGCTCTTGCTGTTAGAGTAGGGGTCGAAACCGTCCAGCGGCTCGTTCTCGCGGTAGCCCCAGGCCCACTCGTTGTTATGGTAGACCTTGTCGGTGGTGACGTTCAGCACCGAGCGGGGCGCTCTGCCCTGCTGCCGGGCCAGCCGCACACATTCCAGCAGGTTGACCGTCCCCATAACGTTCGTCTCATAGGTGTAGCGCGGGTCCTTGTAGCTGTCGCGCACGATGGGCTGCGCGGCCAGGTGCAGCACAATGTCGGGCTGCGCCGCGTCAAAAGCGGCCTTCAGCGCGTCAAAGTCGCGGATGTCGCCGATGACGCTGTGCATCTTGTCCTCGACGCTGGCGATGGAGAAAAGGTTCGGCTGCGTCGGCGGCTGCAGGCTGTAGCCCGTGACCTCGGCCCCGGCCATCAGCAGCATCTTGCAGAGCCAGCTGCCCTTGAAGCCGGTGTGGCCGGTGACGAACACCCGCTTGCCGCGGTAAAATTCAGGATCGTAATGTACCATCATCAATCCTCCCACTTCTTCCAGGGCGCGTTGCCGGTGGCAAGCATTTTCTCCAGGACCTGCTTCTCGCGGGCGGTGTCCATGCACTGCCAGAAGCCCTTGTGGATATAGCTCATCAGCTGACCCTCCTCGGCCAGCTTCTGCAGAGGCTTCTGCTCAAAGACGCAGGCGTCGCCGTCCAGATAGTCGAAAATCTGCGGCTCCAGCACCATATAGCCCGCGTTGATAAGCGCGCCGTCGCTGGCCTTCTTTTCACGGAAAGAACGGACAGAATTATCCTCGGCAATATCCAGAACACCCTTCTGCTGCTCCTGCTGAACGGCGGTCAGCGTGGCGATCTTGCCGTTCTCGCGGTGGAATGCCACCAGCTTGGCAATGTCCACATCGCAGACGCCGTCGCCGTAGGTCATCATGAAGGTCTCATTGCCGATGTAGGGACGAATGCGTTTGATGCGCCCGCCGGTCATCGTGTTGAGGCCGGTGTCCACAACGGTGACCTTCCACGGCTCGGTGTGGTGGTTGTGGACGATCATCTCGTTCTGGCCGCGGGTGAAATCAAACGTAATATCGCTGGTATGCAGGAAGTAATCCGCGAACCACTCCTTGATCATGTGCTGCTTGTAGCCCGCGCAGATGACAAAGTCGTGAAAGCCGTAGTAGGAATATTCCTTCATGATATGCCACAGGATGGGCATGTTGCCGATTTCGATCATCGGCTTAGGCTTGTAGACGCTTTCTTCGCTGATGCGCGTGCCAAGGCCGCCAGCCAGAATTACTACTTTCATAGTGCGCTCCTTTATTGTTTTGTGAGCCGGTCAGTCCGTCGACGACCGGTTTTTGTCCCGTGCGCTCCGCCTCGTTTTGGCAATTTTACACACTTATTCATAGTAGAAAGTATAACACACACGCTCTGTAATTGCAACAATTTACGCCCGTCTGCGCCGTGCCAAAATCATCGGTTCAAAGTCAATATTTTTGTCCAGAACCCACAAAAGGCCGTCGTTCGCACATTTTTTGCGCTTTTGCGTTCCAGATTTTACATACTGTATTTCCGCAAAAAAATTCCCCGCCGCCGGGGTGCGGCGGGGGGATTTTCATGGTGGAGCTGTAGGGAGGCGGCGTCCTCGGCGACCCGGGCCGTCCGCCTTACTGCTGCTGCTTAAAATAATACACTGCGCCGACAAGGCCGGCGTCGTTCTGGAGGGCTGCGGCCCTGACCTCAAGGCCCTCGGCGAAGGCGGGCATGATGCTTTTGCGCACCTGCGCGGCCAGCGGGTCGATCAGCAGCGCCTGCTGTGCGCTGACGCCGCCGCCGATCAGGATCAGCTGCGGGTTGAAGATGTGTACAAGGCCCGCAAGGCCCTGGGCGATCTCGTTGATCCAGTCGTTGAGCACAGCCAGCGTGCGGGCGTCGCCCGCGGCGGCAGCCTCAAAGATCGCACGCCCATCGGGCGCGTCCAGCCCGGCCTTCTGGGCGCTGCGGACCAGCGCCGTTGTGGCAGCGTAGCGCTCATAGCAGCCGATGGCCCCGCAGGTGCAGGCCACGCCGTCCAGTGCGTGCAGACGGAAATGCCCCAGCTCGCCGCCAAGGCCGCGCGCACCCTCCAGCAGACGTCCGCCGGTCAGGATGCCGCCGCCGACGCCGGTGCCCAGCGTCACACCGATGACATCGGTATAGCCCTTAGCCGCACCGGCCCAGACCTCGCCCAGCAGCATACAGTTCGCGTCGTTGGCGACGGTGACGGGCAGGCCGAAGGCACGCTCCAGCGTACCTTTAATGTCCACGCCGATCCACCCCGGGAAATTGCCGCAGGTCCCCGCGACCACGCCGCGGCGGCTGTCGATCTGGCCCGTGGCGGACACAGCGATGCCCTCGAGCCTCGGCGCGTCCGCGGTCAGAAATTCGTGGATGGCCGCCTGCACGGTATCCAGGATCGGCGTTTTGTAGCCGTCAAAGCTGACGCTGCGCTCGGCGCGGCGCAGCACCCTGCCGTTCTCATCGACGAGCCCCAGCTTGACCGCCGTGCCGCCGATGTCAACGCCCAGATAGGTTTTACTCATAGCGCACCTGCTTATTTGTGGTTGTTGATGGCCGCGGTGTAGCGGGCCGTGATCTCCGCCGGGCGGGTGATGGCACCGCCGACGACGAGGGCGAACGCACCGGCGTAGAGCGCCTGCACGGCCTGCTCCGGCGTGTGGATGTGGCCCTCGGCGATGACCTTGGCCGGGCACTCCCGCGCCAGCTGGGCGATGAAGCCGAAGTCGACGTCGTTGATGCCCGTCGTCTCGGGCGTGTAGCCGCGCATCGTCGTGCCGACAAAGTCCGCACCGGCCCCCGCGCAGGCCAGCGCGTTCTCAATGTTGTCGCAGTCGGCCATAACGAGCTGGTCGGGATACTTCTCCTTGATGGCGCGGATGAACTCGGCGCTCGTCTGCCCGTTGGGGCGCAGGGCGCCGGTGCCCTGCACGGCCAGAATGTCCACGCCGCAGGCGACGAGCTCGTCAACCTCCTGCATCGTGACGGTGATGTACATCGGCGTGCCGGGGTAATCCTTTTTGATGATGCCGATGACCGGCAGGTCCACCACCTGCTTGATCTGGGTGATGTCGCGCACGGTGTTGGCACGGATGCCCACGGCACCGCTCATGGCGGCAGCCTTGGCCATCAGGGGCATCACGCCGCCCTCCTTGGTGTACAGCGGTTCGGTCTCCAGTGCCTGACAAGAGACGATCAGACCGCCCTTGATCTGAGCAAACAGTTTTTCCTTATCCATTGTTTCAGCCCTCCATTTTGATTTTGACAACGGCCTTGCGCACATTGGCACAGCCATCCTGTACCAGGCCGGGTTTGTGCAGCTCCGTGGGGAAGAACAGGACGAACCGCCCCTCGCCCAGGGCACCGCTCACAACGCTGGCGCTGTCCTGGAACCCGCAGTCCACGGTATATTCGCCGACTTCCTCGCCGGGCTCATTGGTGTAGCCCCAGCCCTCGCCGCCGGTGATGTCGATCTGCAGGTCGGCATACAATTTGTGATATTCGGGATGGTAGCCTGCATCCGGGTGCAGGGCGGCGTCCATCACGTTGATGAATACCTCGTCGCCGTCCACCTCGGTGCGGCCGTTCGGCAGGGCCGAAAGGTCGTGGGTGAGCAGGTAGTCGATGGCGGTGTCCAGATTGGGATGCAGCCCCTTGTAGCGGGCCAGATGCTCCAGAGTATCGCAGATCATGGTGCATTCCTCCAAAAAAGAAGCGCCCGCCTCCCCTCTGAAAAGAGACGGAGAGGGGGCGCTGTTCGGTTTTACAGTTTTGCGATGGCAGCTTCGATCATGGCCTGTGCTTCGGCCACGATGGGCTCATCCTCCGGGACCAGGCCGGGCATGGGCTCGCGCACGCCGCCCAGCTCC
>OGYD01002864.1_pt1 | contig 10616 bp, 10 predicted proteins | sample 1576441 | NCBI WGS metagenome assembly OGYD01 (sample SAMEA3541537, study PRJEB24748) | human gut metagenome | biome: human gut; feature: human-associated habitat; material: faeces | place: China | collected 2012 | reverse complement strand
TGTAGCAATTGATGGACCGGCAGGAGCCGGAAAAAGTACCATTGCAAAGCGAATCGCCAGAAGACTTGGTTATATTTATGTAGATACAGGAGCAATGTATCGTGCCATGGCACTGTTTATGTTAAGAGAGGGCGTGGAACCCACGGATGCAGCGGTCATCGCCGATAAATGCAAGGAGGCGGATATCACCATTCAGTATGTGGACGGTGAGCAGGTCGTTTTATTAAACGGAGAGAACGTTAATGCTTATCTGCGTACCGAAGAAGTCGGCAATATGGCATCCAATACCAGTGCACAACCCGCAGTACGCACCAAACTGGTAGAACTTCAGCAGGCACTTGCAGCTAAAAGCGACGTGATCATGGACGGCCGTGACATCGGTACAGTGGTTCTTCCGAATGCTCAGGTGAAGATCTATCTGACCGCCAGCAGTATGGTGAGAGCTAGGAGAAGATATGATGAACTGACCGCCAAGGGAGAGACCTGTGATCTGGAGAAGATCCGTCAGGATATCGAAGACAGAGACTATAGAGATATGCACAGAGAGACTTCTCCGTTAAAACAGGCGGACGATGCGGTGCTGGTGGATACTTCCGATATGACGATCGAGCAGGTCATCGACCGGATCGTGGAACTGATCGGTTAAACAGGAGATCTGATATGGAAGTAAGACTGGCAGACTGCGCAGGCTTTTGCTTCGGCGTAAAGCGCGCCGTAGATACTGTGTATGAACAATTAAAAAACGGGAAGACTATCTATACCTATGGTCCCATCGTGCATAATGAGGAAGTGGTCCGGGAACTGGCGGAAAAAGGAGTAAGAGTTCTGGAAAGCAAAGAAGAACTAAAAAGCCTGAAAGCCGGGGAGAACATTCCCGCTGTGATCATTCGTGCCCACGGAGTGGCAAAAGAAATCTATGACATCATGGAAGCAAACGGTCTGGAGTGCATTGATGCCACCTGCCCCTTTGTGAAAAAGATCCATCGTATTGTGGAACAAAAGAGCACAGAAGGGTACCATGTGATCGTCGTGGGGGACCCGAAACATCCGGAAGTAGAGGGTATCGTCGGCTGGTGTCAGGGCCCGGTAACCGTTCTGGAAACTCCCGAACAGGCAGAAAATTTTGTGAAAACAGAAGGTGAAAAGCTCTGTATTGTGTCTCAGACGACATATAACTACAATAAATTTCAATATATAGTTGAAATTTTTGAAAAAAAAGGTTACAATGATAGTGTTGTGAACACTATCTGTAATGCTACAGAAGAGCGACAGCGATCGGCAAAGGCCATTGCAGCGGAAGCTGACGTTATGATTGTAATAGGAGGGAAGCACAGTTCTAATAGCAGAAAGCTTTACGAAATCTGCCAAAGGGAATGTGTGCACACCTATTTTATACAGACACTGGATGACTTGCATTTAGATCTACCTAAAGCTGTTCGACTAGTGGGTATTACCGCGGGGGCTTCCACCCCAAATAAATTAATTGAGGAGGTTCAAAATTATGTCAGAATTAACTTTTGAACAAATGCTGGAAGAATCATTAAAGACAATACATGCAGGAGAGGTAGTCGAAGGTACAGTCATCGATGTGAAACCGGAAGAGATCATTCTGAACATCGGATACAAATCTGACGGTATTCTTACCAAGAACGAATACACCAACGACTCCAGCGTGGATCTTACCACGGTTGCCAAGGTTGGTGACACCATGGAAGTCAAGGTCCTGAAAGTAAATGACGGTGAGGGTCAGGTTCTCCTTACCTACAAGCGTCTTGCTGCAGACAGAGGCAACAAGAGAATTGAAGAAGCATTTAACAATCACGAGGTACTTAAGGCAACCGTATCCCAGGTACTGGACGGTGGTTTAAGTGTGATCGTGGACGAAGTAAGAATCTTCATCCCCGCAAGCCTGGTATCCGATACTTATGAGAAGGATCTGACCAAGTATGCAGGACAGGAGATTGAATTCGTGATCAGCGAGTACAATCCCAAGAGAAGAAGATATATTGGCGACCGCAAACAGCTGATCGTAGCCAAGAAGGCTGAGCTGCAGAAGGAACTCTTTGAGAAGATCAAAGAAGGCGATATCGTAGAAGGTGTTGTTAAGAACGTAACTGATTTCGGCGCATTTATCGATCTTGGCGGCGCAGACGGACTGCTTCACATCTCCGAGATGTCCTGGGGCAGAGTTGAACATCCCAAGAAGGTATTCAAGGTTGGCGATAAGCTGAAAGTCCTGATCAAAGAGATCAACGGCAATAAGATTGCACTGTCCCTGAAATTCGACGACGCTAACCCCTGGAAGAATGCAGCAGAGAAGTATGCAGTTGGCAATGTAGTAACCGGTAAGGTTGCAAGAATGACCGACTTTGGTGCTTTCGTAGAATTAGAGCCCGGTGTAGATGCTCTGCTTCATGTATCCCAGATCGCCAAGGAGCACATTGAGAAACCTTCCGATGTACTGAGCGTTGGCGATGAAGTTACAGCTAAGGTTGTAGATTTCAACGAGGCAGATCATAAGATTTCCCTGAGCGTTAAAGCTCTGACAGCTCCAGAACCCGTTGAGGCAGAGGAAAAGTCCGATGCAGATGTTGTATCTGTAGATATTGACGCTGTTATCGCTGCAGAGGCTGAAAACTCTGAAAAATAATCAACCGTTAGGTGGTAGATATTCATGATATATGATTATGAGTATTTTAAAAAGGAGATTTATTCTCTGACTACGATCGATCTGAATGCTTACAAAGAGAAGCAGATGAAACGGCGTATCGATACTCTGATCGCCAAGCATAAGATCGTAGGTTATGACAAGTATGTACAGGCACTGAAGACGGATAAAGTACTTTTTGAGGAATTTGTAGGATACATTACTATCAATGTTTCAGAATTCTACCGTAATCCTGAACAGTGGAAATATCTGGAAGAGACCGTGATCCCGGAACTGATTCAACGCTTCGGCAAGAACCTGAAGGTTTGGAGTGCGGCATGTTCCACGGGAGATGAGCCTTACTCTCTTGTAATGGCTCTGTCACGGCACATTCCGTTACAGCAGATTCGTATCTATGCTACAGATCTGGACAAACAGGTTATCGCAAAGGCAAAGACCGGCCTGTATGGAGAAAAGAGCATAGAAGGCGTGCCGGAGGATCTGAAGAAGAAATACTTCACGAAGATTGGTCCTTCTTACAAGATTGCAGATGAGATCAAGGCAAGAGTGGATTTTCACCAGCACAATTTACTGAAGGATACTTATCCTACCGACTGTAATCTGATCGTGTGCAGAAATGTATTGATTTACTTTACAGAAGAAGCAAAGGATGAAGTATTCCGGAAGTATTACCAGTCACTGGCCAAGGGTGGTATGCTGTTTATCGGAAGTACCGAACAGATCATGAATTATCGCGAAATCGGATTTGACAGAAAGAGTTCTTTCTATTATGTGAAACCGATGTAGTGAGTACAGAAAATGACAAAATAAGAAAGAGGAAAGCAGTTTTGCTTTCCTCTTTTTGTACTTTTTGTACTTTCTGTGCTATAAGTGCTATAAGTACTATAAGTACTATAAGTACTATAAGTACTATAAGTACATCTAAGGGACGATGTCTCATTTCGTTCCGGTTAGTAAGTAGATGCGATCATGGACAAAACATGATTGGCATACTGTGTAAATCCTTCTCTGTTTTTCTTCATTTCATCCGTCAACTCGAAGAATAATTCCTTGCTCTTATAATCTCTCTTGAAGAATGGCGTGAACAGAATCTCCCATTGGGGAAGATAGCAGGAGAATTTCCGGGTGTAACAGTTCGCTGCGGAGGCCTGGAGCCTGTGCTCTTTGTCCACGAAACCGGCTACAGATTTGTGCAATGCCACATCTTCCGTAGGAAGATAGTAATAGTCCTTGTAGTTGGAATAGAAATATTTTAATTCTTCCTCGTAAATGGGAACCTTTAAAGTAGCCGATTCTCCTTCTCCACGGAAATAGCAGTTGGCCGCAGAAGCGGTTACCAGTCTGGGCAGGGAAGTGGGAATCTGCAGGGTGATCAACAGTTCCTTGCGTTGTGCGCCGCTGACATCTTTGTAATAGTTGGCCTGTACTTTTCTGGCTTTCACACATTTCTCGTTGAACAGATCATAGTAGGCCAGAATCGGAAGAACTTCCAACATTCCCTTCAGGTCGTCCGCATTATGCAAAAACAATGCTTTTTCTGTGAATTCCGAAGGATTTTTTACATAATCATGGTATAGACCAATGAGTTCTCCGCCGGAGAAAACATCGGTCCGGGCAATTCCGAGATACTGCTCCAAAGTTTTCTGCTTACAGTTCGGCAGCTTTAGGAAGAATTTATAAGGGGAGATCCGGCGGTAAATGTCGATACCCTGAAATCCGTCAAAGGAGAACGGAAGCTTTAACTGCGCGCATTTCTGGGTGATAAAGGGAAGGTCAAAATTATTGCCGTTGAAATGTACCAGATAGCGGTAGTCTCTTGCAAAATCAAAGAAAGCAGTGAGAATATCCCCTTCCTGGGAATAGTCATCCGCCATCCACTGGATGGTCCGCCATTTGCCGGCCTGATAGTAGGCACAGCCAATCATATATAAATAAGAAGTACGGGAAGTGAATCCCGTGGTCTCAATATCGAGAAAAAGGATTTGTTCCAGAGGCGCCAGCTTATCCAAGGGATAGGAGATCGCGAAATCCTCCAGAGTCTCTTCTGATTTTTTCATGTATGACCTCTTTCTGCCGTGTGGGCAAGTTAATAAACGCTTTCTTCGTTCTTCGAACTCTCGAAAGCGTAACAAACATGCGTAATCCGGGCTATCTCCCTACTTACTTATGTTTGTTTATTCACCTCATAGAAAGTCTGTGTGACTGCTTGCAGGCAGCACAGATTTTCTATGGGTGAATTTATTTTACCATAATTTTAGAATTTGCAGTAGCATTTTGTTGATAAAAGTTGATAAAAATTGATAAAAATAGTACAATTATCATAATGTAATTTGCAATACAAGTAACTATTTAGAAAGGATGTTAGGAAATGGCAAAGTTGACATTTGTAGGCGGAATACATCCCTATGATGGAAAAGATCTGTCCAAGGACAAACCGATCCAGGATGTCCTGCCCAAAGGGGAAATGGTCTATCCGTTGTCCCAGCACATCGGCGCTCCGGCGAAGCCCATCGTGGCAAAAGGAGACCGGGTACTGGCGGGACAAAAGATAGCAGAAAGCGGTGGCTTCGTGTCGGCACCCATCTATGCATCTGTGTCGGGTACGGTGAAAACCATTGAGACGAGACGTGTGGTAACAGGAGATCTGATACAGAGTATCGTGATCGACAATGACGGTCTGTATGAGAGCGAAGAATTTCATCCTTATGCACCGGTGGACAAACTGCAGAAGGAAGAGCTCATCGACATTGTGAAGGAAGCCGGTATCGTAGGTATGGGTGGTGCCGGATTTCCTACGCATGTCAAGCTGTCTCCCAAGGATCCTGACAAAATTGAATATGTAATTGCTAACTGTGCGGAATGTGAGCCTTATCTGACTTCCGATTACCGCAGAATGATGGAAGAGCCGGACAAGCTGATCGGTGGTCTGAAGATCATGCTGAAGCTGTTTGACAATGCCCACGGTATTCTGGCCGTGGAGGACAATAAGCCGGATTGTATCTCTCTGTTAAAACAGATGACTAAGAACGATCCTCAGATCACGGTGAAGGCACTGAAGACCAAGTATCCTCAGGGCGCGGAGCGTCAGCTGATCTATGCCACAACGGGACGGAAGATCAATTCCTCCATGTTGCCTGCGGACGTAGGTTGTATTGTAGATAACGTAGATACCGTGGTTGCCATTTACAGAGCGGTGACGGAAGGACGCCCTCTGATGGAACGTATCATCACTGTTACCGGAGATGCTGTGGCCAATCCCCGGAATTTTCGTGTACCTATCGGTATGAGTTATCAGGAACTGTTGGATATAGCCGGTGGATTTAAGCAGGAGCCGGAGAAGATCATCTGCGGAGGTCCCATGATGGGATTCGGTATGTTCCAGCTGGATGTACCCACCACAAAGACCTCTACCGCATTACTGGCACTGACCCAGGACGATGTATCCGCTATGGAGCCCAGTCCCTGCATCAACTGCGGGCGTTGCGTGGAAGCATGTCCCGGCCGTATTGTTCCCAGCCTTTTGGCAACCTATGCGGAGCATTTTGATGAAGAGGCTTTCGTGGAACATAACGGTATGGAATGCTGTGAATGCGGCTGCTGTAGTTTTGTATGCCCGGCAAAGCGTCCTCTGACGCAGGAGATCAAATCCATGCGTAAGATCCAGCTTGCCAAGAAGAAAAAGAAGTAGGAGGGAAGAACAGTGAGCGGACTTTTAAAAGTATCTTCAAATCCTCATATCCGGTCAAAAGTAACGACCAGCAGCATTATGACAGCCGTGGTGATCGCACTGCTGCCGGCTGCCGGTTTCGGAATCTATAACTTTGGCCCCAGAGCACTGGCAGTCATGGCTGTGACCATTGCCAGTACAGTATTGACGGAGTTATTATTCGGCTGGCTCTGGAAGAAAAAAATCACGATTTCCGATATGTCAGCAGTGGTAACGGGACTGCTGCTGGCGCTGAATCTGCCGGTGAGCATTCCGCTGTGGATGGCGGCATTGGGCGGTGTGTTTGCCATCCTTGTGGTAAAAATGCTGTTCGGTGGTCTGGGTCAGAACTTTATGAACCCGGCCCTGGCAGCCAGATGCTTTCTGCTGATCTCTTTCCCGTCCCAGATGACGAATTTTGCCTGTGATGCCTATACCGGGGCTACACCGCTGGCAGCACTGAAGGCAGGAGAGAGTGTCAATGTCATGAACATGATCGTAGGTAAGACCGCCGGTACCATCGGCGAGACTTCCGTGATCGCACTGCTGATCGGTGCCTGTTTCCTGATCCTGATCGGTGTGATCGACCTTCGGATCCCCGGTACATATATTGTGACTGTGATCCTGTTTACGGGAATCTTCGGCGGACACGGCTTTGATCCTGCCTATCTGTCTGCACAGTTAGCAGGCGGCGGCCTGATCCTGGGTGCCTTTTTCATGGCAACGGATTATGTCACCAGACCGATTACCATCAAGGGACAGTATGTATACGGTGCGGTACTGGGACTTCTTACCGGAATCTTCCGTATCTTCGGACCGGGAGCAGAGGGAGTGTCCTATGCCATCATTTTAGGTAACCTTCTGGTACCTCTGATCGAAAAATTCACCATGCCGGTGGCTTTTGGCAGAAAGGCAGGTGCGAAACGTGAAAAATAAGAATGATATTCAGGCAATGTTAAAAGAAGCGGGCATTTTGTTCGCAATTACTCTGATTGCCGGACTTTTGCTTGGCTTTGTCTATGAACTGACCAAGGAGCCCATCCGTCAGCAGGAGGAAAAAGCGGTGCAGGAAGCCTGTCAGGCGGTCTTTGCGGATGCGGAGCATTTTGAAGAACTGGATGCTTATACACCTTCTGCGGATACGGCGCAGAAGCTGGCAGATACCGGAATCACCATCGGTACCGTCTATGAAGCGCAGGATGCCTCCGGAACGCAGTTGGGCTATGTGATCCAGACCACGACCTCCGAAGGCTATGGCGGAAATATTGTGCTGTATGTGGGAATCCGTCTGGATGGTACGGTCAATGATATTTCTATTTTAAGTATTTCCGAGACTCCCGGACTGGGCATGAAAGCGGGAGATGTGCTGGTGCCGCAGTTCCACAACAAGAACGTGAAGAGCTTTGCCTACACCAAGACCGGATCCACTTCTGACAGTGAGATCGATGCCATCAGCGGTGCGACCATCACCACGAAAGCAGTGACCAACGCTGTCAACGGAAGCCTTCTGGCATTTAATGATTATGTACAGGGAGGTGCTGGCAATGAATAAAGCAGGTGAAAGACTTTATAACGGTATCATCAAGGAAAATCCTACATTTGTACTGATGCTGGGAATGTGTCCGACTCTGGCGGTGACCACATCGGCCATGAATGGACTTGGCATGGGCCTGACCACGGCAGTGGTACTTACCATGAGTAACCTGATCATTTCGCTGCTTAGGAAAGTGATCCCCAGCCGGGTGAGAATCCCTGCATTTATCGTGATCATTGCATCCTTCGTAACTGCGGTACAGCTGCTGTTGCAGGCGTATCTGCCGTCACTGAACGATGCTCTGGGTGTGTATATTCCTCTGATCGTTGTAAACTGTATCATTCTGGGAAGAGCAGAGAGCTATGCGTATTCCCATCCGCCCATTCCTTCCCTGTTCGATGGACTTGGCATGGGACTTGGTTTCTCTCTGGCACTGACTTGTATCGGTGCAGTACGTGAGATCCTGGCGGCCGGATCCATCTTCGGATTTCGGATCATGCCGGATTCCTATGTGACGATCAATATTTTCGGACTGGCTCCCGGTGCGTTCTTCGTACTGGCTGCACTGACCGCTTTGCAGAACTATATCAAGAATAAGAGAAAGCTGGCTGGCAAGGATTACGAGAAGATCCAGTCCGGCTGCGGACATGACTGTCTGCACTGTGGCGAGAGCGGCTGCTCGGAGCGGTTTTATGACAATACCAATACCACGGAAGAGGCTGTGAAGGATGCGGCAAAAGCGGCAGCAAAACCTCAGACGGCAGAGGATGATCTGGAGACCATCGATTTAGATAAGGAGGACAAATAAATGGATAGTGTAAAAGATATGCTTCTGTTACTGATCAGTTCCTCCATCGTCAGCAATATCGTATTAAGCCAGTTCATGGGACTGTGCCCCTTCTTAGGCGTGTCCCGCAAGATCAAGACGGCGGGCGGCATGGGAACGGCGGTTATCTTCGTTATTACGCTGGCCAGTGCGGTAGCGGGTGTGATCTACAAATTTATCTTACAGCCGTTACACATTGAGTATCTGGAGACGATAGTGTTCATTCTCGTCATTGCTGCACTGGTACAGTTCGTGGAAATGTTCCTGAAAAAGGCAATGCCTTCCCTGTATCAGGCACTGGGCGTCTATCTGCCTCTGATTACCACCAACTGCGCGGTGCTGGGTGTAGCCATTACCAACGTGCAGAAGGAATACGGTATTCTGACCGGTATTGTAAACGGATTTGCCACAGCCCTTGGTTTTACCATTGCCATCGTGATCCTGGCTGGATTGCGTGAAAAAATGGAATACAATGAGGTGCCGGAATCTTTCAAGGGAATGCCCATGGTACTGCTGACAGCAGGACTGATGGCCATTGCTTTCTGCGGATTCTCCGGTCTGATCTAGGAAGGAGTAACATAGATGAGTATAACAGGAATTCTGATTGCTGCGGCTTGTGTCGGAATCGTCGGCATCTTTGTGGGACTGTTTCTTGGCGTGGCCGGTATAAAATTCAAAGTAGAAGTAGATGAGAAGGAAGAGGCGGTGTTAGCTGCCCTTCCCGGAAATAACTGTGGTGGCTGCGGCTTCGCCGGATGTTCCGGTCTGGCAGCTGCCATTGCAAAGGGAGAGGCTGCGGTGAACACCTGTCCCGTAGGCGGAGAGGAAGTCGGCAAAAAAATCGCAGCCATCATGGGTGTAGAAGCAGAGGCTTCCGAGCGCAAGGTAGCCTATGTGCATTGTCAGGGTGACTGCGAGCGGACCACAACGGATTATGATTATTATGGCATCAAGGACTGTCGTATGATGAGCTTTGTGCCCGGAGGCGGACCGAAATCCTGCAACAGTGGCTGCCTGGGATTCGGAACCTGTGCACAGGTCTGTCCCTTCGATGCCATTCATGTAGAGAACGGTGTGGCTGTAGTAGATAAGGAAAAATGTAAGGCCTGCGGAAAGTGCGTGGAGGTCTGCCCCAAGCATCTGATCAGCTTACGGCCTTATTCCAATACGGTACAGGTAGCCTGCAGTTCTACGGACAAGGGCCCCGTTACCATGAAGGCCTGCAAGACCGGCTGTGTGGGCTGCGGTATCTGCGTAAAGAATTGCCAGCACGATGCTGTGAAGGTCGAGAATTTCCATGCAATCATTGATCCGGAGAAATGTGTGGGCTGTGGTGCCTGCATGGAGAAATGCCCGAAGAAATGTATCGTAAAAGCATAAAGAAAGTACAAGAGGAGAAAAGATATGCGTCTTCCGGACGATTATGAAGATCACGGAGGAGGGCTGACACCTACGGTGATCAGTGCCATCGTTGCTGTTACAATTTTCGTGGCAGTGATCCTTACGGTGGTGCTGATCATGAACAGACAGCCCACTTCCCACCAACAGAACAATACGGCTGCACAGACGGAGAATGTACAACAGGCAGAAAATAATCAGACAGACAAATATCCGGACACGCAGGACCTGATCACCGGAAGCACATTGACTCCTTCGGATCTGGATTTCTGGGACATGTACCCGGAGACTACGGCAACACCATTGCCGTCTGCGGAGCCTTCCCAAAAGGATAACAAAAAGGAAACAGCGGAAGCGGATCCCTCCACCGATGGAAAACATACCCTGGTGACCAACCGGGACGGCAAGGAAGAATGGGTGCTGATCAGCCCGCTCTGTTGCACTTGGCAGCATGAGGCGCTTTTCTTGACCATTTGCATTCGTC
>OGYD01002855.1_pt1 | contig 10638 bp, 16 predicted proteins | sample 1576441 | NCBI WGS metagenome assembly OGYD01 (sample SAMEA3541537, study PRJEB24748) | human gut metagenome | biome: human gut; feature: human-associated habitat; material: faeces | place: China | collected 2012 | reverse complement strand
CTGCGACGGCGAATGGGGCAAGATTCAGGTTGATTTTGAGAACGACACAGCAGAGATCATCCGGCTTGCTGATTGGGACACGATAAAAACAAATCGCTTTGCAAACAGGGCAATAGCGCATCTTCTGAGCTGTGAAAACGAGATGCTGCCGAAGGAAACCATGGTTGCCTTTGAACTGTGAGTACGGAGCGCTGCCCTCCTTTGGAAACCTCCCGCATTTTCTGCGGCTGTGGGTATCCAAACTGTCAAAATGCAATTTGGATGCCTTGCCTTGAAAATAAAAAATGGACAGAGCCTCCATCCCGCATGATAGAAGCTCTGTCCATTTTTTACGAAACCGCCTTTTGGTCCAGCTCTGATAGAATACGTCCAATGTCCGCATCCAAACAGATGGAACGCTTTGCAATTTCCCTTGGTGCATATGCCTGCCCGAAGTTCACACAGGCATAGATAGCGTCTGGGTTTTCCAGCGTATATTTCCAGAACGGATACTTGATAATAACCGGCGTATTGTTTCCCACACCCAGCTCCATACAGCACCTTCTCATGCTTGTGCCGCCGTACAAAGTCTGAATACCGGCTTTGGGCAGCATACCAACCCTCGTCTTGAACAAAGGTATCGTCACACCGCAGGTTCATGGTCATAGGCGCACCGCATACTGGGCACCGGGGAATCAACTCTGTCGGGATTCTCATAGCCCGCTGCCTGGCGACCATCTGCCGGACAGTATTTTCGTTGTCATAGGTCTTGCAATGGCAGGCTTTGGAACATTGCCACAGGCCGTAATCTCCTTGTGTGTAGAATAACCGCTTTTTATCAAAGCCTGAGCGCTGAAATTGATGATCCACATTGGTGGTCAGCACAAAGTAATCCTTGTCCTTTACCAGTGCCAGCAGCACCTGGTAAACCGGAAGCGGTGCATCTACATAGCGGTTATAGAAAATATGACGGCTCCACCAGGCCCAGTATTCCTCCAGTGTGTCAAACGGATAAAATCCGCCGGAGTAGATATCTGTGATCCCATATTTCTGATGGAAGTCTGAAAAGTACCGCTCAAAACGCTCTCCGCTATAAGTAAGGCCTGCGGAGGTAGACAGCCCCGAACCAGCACCAATCAAAACAGCATCTGCCGTTTCCAGCGCCTGCTTCAGCTGCTCAATCTGCCCGGAGCAGCTTGCTGTAAATTCTTTCATCCTGTTCCTTGAAAACATTGAATATCACCTCGATTTTGCTTCCGGTTTCCGCCTTGTATTCCTGCACTGTCCGTACAGCGATCTCCGCCGCCTTGTCATTGGGGAACATGAACACACCTGTGGAAATACAGCAGAACGCAATACTGGGTACCTGATTTTCATCGGCCAAAGTCAGACAGGAACGGTAGCAGGATTCCAGCAATTTACAGTGCTGCCGGGTCAATTTCCCCTGCACGATGGGGCCAACCGTGTGGATCACATAATCACAGGGGAGATTATAGGCGGGCGTAATCTTGGCCTACCCGGTGGGTTCTTCAAATCCCTGCCGCTCCATGATCTCAGCGCACTTCAAACGGAGCTGCACCCCGGCATAGGTGTGGATGCAGTTATCAATACAGTTATGGCAAGGCTGGTAGCAGCCGGTCATGCCACTATTTGCCGCATTGACGATAGCCCCACAATCCAGCGTAGTAATGTCTCCACGCCAGAGATAGATTCCATTCTGAAGCGGGGACAGTTCAGACAGCCGGGTAATCTTCTTTGCTGCCAGTTCTCCTTGCAGATAGGCATCCTGCACTTCAAGAAATCTCTGGCTGATGGCTCCCGGATGACGAACATTCATCAGTGAGCGCAGTAGCACCTTCTGGCGGTCTGTATCTGCCGGGATTTCCTGGCGGCGGCAGGAAAGACGCTCCCGCAGCAATTCCTCAATTAAAAATCTTCTTCGTTCTTCCTGATTCATGGCGTTACCCCCGCTTCATAATGGCTCTGGCCGGACAGATTTCAAAGCAGTTGCCGCAATGCAGGCAATTTTTCTGCTGAATGACCGCAGGTTTCGCAGAAATATCGATACACTTTTGCGGACATTTGGAATAGCAGAGCTTGCAGCCGATACAGGCGTCTGTGATAAAATAACCCTCCTGCACTTTCTCTGCGCCGCCAAAAGTAAAGCTGGCACGCTCAATCGGCTTTTTGGACAGGTCAAACCATTCTCCGCTGCCTTCATAGATGACAAAGACAGTCAGTGCGCTTCTGGATGCCGCATCCGGGTAGATCTCGTTCATATAGGGATTCTTTTCAAACAGCCGGGGAAGCAGCTTGCTCTCCAGCTCCCGCACCTTTCCCCGAATAGAAAGCGCAGCACAGTGCATGGTGTCCTCGCCCTTCATGCCGGTCAATGCAAGGACTCCACGCTTTTTCAATCGGTCATAGAACCCTTTTCCCCTTGCTGTTAGAAAGTAAACGCCGCCTTCATCGGCATCCATCATATCAATGGCAGCCGTGACCGGCAATCCGGCATCATCCACTGTTGCTACAACCGTGGTATGAATTTCCTCGACAAGATAAGCCAGATAATCCTTGCTTTCCATTTTGAACCCCTCTTTCTTGAACTGCACCCTTCAGTGCCGGGCGCAGCCGCTTATAGACCAACATCGTAACAATACTGATTACAAGGCCCTTCAAAACATTAAAAGGAAACGCATTGTAAAGAACTACATCCAATTTGGTGTGGATGAACGGAATAAACTCTGCAAAAGAAGCGATCAGTTGTTCCATTGGCATAAACTGTTCAAATAGCGGCAGTAAGATAAAATAATTGCTGAGTACAGCAACAATGCCCATCACGATACTGCCTGCAATTCCGGCAATCCATGCTGTCTTTTTCGTCTTATGACACCCATAAATCAGTCCAGCGGTAAAAACAAAGGATGCGCCCATCAGAAAATTTGCCAGTTCCCCAATGCCGCCTGTAGAAGTTGAAAAAAGCTGCAAGGCGTTCTTTACAAGTTCAATCAGAACACCAGCCAACGGCCCAAAGGCAAAGGCCCCAATTAAAGCCGGAAAATCGGAAAAATCCATTCTGGCGAAAGGAGGCGACAGCGGAACCGGAAATTCCACAAAGGCCAGAATATAAGCGATTGCGGAAAGAAGCGCAGTCATCGTGATGGTACGGACAGAAATTTTGGAAGCGGTATGCATATTTCTCCTTGTGAGATATGATTTGGATTTAAGGCAAAACCCCGCAGATTGCTTATGGCATCTGCGGGGCAAGTCTTATCACATCTTCTTTCATCCGGACTATACCGTCGGCTGCGGGATTTCACCGCATCAGCGTTTCCGCTCGCAGGCTGTTACTGCCGGTCAGGGATTTCACCTTGCCCCGAAGATTTTTATATGACGGTTGTTCTTAGAACTCGTAAGGAGGATTGCCGGAGAAGTCGGCGATCACGCCATGAGGATCTTCCAGATAGAACACTTCAAAGGCCGGGTTGTCAGCGGTCTGATAATTTCCCTTGACAATGGGATTCTCCAGCGCAGCCTCTTTGATGGCCTTATCGTCCACAAAGACAGCCTTGCCACTCAGACGGATCCACTGATAGGTAGGGGAGGAAACGCTGATCTGGACATAGGGATTGGCCTGCAGCTCCTTGTAAACTTCCTTGAAGTTGCCGGTGTTGAACCACAGCTTGCCATCCTTCTCGAAGCTGAACATAAAGGGGCGGCACTTGGCCTTACCGTCAAGGCTAACGGTGGCGAGATACTGAACGGGGTTTTCCTGCAAAAACTGGGCGACTTTTTTCATGATAATTACCTCCAAAGCGTATTTTGTTTGGGAAAGGTTGCTTTTTCCTTTCGCTGGTATTATAATAACACCGTAGAGCCAATTCGTAAAGTAAGCACAATATTGTGCCGTAGTTACCAAAAGGAAACTATTGGAGGATAATATGGAAGATATCAAAACAATCGAAGCAACCCCGGCAAAAGATTTACCTGCCTGCCCGGTGGAAACCACCCTCATGCTAATCGGTGACAAATGGAAAGTTCTGATTCTGCGAGACCTGATGCCCGGAACCAAGCGCTTTGGGGAACTGAAAAAATCCATCGGTCATGTGTCCCAGAAGGTGCTGACCGCACAGCTTCGGGATATGGAGGAAAGCGGGCTGTTAAGCCGCAAGGTCTATGCAGAGGTACCACCCCGTGTAGAGTACACACTAACCGATCTGGGCTACAGCTTGAAGCCTATTCTGGACGCCCTATGGAATTGGGGCGAAGAATACAAGGCCAAACAATAAAGAAGCCGAAGCAACACCATGAAAGAAGGGTTGCTTCGGTTTTTTATTTCTTGTACTTCGGGCTAAATCATCTGAAAATACTTCAATGCTTCTCGGATTGCTTTCTCTTTTTCCGGCGGACATTGGGGTTGCTTGGAATCTACCGATTTGGGCAGGTTATAGTTTTTGCCGACTTCCAGTCCACATTTTCTCTTAACTTGAGAAATATAAAGACTGGATACCTTTAACCCTGTATGCTCCAAAACATACTCCTTAATCTGTGGATAGGTAGCTCCATCCTGGAACTCCGACATATCCATATCCTCCAGCGAGAACTGCACCCGTATTTTCTTCGAGTCGACCTCACCCTTGGAAAGCAAGACAACCGTCTCGACAGATGCCCCGCATTCGTCAAATTGCGTGAGCACCTTTTGCTCAATGGGAAACTTGTACGCAATCGCCTTTACAAAGCGTTTCTGCGTCTTTTGCTCCTCACGTGGGAACAACTCAACCTCGGAAATCAGGTATTTCACAAGGTCGCGCCGCTCTGCCGCATTCATTCTATCATAGATTGCGTCAAAAGACGAGAGGATTCCAATCATAGATTGCACAGACATCTGCTCGCTTTCCAAAGTTGCCTTTTTCATCAGGCTCTCTTGCAGCAGATCCTCCGCCTTATAAATCTGGTCATAGAGGTCATTCAGACGGCGCGTCATATCCGCGCGGCGGCGCTCTGCATACTTGTCATCCGGAGCAATGCGGTCAATATCCCGCTCCAAGCTGTCGCGGCTGCGCTGTAAAGCGGATAGCTGGTTTTTGTAGGCGGTAATGTCATTCTCGACCTCGGTCATGTCCACGGCGGTCATTACCTTTTCCTGCAAATCCTTGATAAACTGCGGATTGCGAACAATCTTCCGGGTGTACTCCATCACCTCGTCCTCAACCTGACTGGCTACCACGCCATTCCTGCGGCATACCGAAGTCCCTCTATGTTTAGTCGCATAAGAACAGACATAAGATTCTGTGCGGCGCTCCGTGCCGTCCTGATTTGTCCACTTGGTCATACCGATATACATAGGTGCGCCGCATTGCGGACATTTTACGATACCGGACAACAGATGCGCGTTATACTGACCAATGTTGTGATTACCCTTTTTCCCACGAATGGCTTTGATCTCCTGAACCTTGTCAAAATCTTCTTTTGAAACAAATTCTTCGTGAGAAATAACTTCGCTCAAAATATATTCGTCCTGTTTTACCAGTCGATATTCGTTGTCGCTGCCGGGCACTTTTTCCGTCCTTCGCTTGCCCCATGCCACGCGCCCCGTATAAACCGGATTGCTAAGCATTCTCTTGATGTGGTCGGAACTCCACTCTCCATAGCTGGGACGGATGGCATTCTTTGCCGGTGGGCGAGTATAACCGTTTCGATTGAGATAGCCCGAAATTGCCGTGTAGCCCATGTTGCGGTTCAGGAACATATCAAAGACCAGTTGCACGACAGCCTTTTCTTCCGGGACGGTCTCCAATTTCCCTTTACTCTTGTCATCGCCCTTTACCAGGCGATACCCATAGGGTGCAAAGCCGCCGTTCCAGCCGCCGGATTTTGCTTTTTCCTCGCGCCCCAAAAGGCTCTGTGCAATGATGTTCTCGCGTTCCAACTCAGCTACCGCGCCAAGAATGGTAATCATCATCTTTCCCATAGAGGTTGAAGAATCAAGCCCATCTTCTACGCACATCAGGTGAACGCCGTATTTCATAATGAACTCAAGGGAGTTCAGCACATCCCGCGCGTTTCTGCCAAATCTCGATAATTTGAAAACCAGCACATAGTCCGTATGCACTTTTCCGCTCTGAATGTCATCCAGCATCCGCTGGAACTCAGTCCGTCCCTCGACGCTCTTGCCGCTTTTGCCTTCTTCAACGTAGGTATCAAGAACGGTCATGCCCCGACGCTCGGCGCATTCAGCCAGATAGTGTTTCTGCCCGTCCAGACTATACCCCTTTACCTGACGCTCACTGCTGACGCGGATATAGATAACACACGATTTGCCCTCTTTCGTATTATACATAGATTTCCTCCTATTGCAGGTCCGGGCGGTCATCGACCGCCCGGAATACTCTGCTCAGATTTTCTGATTTTCCTTTTCTGCGGCAGCATATTTAATCAGGATTTGTGCCAGAACATTGATAAAGTTCTGGTAGCAGTCTCTCTGCTCTGCTGTCATCTGGACAACGCTCTCTTTGGGAAAGCGAAGCTCAGTTCCATTGTTTGCAGTGTAGCTCTTGTAGTTTTCGTTTTCTACCATGTAATCACTCCATTTGACGTTATGTTCGTCAGCCGAATGAAGTGCCGCTCTTTCAATGGTAACTCGGTAGTTACTATTATATGCTATTTCCAGTCTTGGGTCAATAGCTCCGGAGCGATTCTCCGGTAACTCCTGAATTGACATTTCTGCTTGCTCTCATGTATAATTACTTTGAAAATCCCCGGAGGTGAAGTCAATGAGTATGGCTCAGGTTATCCGGGCTGCTATGAAGAAGCAAGGCGTAACTGTCAGTCAGCTTTCAAGGCAGCTTGGCTGCACAACCCAAAATATCAGCGGCAAAATGCGCCGTGACAATTTCAGGGAAAGCGAGTTGCAGGAAATAGCGGCGGCTATCGGCTGTCGGTTTGAGGGTCGTTTTATTTCAGAAGAAACAGGAAAGCCGGTTGAATAATATTCCTGTCTCATGGGTGGGTAAGTTGCTGCAACAGCTTACCCATTCAGCATTTCTGCGGCTTTTTTGATATTCGCGCTGGCATTACCTTTGCGGAAGTTCTCCCCGTCGAAGCGAATCGGGACGCAGACTTCCAAGATGCGGTCAAAAATGCGGCGGTCATCCAGATCGGCGGCTTGCTTCATAACGGAAAGCGGGATATTCGTTGTGGCGATCATGGGCTTGCCGGTCAGCAGCCGCTTGTCAACCACATCGAATACGCGCTCCTTACCGAAGCTGGTGTTACGTTCTGCACCCAAATCATCCAGAATGAGGAGGTCAGGGCGCACAAGCGATTTCATGTAATGGTCGCGGTCCGTGCCGAAATTGCCCTGCATATGGTTGACTACATCGGACATCCTCACAAAGAGAACGGACTCCAGACGGTCAATCAGAGCGTTGGCAATGCATCCAGCGGCATAGGACTTTCCCGTGCCAACATTCCCGAACAGGAGCAACCCGATCCCCGCCTTTTTGAACTCGTCCCAGTTCTGCGCGTAGCCCCTCGCCTTTTCAAGCTGGGGTGTCGTAACTGCGGCTGCCTCAAACCGCCAGTCAGCGGCGGGCATATCGTGGAACGCTTCACTGCGGAGCATCGTCATATAGGACATTCGCTCATATTCCCGGCGTTCTGCTTCTTCCCGTTCTCGGCGTTCGGCAGCGCATTTGCACATAACCGGGTGCTTGGTAAAGCCCTGTGCCTGAAGGCCTGTGGGGTATAATGCTTCTTTCGGCGTGCGGCACTTGCCGCAGTATTTCAGCCCATCGGCAGGATTGATATAATCGTCAGGTGCGGCATTAGCCGCTTCAACGGCATCAACCATTTTCGTAAAAATCGGATTCATAGACACTCTCCCTCGTTATCGTCGTAGGTGTAGTTTTTCGCGCTCCTGCCCTTGCTGTCCTCGTCCAACCACTTCTTGATGGTGGCGTAATGATTGGCATAGTGCCTGTCATTGGAAGCCATGTACCGGGACAGCCGCTCAATGTATTCGGCAGCTTTGCCGGGATAAGCCGTTTCCAGCTGGGTACATTCCTCGCCTGACAGGAAAACATTTTGGAACTCTCCATATCGGCGGCGCGTACTCTCTACTCTTTCGGTCTTACTATGCTCTTTATATTCTGTATCAGTATTACTTGCGGGCAATTTCTGCCCCATGCAAGGGGAAGAATCCTGCACATCCATTGGGCAGATATTGCCCTCTGGACGGGAAGAAACCTGCACCCTGTCCGGGATTTGCAGAAAGATGCGGTTCGCCTGATTCCATCCCTGACGGACGCGGGTGATCAATCCGGCATTTTCCAGCTCCCGCAGGGCGGTCTTGACCGTCCGCTCACTCCGGTCAAGATCGTTTGCCATCTGCTTGATCGTATAGATCACATACACATTCCCATCCTCGGACACCCAGCCGCTTTTCTGGGAAAGCATGGTGCGGTTGAGCAGAAGCCCATATAGCAGCTTGGCGTTGATGGAATATTCGCCCGCCAGCATGAAGCGCGGCAAGGGAATGAACGGCGGCAATGCGGTGTTCAATTTGAAATAGATTTTTCATCACATCCTCTCTGGTCTGGTGTGATACGGCTGCTATGGCGGTTTTCTGTCAGGTCCGCGAGGGGAGTACGCAGATGTGCCACCCTTTTTTGCCCTCTTTGACTGATAATGCGGACAAATAACGACAACCGCCCGGAAACTCTGCTTGCAGTCGTGGACGCAGCGGCGGCAGAGCGTGTTGTACGCCTTGCGTCCCCGGTCATTCAGGAAGAACGACCATTCCAGCTTTTTTGATTTGCTCATGCGCGGCATATCTGTACTCCTTTCCCGAATTACAATTCGTTTCTCTGCTGTGCTTTCAGCATCTCCCATACGTCAGCCATCCGTTCTTTCAGTTCGGCAACATCGGCATCGTAGAAATGCCCGGTACTGTTGATGCGGCGGCAAATCTGGTTGATGTTCGAGGCAACACGGCTGACGGCAGCAGCCAACTTTTTCTGTTCTGTGTAATCGACCTTGATGATGTACCCGTCAATCAGCATTTTCCGGGCATACGCGCCGAAGTTGCGGGTGCCGAGTTGATTCATCTTGTGGCGAACTACGCTCAATTCCTGCTCATTCAGGCAGATTTCCTTGCGGATGGGTCGTGTACGGTCTGGCATATCAAAGAACTCCTTTCACTTTACAACGGACACCTTTTTGCCGTTTGTTGAGTATGGCGGCAAAAAATTTTTTCCTTTCACTTTACAACGGACATTTTTAAGTCAAAACGCAGGTACCGAAATGAGAAATTTTCAAAAAATATGCGCCCCTGCTTTTGCGAAAGCGGGAGCGCGGTGTATCTGCGGATATGAGATTTGAGAGAGTAGCAAGCACATCCGGTGTCCGTACACACCGGAAAAATGAGCGGTTCAGCCCTGCGCCCGAACTGCTCATTTTGTTGTTGGGGAAGCCCCACACCCCTTTCATGTCTGAATTGAAAATACTTCCTGAACTTTTCAGAAAGCCCTTGCTTTTATTCGCTTTGACGATTATAATTATACTGTGATTTTATAAGCAGACGCAGAACTGAACTGCAACAGGAGTACTGCCCATGAAGTATTTATCTATCACGCAAACCGCCGAACGCTGGGGTATCTCCACCCGCCGTATTCAGATTTTGTGCGGCGAGGGGCGCGTCCCCGGTGCGATCCGCATTGGCACGGTCTGGGGGATTCCAGAGGACGCAGAGAAACCGGCAGACGCGAGAATCAAGAACGGCAAGTATATCAAGAAGCCCGCTGAAAACGAAAAATGAGCCGCATCATATCAGCGACTCTAACTCGAAATAATGGGGTCTATTCCACCTCGCGGGTGCGAATGGGCGCACTGACCCCTTGTCACGAATCTACCTAAATCGTCGATTCGACAAACGATGACAACACCGGTCAAAGTTTTAGTCCTTCCGACACACAACAGGTCTTTGTCCAATATAAAAATCTACATATACGGAGGATTGCGCAATGTCAACTTTTGAAATCGTTATGGCTATTATCAATGTTGTTGCGATTATCACAATTCCTATTGCCGCTGTATTTGTCGGTCAAAAGCTACAAGACCGCAATCAGAAACGCAAAGATAAGATGGCGATATTTCAATGTCTAATGACCCACCGGGCAACCGGCTGGGCACATCAAGATACTGTAAATGCGCTAAACACGATTGACATTATTTTCGTGGATGATGAATCAGTTCGTAAATGCTGGGCAGATTTATTTTCTAAATACAAACCGAATTACTCTACACAAGAGATAACCACAGCGCAGTGTAAGCTGCTCGAAGCTATGGCTGAGGCTTTGGGCTATGAGAAGAAGATTACTTGGGAAACAATACAAAACCCTTATCTCCCAGACGGACTTGTTCAGCGCATGGAGAAAACTGCTAAATTTGAGCAGGGGCAGTTGGCAATGGCTGAGTTCATGACGAATATGGCTGGAAACCCTGCTCCTCTCGGAAATGCTATGCTAAAACAGGCCGCAAAACAGGAGGATACCCATGCCAATACTTGAATGGATTGGAAAAAGCAAGGTGATCAATCACCATCAGGACGTGCCGTTTCGGGTGTTGGAGCGCAAGTACAGCTTTGATGAAAACGGACAG
>OGYD01002853.1_pt1 | contig 10661 bp, 10 predicted proteins | sample 1576441 | NCBI WGS metagenome assembly OGYD01 (sample SAMEA3541537, study PRJEB24748) | human gut metagenome | biome: human gut; feature: human-associated habitat; material: faeces | place: China | collected 2012 | reverse complement strand
GTATTGACTGGATAGTGGGAAAGTTCCAAAGAAGTCAATGAATAGATATTCGAAAAGCCAAAAATAAATCAACAAGTAAGGAGACAACTTATGTCAGAACAGGAAAAGAACACTGAGCAGGGCGTCCACAAGCGCCGTGCAAGGTATAAAGGAAAATATCCACGAAAATTTGAAGAAAAATACAAAGAATTACAGCCGGAAAAATATCAGGATACCATTGCACATGTCATTCAGAAAGGAAATACACCTGCCGGAATGCACATTTCAATCATGGTGCAGGAAATTCTGGATTTTCTGAAAATCCAGCCGGGAGAGGTGGGATTTGATGCAACACTTGGTTATGGCGGACATACAAAAGCAATGCTGCAATGTTTGGAAGGCAAAGGGCACATCTATGCGACAGATGTAGATCCAGAAGAATCTGCAAAGACAAAGAAACGTCTGGAAGAACAAGGATTTGGAGAGGATATTTTAACGATCCGCCTTCAGAATTTCTGTACTATTGATGAGATTGCAAAGGAAGTTGGGGGCTTTGACTTTATTCTGGCAGATCTGGGTGTGTCTTCCATGCAGATTGACAACCCGAAGAGAGGATTTTCTTTTAAAGTGGACGGACCTCTGGATCTTCGCCTGAATCAGGAAAAAGGGATCAGTGCAGCCGAGAGACTGGATACAATTTCAAGAGAAGAACTTGCCGGGATGTTATATGAAAATTCGGATGAGCCGTACTGTGAAGAACTGGCAAAGGCAATCACCGAAGAAATCCGGAAAGGACACCGGATTGATACTACGACAAAGCTGCGTCAGGTGATCGAACAGACCTTGTCTTTCCTTCCGGAAAATAAGGAGAAAAAAGATATCATCAGGAAGACCTGTCAGCGGACTTTCCAGGCACTTCGAATTGACGTGAATCATGAATTTGAAGTACTCTATGAATTTATGGAAAAACTGCCGGGCGCTTTGAAACCGGGGGGAAGAGTAGCGATCCTGACGTTCCATTCAGGAGAAGACAAACTGGTGAAGAAAGCTTTAAAAGCAGGATATCGCGAGGGAGTTTATTCCGAATATGCCAAAGATGTAGTCCGGCCTTCGGCAGAAGAGTGTGCACAGAATGGGCGTGCAAGATCTACGAAGATGCGCTGGGCTGTGAAGGCGGAGTAAAAGTAAGTGTAGGCTGATTAGAATATTGACAAAACAAAAATCAAGGATCATAATGCGGTGCAGGAAGAAAAGTTTTTGAATGTGTTAAAATCCAGAATGGTAGATGGGATCATTTATGTCAGTTCGGATTATGCGACCAGTAACAAGCTACTTGCAGATTTATCAATCCCAGTTGTATTTATTGACCGTAAGATTGAAAAGAGTGGTAATATGGGAAGTGTGCAGATTGATAATTATCAGGCTATGAAGGAAGTCCCTGAGTATATCAGTAAAAAAGGATGCAATGGATCGGATTGAAAATATTCTTGGATTTAAGAGATTTGAGCGTCACGTTGGATAAAAAAAGAAGAGTAGAAAGATGCTGCAAAGTTATCAAAACAGATAACAGAGCGGCATCTTTTGTTATTTGAAAAATGATTAAAATATATAACAGAAAATTATAAGCCGATTTGTACTTTAGTCTATAAATTCAGATGCCGGCGTGATATACTGTATGGAAAAGTTATGAAATATCTGGTATCAAAACGGAAGCAAGGAGGAAAGAAAAAGTATGAACAATTTTTTGCCACAGAAGAGGGGAATGCAGGTTGCCTGGATCATAGTGGGCTGTCTGATCTACGCAGTTGGTCTGAATGTATTTATTATCCCTATGAATTTATACAGCGGGGGAGCAGTTGGTCTTGCACAGCTGTTAAGTTATGGAGCAGGACAGATCGGGATTAAGGAAATTGCAGGTCTGAACCTGTATGGTATCATTTATTTACTGCTCAACATTCCGATTTTATTTATTGCATGGTTTAAAATCGGAAAGACATTTTTTATAAATACAATCCTTGGAACGGTAGGAATCAGTTTATTTACTTCAATCGTACCAACTCCGGCAACAGCAGTGATCGCTGATCCGGTTATTGGAATCATCATCGGTGGTGTTGTAACCGGAGCCGGAATCGGAATCATGCTGACGGCAAAAGGAAGCGGTGGTGGAATCGAGGTTATCGGTATCTGGATGGCGAAAAAATATGCGGGAATGTCCGTTGGAAAACTGGGAACCATCTTCAATCTGATACTGTATGCCATTTATCTTTTAGTTTTTGATATCTCAACGGTGATTTATTCGGTTGTCTACCTGTTCTTCTACACGGTAACTCTGGACAGGATGCATTTTCAGAACATCAATGTGAGAATGCTGATTTTCACGAAGAAGAAGGGAATCGCAGAGGCAATCATGAAAGAAACCGGACGTGGTGTTACGCAGTGGAATGGTGAAGGTGCATTTACGAGTGAACACAATTATGTTCTGGTGACGATCGTGAATAAATTTGAAGTAGAAGATATCCTGAACATGGTGTATTTACTGGATCCGGAAGCATTTACTACGGTAGATGAAGGGGTTAAGGTGTACGGAAACTTCCAGAAGAGAGTTTAGGAGAGTCAGGAATAAATGTATAAAATACTGATTGTTGAAGACGATAACACGATCGCAGAGCGGCTGGCATCGCATTTGAAAAAGTGGAATTATAAGACAGTATGTGTACGTGATTTCAAAAATGTAATGGAAGAATTTAAAAAGACAGATCCACAGCTTGTAATCCTGGATATCGGGCTTCCGTTTTACAACGGATTCTACTGGTGCCAGGAGATCCAGAAGCTGTCCAATGTGCCGATCATCTTTCTGTCATCGATGAATGACAACATGAATATCGTGATGGCAATGAACATGGGCGGAGATGAGTTTATCGAGAAGCCGTTTGATCTGAACGTAGTGACAGCAAAGGTGCAGGCGGTGCTTAGAAGAGCATATGCACTTCAGGGAACGGCAAATATCATTGAGCATGGAGAAATGCTGCTGAATCTGGGAGATGCATCACTTACAATAGCCGGGCAGAAGATTGAACTCACCAAGAATGAGTTCAAGATCTGTCAGATGTTTTTTGAGAGCGCAGGAAAATTTGTGACCAGAGATGCGATCATGACCAGACTCTGGGAAAGTGACGAATTCATCGATGATAATACACTTACAGTAAATGTGGCAAGACTTCGGAAAAAGCTGGAGGAAGCCGGAATGCATGATGTGATCCGGACAAAGAAAGGAATCGGGTACATGCTGGTATGACAGAGATTTTAAGGGCATTTTGGAAAGAAAAAAGACCGGAGAGAATAGCGGTTCTTGTTTCGGGCATTCTCTTTGCAGTCATCTTCTGGATCTATGAAATTCCGGTGGAGATTGCAGGATATGCGTTCCTTCTGGTGATTTTATGGAATGTGATCTGGTTTACACTTGTTTTCATACGATATGAAAAAAGACAAAGAATACTGGAAGAAAATCAGGGAAAAATCCGGACAGAGGCAGGAGGATTTCCGGAGGCAGAAAGCCGGGAAAGCGAAATGTACCAGGAATTGATCCGGCAGCTTTATGAAGAGAAAAAAGAGCTGGAATCCTCTGTGCAGATTGAAAAACAGGAGCTGTCTGATTATTACAGCATGTGGGTTCATCAGATCAAGACTCCAATTGCAGCACTCGGTGTCCTGATCCAGAGCGGGGAAGAACTGGAAGAAGTACAGGAAAGCCCGAAAGCACAGGAACTTACCCGAAGCATGAAAATGGAGGTGTTCCGGATTGAACAATATGTGGATATGGTACTCACCTATCTCAGAATGGGTTCCGCAACCTCCGATTACGCCTTCCGGATCTGCAGCCTGGAAGAAATCGTCCGCCAGGCAGTCCGCAAATATTCCCAGATGTTCATCATGACCAGGACAAGACTTCACCTTGAAATCCAGGATCAGAAGATCCTGACCGATGAAAAGTGGCTGACCTTCGTCATCGAACAAATTCTCTCCAATGCAGTTAAATACGCAAGAGGCGGAGAAATATCAATCTACATAGAAGAAAAAACTCTGGTGATCTCCGATAACGGAATCGGCATTGCAGAAGAGGACCTCCCAAGAATCTTCGAAAAAGGCTTTACCGGCTACAATGGAAGAGCGAATAAAAAATCCACTGGAATAGGATTATATCTCTGTAAGACAATCATAGATCGTCTCCATCATACTATCTGGATTGAATCAAAACCAGAAAAAGGAACAAAAGTATACCTAAACTTTGACCGTGAATCCAGACGAATAGAGTAATGGAGTCTATCGGTACAAAAACGAAAAAACTTCCAACAACGGAACAGAACTATGATTTACTTTTGGGTAAGGATCTATCAGTTGCAAAAAGTTTATCCATTTGAACAAAACAGCCGCCAGAAAAAATAAATATGGAAAATTCCATGTTTGTGCAATGGAGATGAAACACAGGAATCATGGAGGCCATTGCCGAACATGATTCCCGTCCTAAGTGGTTCATCGGAATGGTTTGCACAAAGGAATTTGGAATATTTATTTTTTCTGGCGGCGTCTCTTTCACCAAATGAGTCTTTTCCAACTCGATCCTTACAAAAATGTAAGAAACCCCACACAAATTGTCATTTACTTCGATGGAAGGAAATCCCTTACTTTTTTATAATGACTTTATTAAATAAAAAAGAAGGGCAGGTCATAAAAACCATGGCATTACTTGACGTAAAGAACGTAAAAAAGATATACACAACCCGTTTCGGAGGAAATCAGGTAGAGGCGCTGCATAACGTCAGCTTTTCCGTAGAAGCAGGCGAATATGTAGCAATTATGGGAGAAAGCGGAAGTGGCAAAACTACACTTCTGAATATCCTGGCTGCACTTGATAAGCCGACTGGTGGAAAGGTTTACTTAAAAGGGAATGATCTCAGCAAGATCCGAGAAAAAGAGATGGCAGCATTCCGGCGGCAGAATCTTGGATTCGTCTTTCAGGATTTCAACCTTTTGGATACACTGACCCTGAAGGATAATATTTTTCTTCCGCTGGTCCTGTCTGGAAAGAAATACACGGAAATGGAGAGCCGGATCGCGCCGATCGCAGAGCAGCTGGGGATCAGTAAGCTTCTGAACAAATATCCATATGAAGTATCCGGCGGACAGAAGCAGAGAGCAGCCATTGCACGTGCTCTGATCACACAACCGCAGCTGATCCTTGCCGATGAACCGAGCGGTGCGCTTGATTCTAGATCGACGGATGAGCTTCTGGGACTCTTTAATGCGATCAACGATAACGGGCAGACGATTGTCATGGTAACGCACAGTGTCAAAGCAGCGAGCACGGCAAAGAGAGTCCTCTTCATCAAGGATGGGGAAGTTTTTCATCAGCTTTACCGTGGCAATCTGACCAGTGACGAGATGTACCAGAAGATCACCGACACCTTGACGGTTCTCACTACAGGAGGTGAGCACCGTGAATAGATCGATTTATACAAAGCTTGCCATTTCCAATCTGAAAAATAACCGGAAGACATATATTCCCTATGTACTGACTGCCATTTTAACGGTGATGATGTATTATATGATGGCGAATCTGGCGGCAAATTCGCCAATGAACCAGGAAGCATTACCGATTATTTTAAGTCTGAGTGTTCATGTAATAGAAACATTTGCACTGATCTTTCTGTTTTACACCAACAGTTTTCTGATCAAAAGAAGGAAAAGAGAAATCGGAGTGTATCATATTCTCGGAATGGGGAAACCGCAGATTGCGAAAATGCTGGTGATCGAGACGGTTGTAACCGGTGCGGTCAGTATCCTGGGTGGAATCTTTTTCGGAACTGCGCTTGCAAAGCTGATGTATGCACTTTTGAAAAGAATGATTCATTATGACGATAAACTGGCATTTCGGATGTCATGGGAGATTGCCGGAAATACCGTTCTCTTTTTCACACTGATCTTTGCATTGACTCTGATCTATAATCTTTTGCAGATCCGGCTTGCCAATCCAATCGATCTTCTGCATGCGGGGAGTCAGGGCGAGCGCGAGCCAAAAACCAAATGGTTCCTGACTATGGCTGGAATCATTTTCCTTGGAATCGGTTATTACATTGCGATTACGACAAAAGAACCACTTAAGGCGCTTCAACTTTTCTTTGTCGCAGTAATCTGTGTCATTATCGGAACCTATGCGCTTTTTACAGCAGGAAGTATTGCTTTTTTAAAGCTGCTTCGGAAAAACAAAAATTTCTATTATAAAACAAAGCATTTTACATCCGTATCCGGCATGCTTTACCGAATGAAGCAGAATGCAGTCGGGCTGTCAAATATCTGTGTACTCAGTACTATGGTTCTGGTGATCATTTCGTCTACCGTATCTTTGTACATTGGAAAGGAGGATGTCTTAAGAACAAGGTATCCGCAGGAAGTGTATATCACAAATTCGGTATCTGATGATGTGGAAAATAAGAAGCTGCATGACATGGTGGAAAAGATCTGCCGGGATAATCAGGTAGAGATCACAGATGAGAAGAGCTGGCATATGGCAGAGCTTGTTAAGATAAAAAACGGAGAAGAATATACTTCTGCTATGATAAAGGATAATTCGTCATCTGATATAGTGTTTTTTGATGTGATTAGGTTGGCAGATTATAATCAGCTGACCGGCGAAAGGATGGAGCTTGGGGATAAGGAAGCTATTCTTTTTACAAATGGGGAAAATTATGGAAAGGATACGATCCGGATTGATGAGGAAACATGGATGGTCAAGAAGGAACTGGATACTGCACCTTTTGGAAAGAAGAGTGATTCTAATACAGAAAATGTATATTATATGATCGTCAGTGATGAAAAAGAGTTTATGAAAGATTATCTGGAAAAATACCAGCTCGAGGCAGAGGACAAACCGGTAAAATGGAGGGAGTCATTCAATTTAAGGGGCAGCGAAGATCAGAAGCTGAAAGCTGTCAAAGAGCTGAAAGCACAGGCAGAAAGTGAATTTGAACATACTGGCGTACAGGGAAGATATCTTGAAAAAGAGACTTTCTTTGGTCTGTATGGCGGTGTGTTTTTTATTGGAATGTATCTTGGAAGCCTGTTCCTGATGGCAACGGTGCTGATCATTTATTACAAACAGATTTCCGAAGGCTTTGATGACAGAGAACGCTATCAGATCATGCAGAAGGTAGGAATGAGCAAACGCGAGGTCAAAAGTTCGATACGCAGCCAGATCCTGATGGTATTCTTCCTGCCGCTTGCGATGGCAATCATCCATATTGCAGTTGCATTTCCGGTGATCACAAAGCTTTTAGCCATATTTTATCTGAAAAATACAAAGCTGTTCTTCGGATGCACTGCCGGTACAGTGGGAATCTTTGCCGTCTTTTATGTGATCGTATTTGTGATAACAGCAAAAGAATATTATAAAATCGTTGAATAGAAGAAAAAGACAAAAAGGTGACGAAAGTCATCTTTTTGTCGTATACAGAGGTATTTCTTGCTAAGAACGACCGTTCTGTAGTAGAATACAGATAGACTAATTGAAAAGGATTGCGAGAGTGCAAAGCACGTAGCAATCTGGTATCAAAAGGGTTAAAATACCTTTTGACCTCAACATCATTGAAAAGATAAAATTACAGAAAGCAAGGGATGTATAAATGATAGAAAAAGGGCTGGTATATGGAAGATTTCAGATTCTGCATCTCAAACATGTGGAATATATTCTGGCGGCAAAGATGCGCTGCAAAAGGCTTTATATAGGAATCACTATGTCGGATGATCTGCACGTATCAGGGGGTGAGGAAGACAATTACCGGGTAAGACGGAGCGCTAATCCTCTGACTTATATTGAGCGTTATGAGATGCTTCGTGATACGTTGCTCAGTTTCGGAGTGCCGAGAGAAGAGTTTGAGATCATCCCATTTCCGATTGACAGAGTGGAATATCTGGGGCAGTATCTGCCGGAGGGTGCGGTCTGCTTTATGAGTATCTGTGATGAATGGACTGCGAACAATGAGAAGCGTTTTGAGAAGCTTGGAATTCCGGTGGAAGTTCTCTGGAGAAGGACCAAAGAGGAGAAAGGGGTATCAGGTTCTCGGATCCGGCAGAGGATCCTGGCAGATGAAAAGTGGGATGATCTGGTGCCAAAGACCGTTTTTGATTATGTTCTTTCGCACGGAATTGACGACAGGATCAAGTTTTCAAAATAAAGGAGAAGCTGAAAATGCAGGATTGGGAAAGATTTGGAGAAGAGATCAGACGAACCGTGCAGGATGCTGTAGACTCGCAGGATTACCGGAAGCTGAACCAGACGATCACAGATACGATCAACCGGGCAGTGAACGGTGCGGTAAATGGCGCGGAACAGGGCATGCGTTCTTTTGGAAATGCGTTTGATCAGGCAACGAGAAATATGGGAAGAGGTCCGGGAGGACCGCGTGGAAGATATGGACAGATGGGCGGGGCTGACAGATGGGGAAGACCGCCTGGAGGAGGTGTACCTCCGTTTGGAACTTACAGGTGGAGCGGAACGGATGGAAATGGAAGAGCATGGAATCCGGATATGCAGGACTATAAGGCGGAATCAAAGGGCAGCAGCCGGTATGGATACAGCAATGCACAGCAGTCACCTGTCTTGTATGGATCGACGACGGGAACAAAGGCAGGCGGAATTGTCATGATCGCAGCAGGCGGAAGCATGGCACTTATATTTCTGATTCTGTTCCTTGCATCTTGTATTGCTTCTTTGCCGGAAAGTCCGGGGGCTTTATGGATCATGCGTGCGGTATTTGGACTGTTTACGGCAGCAAGTGGCATGATCACAGGATGGGGCATTAAGCTTCTGAAACAGGTTGGAAGATTCAAGAACTATAGCCGCAGGATTGCAGGCAGAGAGTATTGCAATATTTCGGAGATCGGAAGCAATTCCGGAAAATCCATAAAATTTGTGACAAAGGATCTGGAAAGAATGATTTCCAAAGGCTGGTTCCGTCAGGGGCACATGGATGGTGAGAAGAAATGCCTGATCTTGTCAAACCGTGCTTATGAAGAATATTTACAGATCGAAACCCGCAGACAGCAGTCGAAAGCGGAAGAGCCGGTAAAAAAAGAAGAGAAGACACAGGAAAATACAAAAGAAAAAGAAGCAAAGAATGAAAAGCTGGCACCGGAGGTGCAGAAGATCATTGACCAGGGGGATGCTTTTATCAGAAAGATCCACGAGTGTAATGAAGCCATTCCGGGAGAAGAGATTTCCGCAAAGATCAGCCGGATGGAGATGCTGGTAGACCGGATCTTCGACCGGGTGGAAGAAAATCCACAGTCAGTTTCGGATATCCGTAAGCTGATGGAATATTATCTTCCGACGACGATCAAGCTTCTGGAAGCATATGAACAGCTTGACAGACAGCCGGTTGATGGAGAAAATATCCAGACTGCAAAACGTGAGATTGAGGCAACGCTCGATACTTTAAATACGGCGTTTGAGAAGCTTTTGGATGACCTGTTTCAGGATACCATGTGGGATGTCTCATCGGATATTTCCGTATTGAATACCATGCTTGCACAGGAAGGTCTGAAAGAGGACGGAATGAAAAAATAAAGTCGCAGGAGGAAGAAGAGTATGAACGATTTTGAAGAATTTAATGTGACACCGGAGCTGACGCTGGATCCGTTCCAGGAAGAAAAAAAAGAGACTCCGCAGATTTATCAGGAGGCAGAACCGGAAACACCGGAGATCGTCCTGACACCGGAAGAAAAGAATATGGTCAGTGCATTTGCAGAAAAAATTGATCTCGCCAATTCGAACATGATTCTTCAGTACGGAGCCGGAACCCAGAAGAAGATCGCAGATTTTTCAGAAAAAGCACTGGAAAATGTAAAAACAAAAGATCTTGGAGAGGTTGGCACACTGTTAAGTGATGTGGTGACAGAACTGAAAGGATTTGATGAGGAAGAGGAAAAAGGATTTCTCGGAATCTTCAAAAAAGGCGGAAACAAGATCCAGGCAATGAAAGCCAAATATGCAAAAGCAGAAACCAATGTAAATAATATTGTCAAAGCACTGGAATCTCACGAAGTGCAGCTTATGAAAGACATTGCGCTTCTGGACAAGATGTATGAAGTGAACCTGACATATTATAAAGAATTGGCCATGTATGTGCTTGCCGGAAAGCAGAAGCTTGCCGAGACAAGAAACGGCGAGCTACAGGAACTGAAGAATAAAGCGATGGCAAGTGGACTTGCCGAGGATGCACAGGCAGCAAAAGATCTGGATTCCAGATGCGAACGTTTTGAGAAAAAGCTGCATGATCTGGAACTGACCAAGACAATCGCCATGCAGACCGCACCACAGATCCGTCTGGTACAGGGAAACGACACAATGATGGCAGAAAAAATCCAGTCTACACTCGTCAATACGATCCCACTCTGGAAAAGCCAGATGATACTCGCCCTTGGTGTAGAACATTCCGCACAGGCAGCCGCAGCCCAGAGAGAGGTCAACGATATGACCAATGAACTCCTGCGCAAGAACGCAGAAATGACACAGGAGCGTCCGGGCGAGAAGGGCGAAGGAAGCTTCTTCCGCGATATGAACGAAGTCTCCGCGATGCGCAGCTGCGTCAGGCCGAGCTTGCTGAGGGATTCGCCGAGGCCGGTATGGA
>OGYD01002848.1_pt1 | contig 10675 bp, 8 predicted proteins | sample 1576441 | NCBI WGS metagenome assembly OGYD01 (sample SAMEA3541537, study PRJEB24748) | human gut metagenome | biome: human gut; feature: human-associated habitat; material: faeces | place: China | collected 2012 | reverse complement strand
CCAGCTGCAATGTGCAAAAAGCCGGCAAAGGACACGATCATGTCCTTCGCCGCCTCGCAGGAGGGCGTGGGCAGGAGCTTCGGCATTCAGGAGGTGCTCGATCAGATCGGTGCGTTCGCAGGCCCGGTGCTGCTCTACCTCGTGATGCTCTTTCAGACCGACGGCACGACCTTTGCGGTCTATTCCCGCTGCTTTGCCGTGCTTGCCATTCCGGGGGCGATCACAATCCTGCTGCTGCTCTTCACGCGCATGAAGTTCCCGAACCCCGAACGCTTTGAGCCTGAACCGAAGGAATATGTCCCCTTCAAGATGAAAAAGGAATTCGTGCTCTATATCGCGGGCATCAGCCTCTTTGCCTTCGGCTTCATCGACTATTCCATCATCATCATGCATGTTTCGCGCACCTACACGCAGCTTGCCGCCGGCCTTGCCGAAACGACCTCGCTCGTCAGCAGCGGTTCTCTGCCGCTTTTGTACGCCGGGGCGATGCTCGTCGACGCGGTCGCGGCGCTTGTTTTCGGCATGATGTACGATAAAAAAGGGGTGCGCGCGCTCACGTGGTCCACGCTTCTCTCTGCTCCGTTTGCCATTTTCGTCTTTCGTGCGGACAGCGTGCCGATGCTGCTGCTCGGCATTGCGCTCTGGGGTGTCGGCATGGGCGCGCAGGAATCCATTTTGAAAGCCGCAGTCACCAGCATGGTGCCAAAGGCCAGCCGCGCCACGGGCTATGGCATTTTTGAGTGTTCGTTCGGCATTTTCTGGTTTTTGGGCAGCTGGCTGCTCGGCGTACTGTATGATGTCAGTGTCCCTGCGATGGTAGCGGTGTCGGTCGTCTCTCAGCTTGCGGCGATCCCGCTCTACATTGCCTCGCAGAAGCTGCATGAGTGAGCGCCCGTCTGCGGGAATGCCCCTTCCTGTGAAGTTAAAAAAAGGTGGAGCCTCATTCTAAGAGACTCCACCTTTTTTCATGCATTGCCCCTGCACAGCGCAGGATCAGATCACATAATCGAACCCGTCGTCCTCGCGCAGCAGATCCGCGAGCGTGTACTGATCAAGATATTTATTGATGACATCGTTCAGTCCCGCCCAGAGCGAGAGTGTGCGGCACTCCCCTGCGCGGTCGCAGGGCGAGCTGCCGGCTTCGAGGCAAGCGACCGGGGCGAGCGAGCCCTCCATCAGCCGCAGGATCTGGCCGGCGGTGAACTGGTCGGGGCTCTTGCACAGGCGGTAGCCGCCGCCCTTGCCGCGCATGCCCTCGACCACGCCGCCCTTGACAAGCGATTTGACGATGCTCTCTAAATACTTTTCCGAAATATCCTGCCGCTTGGCGATCTCCTTGAGCGGGATGTATCCGTCGGTCTGGTGCTCGGCCATGTCGATGAGCACGCGCAGCGCGTAGCGGCCTTTGGTTGAAATCATCATAGTATGTTCACGCCTTTCTAAGCACATCCGTTGAAAGGCATACGGGAGTCGGCCTTTTTCAACTTTTGATATTCCTATTATATTACATGGTTTATGGGAATTCAATAGAATTTTTTGAAATTTCCTCTTGACAAATCCAAATGCACATCGTATAATCCCTACATACCTACTCGAAAGGTTGGTAATAAACGTGAATTCATTCCTTCATCCGTTCCGATGTCGCCGCGGCAGAACATAAGATGCAAGCGATCACCGAAACCTATAAAACAAACAATAAAATTTTGATATAGAACGTACATCGTTCAGGAGGAAACATTATGAGCAAGATTTACACTTCTGCGGACCAGCTGATCGGCAAGACCCCGCTTCTCGAACTGTCCCACATCGAAAAGGCTGAAAAGCTCGAGGCTAAGCTCCTCGCCAAGCTCGAATACTTCAATCCCGCGGGCTCCGTCAAGGATCGTATCGCCAAGGCCATTCTTGATGACGCTGAGGCAAGCGGCAAGCTGAAGCCCGACTCCGTCATCATCGAGCCGACCTCCGGCAACACCGGTATCGGCCTTGCATCCGTGGCCGCCGCACGCGGCTATCGCATCATCATCGTCATGCCTGAGACCATGAGCGTCGAGCGCCGCCAGCTGATGAAGGCCTACGGCGCAGAGCTCGTTCTCTCCGACGGCGCAAAGGGCATGAAGGGTGCCATCGCCAAGGCTGAAGAGATCGCCGCGCAGACGCCGGGAAGCTTCATCGCCGGCCAGTTCGTCAACCCCGCGAACCCCAAGGCGCACTATGAGACCACCGGTCCCGAGATCTGGGAAGACACCGACGGGCAGGTCGACATCTTTGTCGCCGGCGTCGGCACCGGCGGCACGCTGACCGGCACGGGCAAGTTCCTCAAGGAGCAGAACCCCAACGTCAAGGTCGTCGCCGTCGAGCCCGCCTCATCCCCCGTTCTGAGCAAGGGTGTTGCGGGCGCGCACAAGATCCAGGGCATCGGCGCGGGCTTTGTGCCTGACGTTCTTGATACCAAGATCTATGACGAGATCATCACCGTCGAAAATGACGACGCCTTTGCCACCGGCAAGCTTGTCGGCCACAGCGAGGGCGTGCTGGTCGGTATCTCCTCCGGCGCTGCCGTCTGGGCCGGTATCCAGCTCGCCAAGCGTCCCGAGAACAAGGGCAAGACCATCGTTGTCCTGCTGCCCGACACCGGCGACCGTTACCTCTCCACCCCTCTGTTTCAGGATTGATATTTGATCCCTCTCTCATCTCTCTAAATGGCGAAGGCCCGCTTCCTTTCGGAATCGGGCCTTTGTCCATTTTATTTTCGGTTAGCGTCGTTTTTGACTGCCCGCGTTCCATTCGCGCAGGTCCTTGAGCTCGTCGTAGAGTCGGCAGTAGCTTTCATGCCGCCCTCTGACGATCCTGCCATCTTTTACGGCCTGACGCACCGAGCAGCCCTTTTCCTTTGTGTGGCTGCACCCGACGAATTGGCAGTCGCCAAGGTAGGGCGAAAAGTCCAAAAAGCACTCGGGCAGCTTTTCTTTGAGCTCCAAATTGAGCCCCGTCGTCTCGAACGAGGAAAAGCCCGGTGTGTCGATGATTTCCGCGCCGCAGGGTAGCTCGTAGAGCTCAACATGGCGCGTCGTGTGCCGTCCGCGGCCGAGCGCCTGACTCACCTCACCCGTCTTGAGCGACATACTGGGGTCGAGCGCATTCAGAATGCTCGACTTGCCAACGCCGGAGTTGCCTGTGACGGCGGAGAGCCGCCCGACGAGCTGGGCGCGTAGCGCCTCGATGCCCTCGCCCGTCTCCGCGCTGACGCTGACGGTGCGAAAGCCCGCGTTTTCATAGTATTCCCGCAGCGCGTCCGCGGGGTCTAAGTCGCACTTGTTGATGCAGATGAGCACGTCGCAGCCCTTGAGCGCGGCGATGGCCGTCATGCGGTCGACCAAATATGGATCGGTCTTCGGGATCGCCTGTGAGCAGACGATGACCATCTGGTCGATGTTGGCGACGCTCGGGCGGTCAAAGCTGTTTCGGCGCGGCAGAATTTCGTCGATGCGGCCTTCGCCGCCCGGCACCTCGCAGAATTCGACGTCGTCGCCCACGAGCGGCGAAATGCCCTCCCTGCGGAATTTGCCGCGCGCCTTGCAGGTGTAGAGCTGTCCGTCCGCGCATTTGACATAGTAGAAGCCGCTCAGTGCGCGCTGTATTCTTCCTCTCACGGCTGCGGTTCCCCTCCAGAGGTCGTGGCGTCATCGCCGTAGTCCGGCATGGCGGGGCCTTCGCTGATAACGAAGTTGATGGTCGTGCCCGCGTCCACCTTCGTTTCGGCGTTGATGCTCTGATCGATGACCGTGCCGTAGGGCTCGTCGGATGCGCGCTGCGTCACCTCGCCGACGACAAGGCCGGTCTGCGTGACCTGCTGGCGGACGATCTCAATGTCGATGCCGATGAAAGAGAGCACCGTCACGGGCTTGGGCTGCTCGCCCTTGCTGACGACGAGCGTGACGCTGTCGCCCTCCTGAAGCGTTTCGCCGTACTCGGGAATCGTGCGGATGACATAGCCCTTCGTGATGTTGCTGTATTCCTCGACCGGGTCGTTGACGACAAGGTTCAAGTCAAGGTTGGTGAGCTGGAGCGTTGCGTCGCGGTACTCCTTGTTGATGAGATTCGGCATTTTCTCCGTCTTGGCGCCGGAGCTGACGAAAACCGAGATGACGCGGTTGCCCTTTACGGTCTTGCCGCGCTCGGGCGACTGCTCGATAATCTGACCCGCCGCGTATTTGCTGCTCGCGCGCTGGCCAATCTGTTCGATCGTGAAGATACCCTTCACGTTTTCGTCCTCGTTCGCCTCGTCGATGGTCATGCCGATGAGATACGGCACCACATACTCTGTCGGCGTCTGCTCGCCGCCGAGAAGATCGCTGAAGATCGCGTGCCAGAGCAGCACGATGAGTGCCACCGCGGCCACCGCCGCGCCGATGATCGTGAGCAGCTTGCGCGTGCCCAGCTTGTGCGGGGATGCCTCTTCTTCCTCCTCGTCGTCCGCCTCCTGCATCTTCTGTGCCTTGGAGACGGTGTGCACGGCGGGGATATACTGCGTGGGCTCGTCCACGGTCTCGCGGTGCAGGTCTTCGATCGTGAAGTCGAGGTCGACCTCGGGATTCTTGCGGAACTCCTCAAGGTCTGCGAGCATTTCATCCGCCGAGGCGTAGCGCTTCTCCAAATCGGAGGCCATCGCCTTCATGCAGATGAGCTCAAGCGCTTCGGGCACGTCGGGATTGATCTCGCGCGGCGAGAGCGGCACGGAGGAAAGGTGCTGGATGGCGACGGAAACGGCGTTGTCGCCCTCGAACGGGAGTCTCCCCGTCAGCATTTCGTAGAGCACGACGCCCGCGGAGTAGATGTCCGAGCGCGCGTCCGTGCGGTCGCCCCTCGCCTGCTCGGGCGACATGTAGTGCACCGAGCCGAGCGCCTCCTGCGTGAGCGTGTTGGCGGAGTTGGCGAGGCAGGCGATGCCGAAGTCAGCGACCTTGACGCTGCCGTCGCGAAGCACCATGATGTTCTGCGGCTTGATGTCACGGTGGATGATGCCGCGCGAATGCGCGTGCGAGAGCGCCTTCATGATCTGCGTGATGAAGTGCAGCGCCTCACGCCAGTTGAGCTGGCCGCGCTTTTCCATATACTGCTTGAGCGTGATGCCGTCGATGAGCTCCATGACGATATACTCCGTCTCGCCGCGGCTGACGTCGTAGACCGAGACGATATTCGGGTGCGAGAGCATTGCGACAGCCTGCGACTCGTCGCGGAAGCGGCGGCGGAAGTCGGCGTCCTCGGCAAGGTCGCTCTTGAGCACCTTGACCGCCACGAGGCGGTTCAAGCGGTGGCACTTGGCCTTGTAGACAACGGCCATGCCGCCGCTGCCAATGACTTCGAGCAGCTCATAGCGGTTGTCGAGCATTTTTCCGATCATATTGTTCATACGGTGCCACCTCCTTTACTCGTGTTCAATGAGCACAGCCGTCACGTTGTCCGGCGCGCCCTGCGCCTTAGCGAGCGCAATGAGATCGTTAAGGCTTTCTTCCGCGCTCTTACCCGCGCACACGGCGCGGCAAATTTCGTCGTCCGTCGCGGTGACGACAAGGCCGTCCGTGCAGAGGAGAATTTTGTCCCCCTTGGTGAACGAGACCTCGAACGCGTCGCAGAGCGTGTTTTCGTCTGGGCCGAGCGCGCGGGTGATGAGGTTGCGGTTCGGGTGCGTGCGCGCCTCCTCGGCGGTGATGTTGCCGTTTTCCACGAGCGTCTGCACGACGCTGTGGTCGTGCGTGATGCGTGTGATCTCGCCGCCGCGGATCAAATACGCGCGGCTGTCGCCGATGTTGCAGACGATGGCGTACTTCTCCTCTGCCACTGCGCTGACGAGCGTCGTGCCCATGCCCTGATAGGCGGGGTCTTGCAGCGCGCGCTGATAGACCGCCGTGTTGGCCTTCGCCACGCAGAACGACGCGAGCTCGCGCAGCTGCTCGGCGGTCATGTCCGCGCGGATGAGCGCGCGCATTTCCTTCATAAAGGTCTCCACCGCAACAGAGCTTGCGATCTGCCCGCCCTCGGCGCCACCCATGCCGTCGCACACGACGGCGATGAGCAGCTTTTTGCCCTGCTCGACGGCAAAGGTATCCTGATTTTCATGCCGCCGCAGACCGACGTCGGTTTTTCCACAGGCTCTCATTGCGCGACCCCCTCTCTTGCTTTCATTTCTTTGCGCCGGAGTTGTCCGCAGCTGGCGTCAATGTCGCCGCCCAGGCTGCGGCGGACCGTCGCCGTCAGGCCGTGGGACTCAAGGCGCTTCTGGAATGCCGCGACGCGCTTGCTCGGCTTGAACTCGCTCTCGACCACGTCGTTGAGCGGGATGAGGTTCACATGTCCCGGCATGCCGTGGATCTTTTCGGCCAGCAGGTCGGCCTGCCAGTCGTGGTCATTCACGCCGTCGATCATCGCGTATTCAAACGAGATGCGGCGGCCGGTCTTCTTAAAATAGCGGTGGCAAGCGGCGAACAGCTCCTCCACGTCGTAGGCGTTGTTCACGGGCATGATGCGGCTGCGCGTCGCACTGTCGGGCGCGTGGAGCGAAACAGACAGCGTGAGCTGCAAATTGTCCTCCGCGAGCGCGTCGATGCCCGGCACCACGCCGCAGGTGGAAAGCGAGATGTGCCGCATGCCGATGTTCATCCCGTCGGGATGGTTGATGAGCTCCAAAAAGCGCAGCACATTTTTCCGGTTGTCCATCGGCTCGCCGATGCCCATCAGGACGATGTTGGAAATTTCGCGTCCGGAGTCAAGCTGCGTGAAAAGCACCTGATCGAGCATTTCCGACGGTGTTAAGTCCCTCACCTTGCCGGCCAGCGTGGACGCGCAGAATTTGCAGCCCATGCGGCAGCCGACCTGCGAGGAAATGCAGACCGTGTTGCCGTGGTGATAGGACATCAGCACCGTTTCGATGCAGTTGCCATCTTGCAGCTCCCAGAGGTATTTGATCGTCCCGTCGAGCTTCGACACCTGCTTGCGCGCGACCGTCGGCACGGTGATGTAGTACTCCGCCCTGAGCTTTTCGCGCAGGGATTTGGGAATATTCATCATCTCGTCAAAATCGGTGATGCCGCGGTGCAGCCAGGTGAAGACCTGCTTGCCGCGGAACGACGGTTCGCCCATCGCGCGCAGCGCCGCGGTGATTTCCTCCAATGTCATTGACTTTAAATCAGTCATGCGTCTTTCTCCTCATGCGGCTGAGATAGAACCCGTCCGTATTGTCGCGCTGCGGCCAGAGCGTCAAATGCCCCGGCGCGCTCACGCCGTTCGGCAGCGAAAAGGCTTCGTAAGTAAACTCGTCGTGCGCTTTTAAAAAGTCGTCCGTCACCTGCTCGTTTTCCTCGGGCAGGATCGTGCAGGTCGAGTAGACGAGAAGGCCGCCGCGTTTCACATAGCGCGCGCTGTTCTCTAAGATCGCGCGCTGGATCTCCGGCAGCGCGGAAAAATCCTGCGCATCCTTATAGCGGATGTCCGGCTTTTTGCGGATGATGCCAAGGCCCGAGCACGGCACATCGCAGATGACAACGTCAAAACGCCCCGCCCATTCCTCGCAGAACGCGCGGCCGTCGACAGCGGCGGTCTCGATGCACGTAATGCCGAGGCGCTGCGCGCCCTCGCGGATGCGCTTCAATTTGTTTTCATGTAGATCGCACGAGAGGATGCTCCCCTCGTTTTCCATCGCGAATGCCGCGGCGAACGACTTGCCGCCCGGCGCGGCGCAGACGTCCAGCACCCTCTGCCCGCGAACAAAGTCCGCGGCGCAGACGATCAGGTGTGCCGCCGCGTCCTGTACGGTGAAGCGGCCATTGTAGAAAGCGCTGAGCGTCGTTAGGTCGCCCGTGCCGGAAAGCTCCAGGCATCCGGGCACCCACGGGTGCGGCGTGACGCAGACGCCCTCGCCGCGAAGTTCGTCGACGAGCGCTTTTTCATTCGTTTTGAGCGGGTTGACCTGTACGCTGATGGGCGAAGCCTCGTTGTCGATGCGAAGAAACGCTTCCGCTTCCTCGACGCCGAGGAGAGACACGAGCCTTTTGACGAGCCACTGCGGGTGGCTGTAGGCGACGCTCAATCGTGCGATATTCCCCTCCGGCAGCGGCGGGAGATTCGACTTATTCTGCGCGACCTTGCGCAGCACGGCGTTGACGAGTCCGCTCGCGGCGCTTCTGCCGTTCGTGCGGCAGAGCTCCACGGACTCGCTGACGGCGGCGTGGTCGGGCACCTTGTCCAAAAACAAGATCTGGTACGCGCCGATGCGCAGAATGTCGGAGAGCGGTGGCTGCAAATGGTCGAGCTTCTGCGTGCAGTAGGCGCTCAAATACCAGTTCAGCAGAAGCTCGTTCTGCATCACGCCGTAGACGATGCGGCTGCAAAGCGCCGCGTCCTGAGCACTCAGTGCGCACTTGCCGAGCTGCGCCTTCAGCGCGGCGTCCGCCCACGCACCGTTGCGGCGGCAGGCGACCAGAACGGAGAGCGCGCATTCGCGCGCGTTCGCGGTATTTCCCTTACGCATCGAGGACCGTCCCCGCGGCGATGCGCTTGCCGTTCAGAAAAGCGTTCGCTGCCATGCGCTTGCCGCCGTCGGGCTGCAGCTCCGTGATAAGAATGCTTTTGCCGTCGCCGCAGGCGGCTTCGATGCCCTTTTTGCGCGCGCACAGCGTGCCGGGCACGTCCTTCGTTTCGCCGAGCGGCACGGCATGGAAAATTTTCGTGTTCGCGCCGAGAATGCTCGCCGCGGCGCAGGGCCACGGGATCAGCGCGCGAATCTGGTCGATGATCTGCGTGCTGCTTCTCGTCCAGTCAATGGGAGAAAGCTCGCGCGAGAGCATGGGCGCATACGTCGCCTGTGACTCGTCCTGCGGCACGCGCTGCGCTGTGCCGTTTTGAATCTCAACGATGGCCTCAGCGATCGCATCCGCGCCGAGCACAGCGAGCTCTTTGAACAGGTCCTCCGCCGTCTCGTCGGGGCGGATGGCCTGCTTTTTGACTAAGATCATATCGCCCGCGTCGCACTCTTTCGCCATGTGCATCACGGTCACGCCGGTCTCCTTTTCGCCGTCTAAGATGGCGCGGTTAATCGGCGCTGCGCCGCGGTACTTCGGCAGAATGGACGCGTGTGCGTTGATGCAGCCATGCACCGGCACGGCGAGCATTTCCTCCGGTAGGATGCGACCATAGGCCGCGACGACCGCGAGCTCGGGCGCGAGGGTCTTGAAATCCTCAAGCGCCGTGCCGTCGCGCATCGTCACCGGCTGAAAAACGGGGATATTCTGCGACAAAGCATATTCCTTTACAGGGCTTGGCGTGACTTTGTTTCGGTTGCGCGGCTTGTCCGGCTGCGTGAAAACGCCGCACACGTCGTGCCCGTCCGCGACCAGACGCTCTAAGATCGTGCGCGCAAAGTCGGGCGTGCCCATGAAGACGATCCTCATTCCTCGTCCAGCTCCTTTTCTTGCTCGCGGATATACTGCTCCAGCTCCTCGTCGGTGAGGACTTTGCAGTGCTCGGTGTAGAGGTGGCCGTCGAGATGCTCGATCTCGTGGCAGAAGCAGCGCGCGGTCAGCTCTTCGTCCTCAACTTCAAACTCCGTGCCGTAACGGTCCTGCGCGCGCACGCGCACGACCATCGGGCGCGTGACGATGCCGTACTTGCCCGGCACGCTCAGGCAGCCCTCGAGGCCCGTCTGCTCGCCCTCGGTCTTGATGATCTCGGGGTTAATCAGCTCGATGATCTCATCGTCCTCGTTCATCACGACGCACACCCGGCGCAGCACGCCGACCTGCGGCGCCGCCAGACCCACGCCGCCGGAATCGAGCAGCGTATCCTTCATGTCGTCGAGCAGCGTGTGCAAACGGCCGTTGAACTCCGTCACCGGACGGCAAACCTTCGCAAGGCACTCCTCGCCCTGCAGCGCAATTCTTCTCAAAGCCATATCGAAACCCTCCTCCGGGCGCGTCGGCCCGGTTCTTTTGATTACAGTCAGTTACTTTACCCCATCAGATTACAGTCGGTAAATATATGCATGCCGCGATTCTCGGGCCGCTTTGTGAATTCCTTCATGAACGCGGCGATGAGCGCGCGCAGGGTTCTCTCGTTTTTTCCGATCACCGTCACGCGGTAGCGGAAGCGGTTGTTGACCTTCACAACCGGGCACGGCGCGGGACCGAGGATCTCCAGCCCCAGTGCGCTGTACGGTGGACGTGCCGCCGCGGCGCACAGGCTCTTCTGGATCTCGCCGCAGGCGCGGCGCACGCGCGTCTCCTCCGGGCCGGTCACGGTGATCATGAACTGGTCGGCAAACGGCGGGTCGCGCCGGAGTCTGCGCATCCGGATCTCTGCGTCATAAAACCGGTCGTAGTCCTGCCTAGCCGCCGCCAGAATCACGTCGTTTTCCGGCGTGTAGGTCTGGATGACGGCGCGGCCCTCCTTGCTGCCCCGGCCGGCGCGGCCCACCACCTGCGTGATGAGACTGAACGTCCGCTCCGAGGCGCGGTAGTGGTCGACGTACAGCGACAGATCTGCCGCCAGCACGCCCACCAGCGTCACATTTTCAAAGTCCAGCCCCTTGGCCACCATCTGGGTGCCGATGAGGATGGGCACTTTTTTCTCTTCAAATTCGCGCAGCACCTTCTCGTGCCCGTCGCCGACGGTGTCGGCGTCCATG
>OGYD01002842.1_pt1 | contig 10687 bp, 7 predicted proteins | sample 1576441 | NCBI WGS metagenome assembly OGYD01 (sample SAMEA3541537, study PRJEB24748) | human gut metagenome | biome: human gut; feature: human-associated habitat; material: faeces | place: China | collected 2012 | reverse complement strand
AATGTGGACAAAACATAGGTGCTGATCAGAACCGCGGCCAACAAAATCACGGACAGCACCAGCCCAATCCCGTGCAATACGGGATGCGGCTTGCGAACCTTTGTTTGCTTCGTCATTTGCTTCTTTCTCCTCTTACTTGCTTTTTCCTCTCATAACACTTACAAGCCGGTACCATGCTTTTGTGTTGATTCTATTGTAGCAGAGAAATGCGCCAATGACTCATTTTTTGCATAATCTGTTGTTTTTGAAGCATAACTTGCAAAAAAGCCAAAATGCACAGGCGTTTTCCTGCGCATTTTGGCTAAGTTTTATAGGTTTGTATTGTGCAAGTTGCTGTTTTTACGCTTTGTTGGCCTTGGCAGCAGCCTTGGCTTCCAGTTTTGCCAGCTTACGCTTGCTCGGCTTCCAGACGCGGAAGATGCGGTAGGCAAAGAACACCAGCAGCAGCGTGCAGAGGATGTTGACCACCGTGCGCACAACCGTGGCAATCTGCGGGCCGTCCTTGTAGACGCTGCCCGGCATAGCGTGGTTCATTGCCTTGGTGTTGGCCGTGGTGTACAGCACATGGTGCAGTGCCTCACGGGCGTAATGGTAGGTTTCCGGGTCGTTGGCGTCGTAATTATCCCAGCGGGCCGCGGACGTATCATAGGTCAGCTTCATATCGGCGCCTGCCTCAATCATCTGCTGGCCGAGCATAAATACGCCCGTGTTCGCGTTATCGGTGATGACTGCGCCGTTGAAGCCCCACTCGGTGCGCAGGATGCCGGTAATCAGCGCATAGCTGCCGCCGGTCCAGGTTGCACCGATGCGGTTGAAGGCCGTCATAACGCCCATAGCTGCAGGAATCGTGGTTTCTGCGTTCTGATAGCTGCCGTCCGCCTGCTTCTCGACATAGTTCAGCGTGATATCGTCCAGCTTCATGCACATCTCGAAGGGCTTCAGGTAAATTTCGCGGGCAGACTGCTCATTCAGCCAGGTTGCTGCACCGTACTGGCCTTCACGGTCGCCGCGGTGGTTTTCCTGGTCATTGAAGGCGAAATGCTTGATGTAGGCATACAGCCCCTTGGTGGCAGCACCATATACCTCCTTGGAGGCTACCGTGCCGGACAGGAACGGATCTTCGGAATAATACTCGCCGTTACGGCCGCTGAACGGCGTGCGGTGAATGTTCATAGAGGGCGCATACCAGCCGTCGCAGCCGCCGATAACCGCCTCATTGCCAATCATCGTGCCGTATTCCAGTGCCAGGTCCTGGTTCCAGGTCTGTGCCAGCGTCATCATATTGGGGAACATAGCGCCGGTACCGCCGTAAATCAGGCCGCTGGCAGTATCTGCATCAATCACAAAGGGCTTGCCGACGCTGTCGATGGCCGGCACGCCGTAGCCGGAGCAGGTAATGATGTTATAGTAGTCCTCTGCCGTCAGCTGGTCGAGCAGGTCATTCCACATCGGGTCGTCATAGCTCTTGCCGCGCAGGTCAATCAGGCTCAGACCATTCTTGGCGCCGTAGGTAATGGTATCGCTGTAGGTGTCCCCTACCGTCGGGTTGCCGGAATCTGCAGAATCCAGCTGCGCCACCAGCGCAGCATCCGCAGTCTTTTTGTACTGATAGGAAGCCGGGTTGCCGTCTGCATCGGTGCCGTTGATTTCGTTGCCCCAGGTGCTGATGACGTCACTGGGCTCGCCGTCCGGCTTGGGGAAGGTCCCGGTCCAGTCGCTGCGGGTCAGGTAAACAGCATCGCCCTTGGCAGCGTCCAACTGGTTGGTGATGGCCGCGCCCGTGCGGCTGTCCGTTGCGTAGGTCGTGGTATCGGTCTCGGTATTGGCGGGGGTGTACACAGCCGTGAAGGCGGCATCGCCGTCCGCTGTCATGCCATCGGCTGCGGTCTTGCCCTTGGCAGCCAGCACATTGTTGACAGCCTCATGGGCGTCCTTGGCTGCGGTGATGTAGTAATCCCCTGCATCCAGAATGTACGTCTTTGCGCCGTTGGCGTCATACGCCTTGAGCTGATCCTTGGTGAACGTGACGCTCACGGTCTCACTGGCGCCGGGGGCAAGCTCTGCGGTTTTGCCGTAGCCAACCAGCTCCACGGCGGGCTTCTCCACGCCGTTTGTCTTGTCATAGTCGGTGTAGGGGCTCTGCACATACACCTCCACAACGTCCTTGCCGGAAACGTCGCCGGTGTTCGTCACCGTAACCTGTGCGGTGCAGGTATCGCCGCTCCAATCAGCCTTGAAGTCACTCCAGTCAAAGCTGGTGTAGCTCAGGCCGTAGCCGAAGGGATAGATGACCTCCTTGGCATAGTCGTAATCGCCCGCGTTGCCCTGGCCGAGAACGGTGTCCTCGTAGCGGGTTTCATAGTAGCGATAGCCGACGTAGATGCCTTCCTCGTAGGTGACATAGTTGTACTTGGTGATATTGCCGTTCTCATCATAGTAGGCATAGTCGCCAAAGTTCTGTGCGGCCGGGGATGCGGAGGCATCGGCGGCAAAGGTGTCCACCGTGCGGCCGCTGGGGCTGACCTTGCCGGTCAGAATGTCTGCCATGCTGGCACCAATCGTGGGGGCATACAGCACAGACTTGATGTTGGGATAGTCTGCCAGCCAGTCCAGCTCCAGCGCTGCGTTAGAGTTGATAATCAGCACGGTATTATCATAGTTGTCGTTCAGGTATTGCAGGATTTCACGCTCGGTGGTGTCCGGCTCCAGATAGCTGCGAACCTTATCCTCCTGCGTGTCTGCGTGGTTGTACATGGAGCGCGGCATATCGCGGCCCTCGCCTGCCACACGCTTCAGCACATAGACCGGGGTCGTGCCCTGCACGCTGTCCAGCAGGCCGCTCTCGCCCTGCAGAACGGACAGCGGGCACTCATTGATGCGGAAGTCCTCGGCATCGCCGAAGCTGATGGAGCCGCTGGCCAGACCGTAGCCTGCACCGGCACCCGCGCTGTAGAAGTTCCATAGTGTCTCATTCACATTCAACCCGTGGGAGGCAAGTGCCGTGTTCAGCGGAGTGCCGCCGCCCATCAAACCGGCACCTGCATTCTGGTTGCTGTTGGCAGAGAACAGGCTGACGGTCGTACCCTCTGCCAGGGGCAGGCCGCCGTCATTTTTCAGCAGGACAACGCCCTCGCTGTTGATGCGGTCGGTCAGGTCGGCTTCCGCAGCGCCGATATTGTCTGCCGTGTAATCAGACGTGTTGTAGTCAAGGTTCAGGCCATCCGTCTGCACCTTGCTGTTATCCCACGACTTCTTGTAGCCCAGCATGGCATTGACCATGCGGGCATACCCGGGCAGGATTACGTTGGCCGCAAACAGCAGAACCGCCATGACAACTGCCAGAACGCCCAGAATAGCGGTGTGCAGTACATGGCCCACGATTTGCAGCGGGGTCAGTTTTTTCTTTTGCATTTGCTTTTTCCTCCTTGCATTCTAAGGCACTGCGCAATCAGTGTCCTTTCGTTGCAGATTCTATTATAATCATTTTTTCCGGAAAAGTTTCCTTTTTGCACAATCTGTTGTTTTTGAAGCATAACTTGCAAAAAAGCCAAAATGCGCAGGCGTTTTCCTGCGCATTTTGGCCAAGTTTTATAGGTCTGTGTTGTGCAAGTTGCTGTTATTGAGCCTTCTGGGCCTTGGCAGCCTTCTTTGCGGCGCGCTTGGCCTTGCGCTCTGCCTTCTTGGCAAGATAGCGCTTGCTGGCCCACAGCGCACGCACCGCCTTGAAGCCGAAGAACCACATCACCGCCACAAAGACCACCAACGCCACGTATCCATACTGCCATATAGGAATGATGTTCTTGACCGTGGTATCGGCATCCACACCGTTCATTGCGTTGGAGTTGGCCACCGCGTACAGATAGCGGTGCGCGGCCGTGCGGGCGTTCTGCATAACCGTTGCAGTCAGCTCGCTGTCATTGAGCGCCCACATATTGTAGGCCGTGTTCAGCCACAGGTCATTGCCCGCAGCCAGACCCTCGCGGATGTCGCAGTAATCAAAGCTGTTGAAGGAGGTCTGGTCAGTAATGACAAAGCCCTTGTAGCCCCACTCACCGCGCAGGATGTTGGTCATAATACCTTCATGGCCGCCAATCCAGCGGCAGCCGATGCGGTTCATACCACTCATAATGCCCACAGCGCCGCCATCCACAATGCTCATCTCAAAGGGCTTCAGGTACAGCTGGCGGGCGGCCTGTTCATTGACGAACATCGCACCGCCGATACGGTTGGTCTCCTGGTCATTGAAGGCGAAATGCTTGATGGTGACAATGCCGCCCTTGCTCTGGAAGGCGGCAGTCTCCGCTGCGCCGAACACGCCGGAAAGCAGCGGGTCCTCGGCATAATACTCAAAGTTACGGCCGCTGTTGGCTGCACGGTGGATGTTCATAGCCGGGGCATACCAGACCTGCACCCCGCTGGAGAGGCTGTCCTCGCCCACCAGCTTGCCGCGGCGGGACGCCAGCTCCACATTGTAGGTCGAAGCCAGCACCACCGCAGGCTCATACGCCATGCAGTGCAGATTGCCGCCCGCCAGCGTGCTGGAAATGCCTGCGGGGCCATCCTTATGTACCGTGCCGGGCGCGCCGATGCTCTCGACCGCCATCGTACCATAGCCTGCATGGCGAATCAGATTGTAGGTGTCCTTCTTGCTCATCTGGCTCAGCAGCGTTTCCCAGCGGGCATCGTCATAGTCCGCGCCAATCAGGTCGCACAGCTTCAGGTTGCCCGCCTCATCAAAGGTCGGCATTTCGGCGCTTTCATCCTCCGGGCGGGTAATTTCCAGCGCAGTCAGCACGGCTTCCGGGGCCTCCCAGCTGCCATTCTGGTAGGTGGTCGGCCAGGTGCCGGTCCAGTCGCTGCGGCTCAGATAGGTAAAGTCAGCGTCATAGGTTGCAATGTCTGCATCGGCAAGCTGCGCGGTGACGGCTGCACCAGTTTCCGCCGTTGCAAAGGTTCTGGTATCGGTCTGCGCCTGATTATAGAGCGCGGTCATCGCCGCATTGCCGTCCACCTCTGCGCCCTTGGCGGCCAGAATGTTCTTGGCAGCCTCGTGGGCGTTGGAGGCAGCCGTCAGGTAGTAGTCCCCTGCCTCCAGAATGTAGGTGCCCGCGCCGTAGGCGTCAAAGACCTTCAGGGCGCTCTTGTCCACATCAATCTTGACGGTCTGGCTTTCGCCGGGCTGCAGGATATCCGTCTTGGCAAAGCCGACCAGCTCCACCGCCGGTTTTTCAATGCGGTTGGTGCGGTCATACTCGGTATATGGGTTCTGCAGATACGCCTGCACAACCTCCTTGCCCGCGGCCTTGCCGGTGTTCGTGACAGTGACATTCAGCGCAAAGCCGTCCGCCGTTTCGGTCATCTTGTAATCCGACCAGCTGAAGTCCGTATAGCTCAGGCCGTAGCCGAAGGGGTACACCACCTGTGCATCGTAGTCAAAATTTCCCGCATTGCCTTGTGCCAGAACGGCATCCTCATAGCGGGTCTCATAGTAGCGGTAGCCGACGTAGACGCCCTCGGCGTAGACAATATACTTGTTGCCGGCAAACACATCGCTGTTTGTGATGGTGTAGTCGCCCAGATTCGCAGCGGCCGGGGCAGAGGATGCGTCAGCCGCCCAGGTGTCCACCAAGTGGCCGCTGGGGTTCACCGTGCCGTTCAGTGCCTCGCCGATTGCATAGGCACCCTCCTGCCCCAGTGCGCCCACCCACAGCACAGCGTCAATGTCGTATCGGCTGAGCTCCGTCATATTGATGGGGTTGGTCACATTCAGCAGCAGAATCACCTTGTCAAAGCGTTCGGTTGCCATCTGAATCAGGTTGCGCTCCTCCTGTGTGAAGGAGAGGTACTCTGTCGGCAAATCCACGCTTTCACTGCCGCTGCGGCCAATCACCACGATTGCAGCATCATTGTACTGCGCCATGCTGTCAAATTCAGCCTGCGTGTAGGCGCTCTGCGGGGCCTCGTTGGCGGTAAAGCGGCCTTGCCCGGTAATGCTGGGCACTTCCTTTTTATAGGAGGCACCCGCGCCGGTGGTGTAGAAGTCCCACAGCACCGGGTTGACGGTAAAGCCTGCGGCCTCCATAGCCCGCCGCAGGTTGGGCGCAGTGGAGGTATCCACACTGCCCGCGCCTGCGCCGCCATAGACAAGGTCGGCTGCGCTTTCGCCCAGAAGGGTCACGCTTGCGCCCTTGGCCAGCGGCAGGGCGTCCCCGTTATTGCGCAGAAGAACCATACCCTCCTGCTCAATTTCGCGGCAGAGCTGGGCCGAGGCCTCCTGCACCGCCGCGGCGGAGGAATAGTCACTGGTGAAATACTGCGGATTGCTGCCGCCGCTTTTGGCGGTGGTCGGCATTGCTATGGCCATACTGACCATAGCCGAATAGTTGTTGGACAGCGGAATGGCAATCAGGCAGGCAGCCCCCAGCAGCGCAAAGATAAGCGCCAGCAGAACCGCCAATACCCGCCGCACAACGCAGAGGAACGTTTTCATACTTTTTTCTCCTTCTTTTTCGGCCTCGCCGAATTTTGCTTCTTTATAATAGCGTTTTTTTACAGAAAAAACACAAAAAATACATAAATTGTCGGTTTTGCTTCACAATCTGTCGATTCCGTCAGAGTATGTCAATTTTTATTGGTCATTTTGCCAGTTTTCCGTCTTGCCTGTTTGTGCAATCTGCGCCATCAAAAAAACTCCGGAGCTATCTCCGGAGTTTTTTCACAGTTCATTCTTTTGCGGCAGCAGTACCCGCAGGGTGAACCACTCGTTCTCCCAGTGCAGAGTCACGGTGCCGCCGTGAGCTTCGGCAACGGCGCGCACACTCTTTAAGTCGTAGCCGCCGTGGCTGCTGCGGCGGGGCAAGCCGTCGGGGGCAAGCTCCACGGGCTTTGTGCAGTAGTTTTCAAACCGCAGCATCACAAAGCCGTTTTGGGCGTAGATGGCCGTGCGGATCAGCCGTTTTTCTGGGTCCTGCTCGGTCAGCACACTCTCGGTGGCGTTGTCAAGCGCCGTGCCGACGATGGTGCATATCTCCCCAGTTGTCAAAAAATTCAGCAGCGTGCCGTCTGCCACGCAGGTCAGGTTGATGCCGTGCTGCTGGCAGTACATACTTTTGGCGGTAAGCAGGGTGTCCAGCACCGGGTTGCCGGTCTTGTTCTCGGCCTCATAGCGGTGGATGTCGCCTTCCATCTCGGCCAGTGCGGCGTCCTGCTTGACCTTGTCGCGCTCGGCACGAATGGCCGCAATCTGCATTTTCAGCTCATGGTAGCGGCGGTTAATCAGGCGGATGTTCTCTTTGCTCTGCTTGTATTGCTCATACTGGCGGTGCAGGACGTTATCCATCGCCGCCAGCTCGCTGTGCAGCGCCGCCTCCCGCAGTTGCTCATGCTGGACGCTCAGAATCAGCACGCCCGCAAAGTCTACCAGCGTGCGGATGTAGAACACCACGATTGTGACCTCGTCCCCCGAGACGAAGCTCAGATTGCTTACGGCAAAGACCGTCACTGCCATTACCACCGCCATCAGCATGGCGGTGGGGGTAATGACCAGCCGGGCCGCAATCTTGCGGCGACTCTCAAAACAGAACAGAAAACCGTAGACCACCGCATAGACCACCGCCAACAGCAGCAGGGACAGCGGCGGTCAGGTAGAGGAACGCCGCCAGCAGTGCGCCGCAGCCCGCCGTAATGCCCCAGTACACCGGCTTTGCGGTGCGGGACGGCGCGGCTTGCGCGTAGAGCACCGCGCCCAGAATTTCCGCCAACGCGGTGTAAAGCCGCGGAATATCCGGCAGAATCATGCGCCGCCACCCCCGATATAATCCGCCAGCGCGGCCAGAAACGCCTTGCGCTTGGGGCGGCTGATCTGCAGCTCATGCGGGCCAACCTGCACCGTGTTCTGCTGCACGCCGGACACGTGCGCCAGATTGACCAGATAGCCGCTGTTGCAGCGGACGAAGGCGCTGTTTTCCAGCTTTTCCTCCCACGTTTTCAGGGTGCCGGGGGCGGAAAAATCTCCGTTTTCCGTATAGAAGTTGATGCGGTGGCCATCGCTCTCGATGTAGTAGACCTCGGCGGCGTCCACGCGGCGCATACCGCCGTCCACCGGCACGGCCAGATACTGCCGCGCCCGCCGGGTCAGCTGGCCAACGGCCTTTTGCAGCTGCTGCGAGAATGCAAAGTACGGCACCGGCTTGAGCACATAGTCCAGCGCCCCCACCGCGTATCCCTTGATGGCGTACTGCGCCATATTGGTAATGAAAATCAGCTGCACCTCGCTGTCCATAGCGCGGATACGGCGGGCCGTCTCCATACCGTCCAGCTGCGGCATCTCCACATCCAAAAAAATAATGTCATAGACAGGCCGGTATTCTTCCAGAATTTCCAGTCCATCGGTGAACATCGTCACCTCAAACAGCGTGCCATACTGCCGTGTGCAGCGCTGCACATAGCCTGCCAGCTGTTCGCGGACCGCTGCCTCGTCCTCGACGATTGCAACGCGGATCATGCCAGCTCTGCCTCACAGCGGTCAAGCACGGCGGCGATAACCTGATCCATATCGTAGTATTTATACTCGCCCAGGCGGCCGCCGAAGATAACCTTCGGCTCGACCTCGGCCAGCTTCTTGTATTCAGCGTACAAGGCGCCGTTCTTGGCATCGTTGACCGGATAGTACGGCTCATCGCCGGGCTTCCACTCGGAGGAGTACTCGCGGCTGATGATGGTCTTGGGCAGGTCGTTGCCGTTCTCGTCCTTGCCGAACTCGAACCACTTGTGCTCGATGATACGGGTCCACGGCGTCTCGCGGTCGGTGTAGTTGACCGCAGCATTGCCCTGAAAGCTGGGCTTGTCGAGGAGCTCGTTCTCAAAGCGGACAGAGCGGTACTCCAGCGTGCCCAGCTTATAATCAAAGTAAGCGTCAATGGGGCCGGTGTAGACCACCTTGTCAGCCAGTGCATCCAGTGCAGCCTTGTTTTCCAGATAGTCAGTGTTCAGGCGCACTTCAATGCCGTCCAGCAGGTTGGCAATCATCTTGGTGTAGCCGCCGATGGGGATGCCCTGATACAGCGCGTTGAAATAGTTGTTGTCAAAGGTCAGGCGCACAGGCAATCGCTTGATGATGAAGGCGGGCAGATCCTTGCAATCGCGGCCCCACTGCTTCTCGGTGTAGCCCTTGATGAGCTTCTCATAGATGTCGCGGCCCACAAGGGAGATGGCCTGTTCTTCCAAGTTCTTCGGCTCGCCGGTGATTTCTTTGCGCTGCTCCTCAATTTTGGCGGCAGCTTCCTCCGGCGTGACCACACCCCACATCTTATTAAAAGTATACATATTGAAGGGCAGCGAGTAGAGCTCGCCCTTGTAGTTGGCAACCGGCGAGTTGGTAAAGCGGTTGAACTCCGCAAACTGGGTGATATAATTCCAGACTTTTTTGTTGTTGGTATGGAAGATATGTGCGCCGTACTTGTGGACGTTGATATCCTCGATGTTCTCGGTGTAGATATTGCCCGCAATGTTGGGGCGCTTATCAATCACCAGCACGCTCTTGCCGTGTGCCTTTGCCTCATGCGCAAAGATAGCGCCGTACAGGCCGGAGCCGACTACCAGATAATCATACATATCGCTGTTCTCCTATATTTCAATTTGCTGTGCAGATAGTTTGAAATCAGTATACCACGATTTGTATGAAAAGTCCATGTTGCGGTACCATTTTTATCCCCTTGTCCCATAATCAGCGCATTGGAACCACCCCCTAAAGTGAATCCAAAAAAGAAATCGCTGCAGTCGGAATCGCATCGTCTGGCGGTGAGCTGGGAACAGCGTTGGTTATGTTGACTGCCTGCAGCTCTTCCCGCACCACCTTGCGGATGCTTTTCTCCAGCCTATTTGTCTGTTCTGCCGTAAGGATGCTCTGTACCAGAAACTCTTTGCGTTTGGCTGGCGGCATCTGCTGCAGCAACGCCCACGCGCGGCGGTGTTGCGGTTCATTGAGGTTCGGGCGGAAAACATATTGTGGTCGTTTCATACCTCGCTTTTACGGCGCGACACGGCGGTCAACGCGCGCTCGAACCCGACAGCGTTCACCTTGTCGTCCAGCAGGAAAATCGTCTTGCAAAGCGCGTCTTTGGGCGTCAGGTGGCGCCACCTCGATCATCAGGTAGGTCAGCTCCAGCGTCACGGTGGCCTCCATGGCCTCGCCCTTTTCCACCTTGCCGGGGTTGAACTTCTTCACGCGCCCGATCTCCACCACGCGCAGGCCCTTGAAGTTGTAGCCGCCCTGCTTGTCGTAGACCTGCTGCGAGGCTCGCAGCGTCAGGTTCACCGTGGACAGGGGAGAGAGCATATCCATGGCGGAGCTGTAGAGCGTGTTGAACTGGATTTCCTGCTCCATGCTCTCAAACTGGCCGATGGTGGGGCTGTCCAGCTCGCCGTTCACGCCCACGCCGGAGACGGTGCTGGTTTTCATGTTGACCTCCGGCAGCGTCACCGACGCGGCCACGCCGATCATCTTCGTGCCGTCCAGATAGGCGTTATACTCGTTGATCTTCTCCGGGATATAGTTGTTGGAAATCATCTTCTTTACCCTCCCTTATCAGTTCAGCGCGGCGGAAAGAGCGTCGGGGTCAAACTCGATGATGTCCTCGATGTCCTCCGCAGGGGGGAACGGGGTGATGTACTGGTGGAACGTGATCTT
>OGYD01002841.1_pt1 | contig 10690 bp, 8 predicted proteins | sample 1576441 | NCBI WGS metagenome assembly OGYD01 (sample SAMEA3541537, study PRJEB24748) | human gut metagenome | biome: human gut; feature: human-associated habitat; material: faeces | place: China | collected 2012 | reverse complement strand
CCATTTTGGGCGAAGCCGCTCTTTCCGAGGTGGATCTGCAGTATGCCCGCTTTGCCGATGAGTTTGAGCGGCGGTATGTCTCGCAGGGCAGCGAGGAGAACCGGTCTATCGAGGAAACACTGGACCTGGGCTGGCAGCTGCTGGGCCTGTTGCCCAAGAGCGAGCTCAAGCGCATCAAGCCGGAGTATATCGAAAAATACCTGCCGCAGCAGAGCTAAGGAGGGAGCAACTTGCCGGGAACAATCATTAACCCTACCCGCATGGAGCTGACCCGCCTGAAACGCCAGCTGCGTACTGCCCAACGAGGTCACAAGCTGCTGCGGGATAAGCGTGATGAGCTGATGAAGCAATTTATGGAGACGGTGCGGGAAAACCGTGCTTTGCGCCAGCGTGTGGAACAGGGCCTTTCCGAGGCGCATGCGTCCTTTACGGTGGCGGCGGCGCTGATGACACCGGAGATGCTTGGGCAGTCGCTGCTCATTCCCAGCCGCAGTGTGGAGTTTGATATGAGCTTTGAGAATATCATGTCAGTGGAGGTGCCCCGTTACCATTTTACCGAGCATCAGGGCGGCAGCGCTTATCCCTATGGCTATGTCCAGACCAGCGGAGAACTGGATGACGCAGTGGCATCACTTTCCGGGGTATTCCGGGATATGCTGCGCCTGGCGGAGATTGAAAAGACTACGCAGCTGCTGGCGGAGGAGATAGAAAAGCCCCGCCGCCGGGTGAATGCACTGGAATATGTCAAGATCCCGCAGATGCAGGAGAACATCCGCTACATCACCATGAAGCTGGATGAAAACGAGCGCGCCAATACCATCCGGCTGATGAAGGTCAAGGATATGATTCTCAAGGAGGCTATTCTAGAGCAGCGCGCCGCCGATGCAGAGGTCCTGCGGGAAAACGGGCAGCCATCCTAAAATGAATATGAAAAAAGACCTCCGGAGCTGATTGCTTCGGAGGCCTTTTACTGTGACGAATCTATTATGCGGTCTGTTTTTTGGCCTTGGCGGTGCTGTGTGCCACAAGACCGATGACAAGACCGACGGCGGCGGGGCAGATCCAGCCGAGACCGAGGCCCGCAAGGGGCAGAACGCTACCAATCGCTTCGATGATGCCATCGAGGTGGCAGGCGGCACGCAGAGCGGCGGGCAGGGTGCGCAGCAGGTCATAAAGGGCGGAGATCAGCGTAAGGCTGATGACCCAGTTATAGACCTTCTTATCGTGGGAGAAGAACTTGCCGAACAGCGCCAGCAGGATAAGCACGATGGCCAGCGGGTAGAGGAACATCAGCACCGGAACGGCATAATCGATGATGGCGGAAAGACCGAAATTGGCGAAAATGAGGGAAACCAGCGTGAAGATGACCGCCCAGACCCGGTAAGCGGGACCCTTGGGGAACAGGCCGGTAAAGGTCTCGGAGCAGCTGGTGATAAGGCCGACGGCGGTCTTGAGGCAGGCAAGCGTTACGGTGACGGCGAGGATCAGCAGACCGATCCGGCCGAGGAAGGTTTGAGAGATCTGCGCCAGCGCTACACCGCCGTTTTCGGCTGCGGGCAGTACGCCGCGGCTCTTGGCGCTCATGGCGGTGACGGCAACATAGATAAGCCCCATGAACAGGCAGCTGAAGATACCGGCCTTGGCGGTATTGCGTGCTACGGCGCCGGGCTCTGTTACACCCAGTTCCCGAATGACCTGTACTACGATGATGCCAAAGGCAAGGCTTGCAAGGGCGTCCATGGTGTTGTAACCCTCCAAAAAGCCGGTGAGGAAGGGCTGTTGGATGTAGCCGCCCATAGGCTCCACACTGGAAATGGGAACGGCGGCGGGGGAGACCAGCGTTACCACGACAAGGATGCCGAGGAACAGCAGGAAGAAGGGATTGAGGATCTTGCCGACCCATGTGAGGATCTTGCCGGGGCGCAGAGAAAACAGCAGCGCCGCAATAAAGAACGCCAGCGTGAACAGCAGGAGATACAGCTTCATATTGCCGTTCTGGGGAAGGATCTGTTCCAGCCCGACGGTGAAGGAAACGGTAGCGCAGCGGGGAATAGCAAAGAATGGACCAATGGTGAGGTACAGCGCACAGGTAAAGAAATAGGCATAGGGACGGTTTACCTTGCTGCTGAGGGAAAACAGACCATCACTGCGGGAAAGCCCCAGAGCTGCAACCCCCAACAGCGGCAGTCCAACACCGGTAATCAGCAGTCCCAGAATGGCGCTCCACATATTGCGGCCGGCAAGCTGACCCACTGCAGTGGGGAAGATGAGGTTACCTGCGCCGAAGAACAAGCCAAACAGCATGCTGGCAACATAGACGTACTCTTTTACGGTCAGTTTCTTTTTCATGGTGTCTCCTTTGTCGATGAGGAACGGGAACAAAAACAGTCGGTCGATTATACAAAAGATCCGCAGAAACTGTGTTCCTGCGGATCTCTGTTGGTGGAGACGAAGAGGATCGAACTCTCTACCTCTTGACTGCCAGTCAAGCGCTCTCCCAAGTGAGCTACGCCCCCATGTGTTTTTGGACTGCTTGACTATAATAGCATATCATGGGGAGTTTGTAAAGACCTTTTTTCAAAAAAATTCGGGTAAAACAAAAACTTTACCCGAATCCTTTTGCTTTTGTGTTATTCCAGCTCAAAGGCGCCGGTATACAACTGATAGTATTTCCCTTTTTGGGCGATTAGCATATCGTGTGTACCACGCTCGATAATGCGTCCGTGTTCCAGCACCATGATGACATCGGCATTCTGCACGGTGGAGAGACGATGCGCGATGACGAATACCGTCCGGCCATGCATCAGCTGGTCCATGCCGCGCTGTACAATGACCTCGGTGCGGGTATCAATGCTGGAGGTGGCTTCATCAAGAATCATCACGGGTGGATCGGCGACTGCCGCCCGTGCGATGGAAATGAGCTGGCGCTGCCCCTGAGAAAGATTGCCGCCATCACCGGAAAGGATAGTATTATAGCCATCCGGCAGATGGGAGATGAAGTAGTGCGCATTGGCCAGCTTGGCTGCCGCAGTGCATTCTTCATCGGTGGCATCCAGTCGTCCATAGCGGATGTTATCCATTACGCTACCGGTAAAGAGGTTGACATCCTGCAGGACCACGCCTAGGCTGCGTCGCAAGTCACTCTTTTTGATCTTGTTAATATTGATACCATCGTAACGGATCTTGCCATCGGCGATATCATAAAAGCGGTTGATAAGGTTGGTGATGGTAGTTTTACCGGCTCCGGTTGCACCGACAAAGGCGATCTTCTGTCCGGGCTCAGCATACAGGGTAATATCATGCAGAACGGGCTTTCCATCCACATAGGAAAAATCCACATCTTTCATGCGCACATCGCCGTGCTGCCTTATCAGTTCATAGCTGCCATCGGGCAGTGGCTTTTTCCAGGCCCATATGCCGGTTCGATGGTCGGCCTCTGCCAGGGTGCCGTCTTTTTCTTCGGCATTTACCAGCGCAACTTCACCATGGTCCTCTTCGCTGGGTTCATCCATCAGTTCAAAGATGCGCTCGGCGCCAGCCAGCGCCATGACGACAGAGTTGATCTGCTGGGAAACCTGGCTGATGGGCATGGTAAAGCTGCGGCTGAGCTGCAGGAAAGAAGCAATGCTGCCCAGTGTCATTGTACCGATGCTGGTCAGGGTTAGATTGGGTACCGCGGCTATGGCCAAAAGACCACCCACAATAGCAACCAGTACATACTGTAAATGCCCAAGGTTGCCCATAATAGGCATCATAATATTGGCATAGGTGTTTGCTTTTGTAGCGTTTTCACAGAACTCATTATTGAGTACATCAAAGTCCTTTTGATTTTGTTCTTCATGGCAGAAAACCTTGACAACCTTCTGCCCGCCGATCATTTCTTCAACAAAGCCATTTACTTTGCCAAGGGATTGCTGCTGCTTTACAAAGTATTTGGCGCTGCCGCCACCTACATTCTTTACGACGAACAGCATCAACCCCAAAAAGACAAACATGAGGAGGGTAAGCCACACACTGGTACTCAGCATGGCAATGAATACTGCTGTGATGCTGATGATGGAACTGACCGCGTTGGGCAGGCTCTGGCTGATCATTTGCCGCAAGGTATCGGTATCGTTGGTGTAGTAGCTCATCACATTGCCATGGGTATGGGTATCAAAGTACTTGATGGGCAAGGTTTGCATGTGGGCAAACATATCGTCCCTTATGGTTTTCAGGGTGCCCTGCGCCACGGGGATCATCAGCCGTGTCTGCAAGTAGGAAGCCAGCATACCGGCCAGGTAAATGCACCCCATCATGGTCAAAGCTTGAAGAAGCGGGGCGAAGCTTGGTGCCGACTGTCCAATAAGCGGAGCGATATAATCATCGATCAGCGATTTGAGGAAAAGAGAGGCGGAAACACTGGCTACTGTACTGATGATGAGTAAAATAAAAACACATACCAGCCGGGCTTTATTTCCTTTGGCGATGTAGCCTATAAGGCGCTTCAATGTTCCTCTGGCATCCTTGGCCCGCTTGCCGCCGATAAAGCCTCTTCTAGGAGCCGCACTCATTCTTCCAGCCCCCCTTTCTGTTGAGATTCATAGACCTCACGGTAGATTTCATTATTGGCCAGCAGTTCTTCGTGGGTGCCGCAGGCGTTTATTCTGCCGTTATCCATTACAACGATCTGGTCGGCGTCCATCACCGAGCTGATACGCTGGGCAATAATGATTTTTGTGGTATTGGGGATTTCCTCACGGAAGGCCTGGCGGATCAGCGCATCGGTTTTGGTATCCACAGCACTGGTGCTGTCGTCTAGAATAAGGATCTTCGGTTTGCGCAGAATGGCGCGCGCAATGCACAGGCGTTGTTTCTGTCCGCCGGAAACATTGGCACCACCTTGTTCGATGTAGGTGTTATACCCATCGGGGAAAGTGCGGATGAAGTCATCGGCCTGAGCCAGTTGGCAGGCATGTACCAGCTCCTCATCCGTGGCATCAAGATTGCCCCAGCGCAGGTTTTCTTTTATGGTGCCGCTAAAGAGGGTATTCTTCTGGAGTACCATAGCAACATTGTGTCGCAGTGTCTGCAGGGCATAGTTCCGGACATCTATACCGCCTACCTTTACACAGCCGCCAGTCACATCGTACAGACGGGGGATGAGCTGCACTAGGCTGCTTTTGGAAGATCCGGTGCCGCCGATAATACCAACCGTCTGTCCAGAGGGGATAATCAGGTCAATGTCATCCAGCACCGTTTTATCGGGACGCTTGGCATAGCTGAAGCTCACATCAGTGAATTCCACACTGCCGTCTTTGACCTCGTACACAGGGTTATCACAGTTGGTGATATCACTTTCCTCATCCAGCACTTCCACGATGCGCTCGGCGGAGGCACGGGACATGGTAATCATAACAAATACCATCGAAAGCATCATCAGACTAGAAAGGATCTGCATGATGTAGGTGAAGAAGCTCATTAGGTTTCCGGTGGACATATTTCCAATGACGATCTGTTTGGCACCCAGCCAGGAGACCAAAATCATACAGGCATACACACAGCCTTGCATCAGTGGGGAGTTGAGGGCCAAGATGCGCTCGGCAAGTGAAAAATCCTTATAAATGGTGCCGGAGATGGTATCAAACTTTTCGATCTCGTGGTCCTCGCGCACAAAGTTTTTTACCACACGGATACCGGAAAGATTCTCCTGCACTACGCCATTCAGTCTGTCATAGGTCTTAAAGACCCGTTCAAACACGGGGTGAACATGTTTGATGATAAGGTAAAGCCCCACACCAAGGATGGGAATGACGGCCAGGAAAATGAGAGAAATATCGTGATTGATGCGAAAGGACATGACCATGGCGAAGATGAGCATGGCAGGGCAGCGGATAAGGGTACGAATGATCATCATAAAAGCATTCTGCACATTGCTCACATCGGTAGTCAGACGGGTGACTAGACCAGCGCTGCTGAATTTATCAATATTGGAGAAGGAGTATACCTGCAGATGATGAAACATATCATGCCGCAGATTGCGAGCAAAGCCTGCCGTGGCGCGTGCACAGCTCCGGCCGCTCAGTGCACCAAAAGTAAGCGCTACCAGTGCAAAACCCACTAGAATGGCACCATATCGCAGGATCATGCTCATGTTGCCGGCTTCTATGCCCTTATCAATTAGGCCAGCCATTACAAAGGGGATGGCCACATCCAAAAGCGATTCCACTAGCACATAAAGAGGGGAGAGAATCGCGTCTTTTTTATATTCCCGTATGCATTGGGACAGTCGTTTAATCAATGGTTCGTTCCTCCTTGCCAGGGGTCAAGTTTTCTATCACTTTATCTAGCAGGACATAAAGGGTCTTCAACTCTTCGCCGGTTAATCCGGCAGTCGCTTTCTGCTCTACCCGCAGGATATCCTGCTGCATTTGCGCCAGCTGTTCTATGGCGATCGGTGTTAGGACCAGTCGTTTAAGGCGGGCATCGCCCTCCACGGGTTCCCGCACGATCAATCCGTCCCGCACCATAATCTGCAATATGCCGGTTGCGGTGCTGCGCCGGATATGAAATGCTGACTCCAAGTCCCTTTGAAAGACTGGCTGGTCCTCGTGTACTTCTAAATAACCCAAAAACATTTTCTGCATCATGGTTCCGGGGTGGACTGTATCACGATTGGTGCCCAATTCTTGGTGAATCAAGTTGGAGATTCCTTTAATCTTCATGCATATAGACGGGCGCTTTATCTTCATATTGGCTCCTTTCTATCTTGTTAGGATGCTAACAATTATAGCGCAGTTATATAGTCATTGCAATCGTCAAACTTCACAAGATTAAAGCTGAGATGAAAACAATTTATGAACGGAGTGGGCGGGCATATTTCACATCTTTTACGGAAAAATCTCTGTTACTCTGCGCCTATCATTTTTCCCCACGGTATGGTACAATTAAACTGTATTTTTATAAGGAGGAGCACACAGTGAAAAAACAACTACTTTTCCGCCGTTTTCCGGCGGTTCTATTGGCTCTGCTGACGGTACTGATGCTGGCGTTGCTGCCTGCCTGCGGCGGTATGACAACCCGGCCGATGGGAGAAGATGACCCGCTGGTGCAGGAAAACGGCACGCTGCTGGTTGAGGATGGCTCCTATTCTACGCCAGAGAAGGTGGCAGAATACCTGCATTTTTATGGCCATCTGCCACAGAACTATTTAACCAAGCAGGAAGCGAAAGCACTGGGGTGGGCTGCTTCCCAGGGAAACCTGTGGGAAGTAGCCGAAGGAAAATCCATTGGCGGTGATCGCTTTGGCAACCGCGAGGGTCTGTTGCCGGAAGCTGATGGACGCACCTGGTACGAGTGTGATGTGAACTATATGGGCGGCTTCCGTGGGGCGGAGCGGCTGCTCTATTCCAGTGATGGACTGATCTACTATACCGATGATCATTATGCAAGCTTTACCCTGGTTTATGGCGAGGAGGAAACACCATGAGAGAAGTTTATCTAGAGGGCCGGCTGATGACCGACCGTGCCGCGGCGCATGCAGAGATCAAGGATAAGCTATCCTTGCCGGAGTATTATGGTGCCAATTTGGATGCTCTGTGGGATTGCCTGATCGAAATAGGAGAGGAGACGGTTATTACAGTCCGTCATCCAGGCGCTATGTTTTCTGCCCTGCGGGAATATGGCTGCCGTTTGCTGATGACATTTTTTGAGGCAGAAAAAGAAAACCCTGTTCTACACATTATCATTGGGACCCACACCGCCCACCGAGAGGAGGAAACCGAATGAGCGCTGTTCATTTTCCAAAAGATTTCGCTCTTGGGGCAGCTTCCGCTGCTACCCAAATTGATGGCGACTGCAAGGAAAGCAACTGGTATGAGTGGTACCAAAATGGAAAGATAAAGGATAACAGCGATCCCAATATCGCAACTGACCATCGCGGCCATTTGGAGGAAGATACCAGCCTAATGGCGGAAATGGGAATTCGTCACTACCGCTTTGGGCTGGAGTGGGCCCGGCTGGAGCCGCAGGAGGGCCAGTTTTCGCAGGAAGAGATTGAAAAGGTGCGAGAGGAAATTACGCTGCTGCACCAAAATGGCATTCATGTGCTGCTTACCCTGCATCATTTCTCCAATCCTCTGTGGTTTGAGCATCAGGGCGGCTTTTTGGGCAAAAATGCCGTAAAGCGGTACCTTGCCATGGTGGAATTTGCTGTGCGCCACCTTGGTGATCTGGTGGATGAATATGTTACCATCAATGAACCAAATGTTTATGCGGTCTGCGGTTACTTGGGGGCAGGCTTCCCCCCTGGGGAATTCAATATCTCCCATGCTCTGCGGGTAATGAAGGTGATGGGCGAATGCCACCGTCGGGCTTACCGGTTAATTCATAATATCCATGAAGAACTGGGCTATGCCGAACCCAAGGTTGGCCTAGCCATGCATATGCGCGCCTTTGTGCCGTACAATGCGAAAAATTTGTGGCATCGCATTGCTTGCCGCATTTCGGAATACAACTTCCAGACCAAGTTGAACAAGACCTATATGCTGGGCCCCGAGGGCCCCTACGCCGATTTTTTGGGCCTCAATTATTATGCTCGTACTGCTACCTCCGGCTTGGGGGATGGTACTTTGCCGAATGTTCCGGTGAATGATCTAGGCTGGGAGATCTACCCGGCCGGCATTGTGGAGTGCTGCCAAAAACTCCACGCCCTTCTGCCAGAATTGCCCATTTACATCACCGAAAACGGTACGGCCGATAATAATGATGCGTTCCGCCGTCGTTATCTTTATGAGCATCTCAAGGTTCTTTCGGAAAGTGGTCTGCCCGTCACCCGCTATTACCACTGGTGCTTTGTGGATAACTTCGAATGGCTGGAGGGCTTTACTGCCCGCTTTGGTCTTGTGCATTTCAATACCGATACTCATGCCCGCACCATCAAAAAGAGCGGAGAGTTCTATGCCCGTATGATTGCGGAGCATGGTATCACCGGAGAAATGGCGGCAGAGGTGGAAAAGGAGGTCTATCCCAATGGCTGATACCCCTTGGTGGAAGCAAAAAGTTATTTATCAGATCTATCCCATGAGCTTTTGCGATAGCAATGGTGATGGTATTGGCGACCTACCGGGTATCATTTCCCGGCTGGATTATCTGCAAAAGCTCGGTGTCGGCGCCCTGTGGCTTTCACCGGTCTATCCCTCACCCAATAAGGATAACGGCTATGATATCAGCGATTACTGCAATATCCACCCCAATTATGGTACGCTGCAGGATATGGATACCCTCATTGCAGAAGCAAAAAAGCGGGACATCCGCATTATTATGGATCTTGTTATCAACCACACCAGCGATCAGCATGAATGGTTCCAGAAGAGCCGCCGCCGCATAGAACCTTACACCGATTATTACATCTGGCGGAAAGGGGAAAAGGGCAAAAAGCCCACCAACTGGGGTAATTTCTTCGGTGGAGATTGCTGGGAGTACGATGACCTGCGTGGGGAATATTATCTTCATCTTTTCGCTAAGGAACAGCCTGACCTCAACTATCACAATGAAGCAGTCATCGAAGCGATTGAAGAAGCCATGCATTTTTGGCTGGAGCGGGGTGTGGCAGGCTTCCGCTGTGATGTCATCAATATCATCTATAAGGAAGCCATCAAGAACGGCAAATGGCGTCCTGCCCTCACCGGCAGCGAGTATTATCTCTCCACCCCAGGCTGCCATCGGGTGCTGCACCGTCTCCATGAAGATGTGCTCGCCAAGTATGATGCCTTTACAGTAGGGGAGACGGTTTTTGTTACGCCTAAAATGGCGGATGACCTAGTCAATCCCGCCCGTGGGGAACTTTCCACGGTATTTGCCTTTGAGCACATGGAAACCGACTGCTATAAAATCAAATGGTTTCTGCGCCGGTTTAGTCCAGATCGATTCTTTGCCTGCTTGACCAAGTGGCAGAAGGCTCTGCCGTGGAATACCGTTTATCTTGAAAACCACGATCAGCCCCGCTCGGTTTCTCGCTTCGGTAATGATACCCAATATCATGATGAAAGCGCCAAGGCACTTGCCACGCTCGTTCTTACCTTGAGGGGAACACCGTTTCTGTATGAAGGGCAGGAGATCGGTATGACCAATTTCGATTTCTCCGACATGGAAAAGGTACAGGATGTGGAATCCATCAATATCTGGAATATGGGCAAGCAGCTGCATCTGCCGCATTCGCTGCGCTGGCGCATGATAAAAACCAAGAGCCGGGATAATGCCCGCACCCCCATGCAGTGGAATGATAGCCCCAATGCAGGCTTTACTACTGGTACGCCGTGGCTTTCGGTCAATGGCAATTATCCCCGTATCAATGTGGCAGAGCAGGAGAATGCGCCAAACTCTGTTTTAGCGTATTACCGGCAGTTGATTGCTTTCCGTAATGGCAGTGAGATTCTACAAGCAGGTGATTTTTCCGAATTATATCGCAAGGATGGAGTTTATGCTTACCGCCGCAGTCTAAATGTCGAAAGCCTTATTGTTGTTATCAGCCTTTCTACAAAGGAACGACCCAATCCCGTTTCAGGCACCGTTGTCCTTTCCAACTACGGTCGGCAGGAAAGTCCCGCCTGCCTTTCTCCTTATGAAGCACTCATTCTGCGGGAGGTGTAGGCTATAAGCACGGTTGGCAGGGCTCATTTCGGTAGAGATGAAAGGCTCTACAGCCGATTTG
>OGYD01002821.1_pt1 | contig 10737 bp, 14 predicted proteins | sample 1576441 | NCBI WGS metagenome assembly OGYD01 (sample SAMEA3541537, study PRJEB24748) | human gut metagenome | biome: human gut; feature: human-associated habitat; material: faeces | place: China | collected 2012 | reverse complement strand
ACCTACCCCTCATCCGTCAGCGGGCGGGGCCGCTGACAGCTTCCCCCGAGGGGGGGAGCCTTTCTCACGCACAAAAAAGCAGACGCCGCTTTTGTGCAGCGTCTGTTATGCGGTTGCTTATTGCCCTGCCGGCAGCGTAAACACGAACCGGCACCAGTTGCCCTCCTCGCTCTCGGCGTGGATCTGGCCGCCGGAAAGGTTGACCAAAATCTTGCAGATATGCAGCCCCAGTCCGCTGCCGCGGGTGTTCATGCCGCGGGAGCGGTCCTCCTTGTAGAACCGCTCAAACACAAAGGGCAGAGCCTCGGGGGCAATGCCTGCGCCCGTGTTCTCAATGCGCACCTCCACCATATTGCCGCGGCGCTCGGCGGCAAAGCTGATCGTACCGCCCGCCGGGGTGAACTTGATGGCATTATCCACAATATTATACACGACCTGATGCACAAAATCCGGGTCCGCGTAAATCAGCAGCGGATCGCCGCCCAGACCCTGGATGTCGATCTTGCCGTCCTCGATGCGCTGCTCGTCGGAGAGCACGACATCGGTGACGGTTTTCCACAGATCGTAGGTCTGCGCGTGGATGGGCACCTCGCCCGCCTCGAGCTTGGTAATATCCAGCATGTTCTGCACCAGCCGCGCCAGGCGGCCCGTCTCCTGCGAGACGATGCCCAGATAATGCTTTGTTTCCTCGGGCGGGATCGTGCCGTCCAGCATGCCGTCGATGAAGCCCTTGATGGTCGTCATGGGCGTGCGCAGCTCGTGGGCGATGTTGCCCATGAACTGCCCGCGGGAATTGTCGATGGTTTGCAGCCGCGCAGCCATGTTATTGAAGGTGGTCGCAAAGTCAGCCAGCTCCACGCAGCCGTCCACCGGCGCACGGGCCGTAAAGTCCCCGCTGCCCAGGCGGCGCGCGGCCTCACTGATGTCCTCAATAGGGCCGGTGATGCGCTTGGCCAGCACCCAGCACAGGATGCTGCACAAAATCAGGATGACCGCCGCCGAGATGCCGAACATCGTCAGCATATCGGTCATGTAGCTGCCCAGCGCAGCCATCGGGCTGGCGGCAAACAGGTAGCCGTCCTGCCCGCCCACCGTGATGCGGCGGCCCGCCGTGTAATATTTGGCACAGTAGACACCGTCCAGCGTGCCGGTCTCAAAAATGTCGTTTCCCTCGTTCAGCTCGTCAATGTAGGACGCGGGCACGCCTGCACCTGTAAAGGCGTCGTCCCCCGTATGCAGCAGGATCTGGCCGTTCTCGTCGGCAATGAACACCAGCGCACCGGAGGCCGTGTTGAACAGCTCAAACCCGCTGTGGGCGCGTTCCAGCACATCCTCCCCCTGCAGGGGCTTTGTGACGATAGAGCCTTCATCGGCGAATCGCTCACTCAGCGCTGTCGCGCCGTTGAGCACATCAGTCAGCGAGCTTTTGCGCTCCCCGATGAAGTACGCCGCCGACAGGGCCGTCTGGATCGCGCACATAACGCTGAGCCCCAGCACGAGCACGGCGGCGATGGTCGCGAAAAATTCGCGGCTGATCGTGTTGCGGCGGCTCATTCCCTGACCTCGAACTTATAGCCGACGCCCCAGACGGTTTTCAGGCTCCACTGTTCGGACGCACCCTCCAGCTTTTCACGCAGGCGCTTGACGTGGACGTCGATCGTGCGGGAGTCGCCGTAATACTCAAAGCCCCAGACCTCGTCCAGCAGCTGGTCGCGGGTGTAGACGCGGTTCGGGTGACCGGCCAGGCAGGCCAGCAGCTCCAGCTCCTTCGGCGGGGCCTCAACGACCTTGCCCTTGACCTTCAATTCATAGCGGTTCATGTCAAGGTGCAGATTGTCAAAGTCGTAAACGCCCTTGTTTTCCTCCTCTTTGGCGGAGGAGCGGCGCAGCACGGCCTTGATGCGGGCCGTGACCTCCTTGGCGTCAAACGGCTTGACGATGTAGTCATCCGCGCCCAGCTCAAGACCCAGCACCTTGTCGTAGGTCTCGCCCTTAGCGGTCAGCATGATGATGGGGGTGTTGTCCTTGGCGCGGAGCTTGCGGCAGACCTCCCAGCCGTCCATGACCGGCATCATAACGTCCAGCAGCACAAGATCCGGGTGCAGCTTGTCGAACTCTGCCAGCGCTGCGCCGCCGTCGTGGACCATCGTCACGTTGTAGCCCTCCTTGACCAGATACAGTCGGAGCAGCTCGCAGATATTTTTATCGTCATCAACGACCAGAATTTTCTCATTTGCCATCTTAGTTTCCTCCTTGCCCGCCTGCGGCGGTATCGATACAAGAGTATTATACCGCATAATTGTGGACAAAAAAAGAACAGATCGTCGGGTTTCCGAGAAATTTTTGCGGTTTTTCAGCGCAGGCGGCGCACCCCGGGGAAGATTATTTCAAAAACGGCTTGAGAGAAAAGAACGCATCTGCTATAATACATTTATATATGCAAATCGGCCTGTGCGCCGATCCGCATGGCAAAAATTCAGCAAAAATTCAAAGGAGAATTTTGGAATATGAAATTAGGTATCGTGGGTCTGCCCAACGTGGGCAAGTCTACCCTGTTCAATGCGCTGACCAGCACCCAGAACGCGCAGGCGGCCAACTACCCCTTCTGCACGATTGAGCCGAACTCCGGCATCGTGCCCGTGCCCGACCCGCGGCTGGACAAGCTGGCCGAGATCTGGCAGACCGACAAGAAAACGCCTGCCATCGTTGAGTTTGTTGACATTGCAGGTCTGGTCAAGGGTGCCAGCCAGGGCGCGGGTCTCGGCAACAAGTTTCTGGGCCACATCCGCGAGTGCGACGCCATCGTCCATGTTGTGCGCTGCTTCGACGATGACAACATCATTCATGTGGTCGAGGACGTCAACAAGCCCGAGAGCGTTGACCCCATCCGCGACATTGATGCCATCGACTTGGAGCTGATCCTGGCCGACCTCGAGGTCGTCAGCAACCGCCTGGGCCGCCAGCAGAAGGCTGCCAAGACCGGCAACAAGGCCGCTGCCGCCGAGGCTGCCTGGCTGGCCGACCTGGCCGCCTGGCTTGAGGGTGGCAAGCCCGCGCGCAGCTTTGACTTTGACGAGAGCGACGACGCCGTGAAGGCCGCCCGCAAGGAGCTGGGCCTGCTGTCCGCCAAACCCGTCATCTACGCCTGCAACGTCGGTGAGGACGACCTGCTGGGCGGGCTGGACGAGAACCCGTACTTCCCGCTCGTTGCCGCCCGCGCCAAGGAGGAAAACGCCCAGGCCATCCCCATCTGCGCCAAGACCGAGGAGGACATTGCCGGTTCCACGCAGGAGGAAAAAATTGCGTTCCTGCAGGAAATGGGCATCGAGTCCACCGGTCTGGACAAGCTCATCAAGGCCAGCTACGAGCTGCTGGGCCTCATCAGCTTCCTGACCGACGGCAAGAAGGAATGCCGCGCCTGGACCATCAGGAAGGGCACCAAGGCCCCGCAGGCTGCCGGCAAGATCCACAGCGACTTTGAGCGCGGCTTCATCCGTGCGCAGGTCATCGCGTACAAAGACCTGGAGGACGCCGACTTCAACTATGCCGCCGTCAAAGCCAAAGGCCTGCAGCGCACCGAGGGCAAGGAGTACGTCGTGAACGACGGCGACGTTATCGAATTTTTGTTCAACGTTTAACGGAGGTTTGACCGTGATTATTGGCATTATGGGCGCTATGCCCGACGAAGTCGACCAGCTGTGCGCACGGCTGGAGAACGTGACCAAAGAGAACTACGCCGGGGTCGAGTACCACTGCGGCACGCTGCAGGGCAAGCAGGTCGTCGTCTGCTGCGCGGGCATGGGCAAGGCAAACGCCGCGTCCACCGTGCAGGTGCTGTGCACAAAATACGGCATTGATAAGCTGATTTTCAGCGGCATTGCGGGCAATATGACCAGCAAGATCGGCATCGGTGACGTCTGCGTCGGTGAGACCGTCGTCTACCACGACGCCGAGCTGAGCATGATCGCCCAGAGCGCACCGTTCCAGACCGAGTACCACGGCGATCCCGCGCTGGTGCAGGCCGCGCTCGACGCCTGCACTGCCTGCGGCGTGAAGGCCATCGCGGGCAAGATCGCCACGGGCGACACCTTCGTCGGCGACGCCGAGACGAAAAAGGCGATTGAGGAAAAGTGCCACCCCGACTGCGTCGAAATGGAGGGCGCGGCGGTCAGCCAGATCGCGGGCCGCAACGGCGTGCCCTGCGTCATCCTGCGCGCCATGAGCGACAACGCCGACGAGAGCGGCTATGAGGTGCTCGTTGTCAAGCAGTTCAGCATCACCGAGTACGTCAAGACCGCGACGGAGATCGTGGCAAATATGATCGAAAGCCTGTAACAGGCAAAATAAAAGCGGCCATCTGAGAAACAGGTGGTCGCTTTTTGTTTTGCACAAATCTACCGACTTAAAAATATGCCTTGATCTGGAACTTATCTGCCGGGGCGGTGTCCTCGATTTTCAGATGTTCATGGTTAAAGTCAAACTTTACACTCTTGCAGTCGTCGGTGTTGCGGGTCAGGCGCAGCAGCTGGTCCACGCGCTTTTGCTCCTCCTTCGTGTAGAACAGGTAGCTCGCGCCCTGCTTGCGGGCGCGGCCCGTGCGGCCAATGCGGTGGGTGTAGTGCTCGTTTTCCTCGGGCACGTCGTAGTTGATGACGGCATCCACATCGGAAACGTCAATACCGCGCGCTGCCACATCGGTGGCGACCAGCACGTCAATCTCCCCGGCCTTGAACCGCGTCATGATGCGGTTGCGCTCAGCCTGGGACAGGTCGCCGTGCAGGCAGTCCACGTTGAAGTTCAGCCGGGCAAGCTGGTTGGCCAGCATCCCCGTGTTGTACTTGGTGTTGCAGAAGATCATGACCCGCTTGTAGCCCTCGTCAATGATGATCTGCGCGGCGTCGGCCAGCTTGTCACGGCCCGTGGTCAGCAGCTTGTACTGGGCAATTTTCGGGCTGGAATCCTCGACAGGCTGGACGCTGACCTCAGCGGCGTTGTGCTGGTAGAGCCAGCCGATGTCCAGCACCTCGCGGCTGATGGTCGCCGAGAACATCGACAGGCTCTCGCGGTGCTTCATCAGGTCGATGATGTACTTGACGTCCTTGTAAAAGCCCATGTTCAGCATCTCGTCGGCCTCGTCCAGCACGACGGTTTTGACGTCGGAGACATCAATGGCGTGGTGGCGGTAGTGGTCCATCAGGCGGCCCGGCGTGGCAACGACGATTTGGCAGCCGGCTTTGAGCTGGCGCTGCTGCTTGTCCATGCCCGCGCCGCCATAGACGCAGACGATTTTGATGTCAGGCAGAAACTGCGCCAGATTTTGCAGGTCCTGGGCGATCTGCTGGGCCAGCTCCCGCGTGGGGCTTAAAATGACGGCCTGCGGCTTGAGGCTGGCAGGATCGACCCTGGACAGAATGGGAATGCCGAACGCCACAGTCTTGCCGGTGCCCGTGGGGGCTTTGGCGATCATATCGTGCCCGGCCAGCATCAGTGGGATGGCCTTTTCCTGGATTTCGGTCATATCGGTAAAGCCCATCGCCTGTGTAGCGCGGATGATTTCGGGTGAAACGTTCGTAAGTTCGGTAAACTGCATGGTCGTACTGCCTTTCGGTTTTATTCGCCGCCTTGTAGGGGTCGGGCATGCCCGACCCCTACAGCATTCTTTCCTGTTTTTATTATAGCAACATTTTTCTATCCCCGCAAGCCAAAAAAAGGCTTCCCCCGTGGGGGAAGCTGTCACCGAAGGTGATTGATGAGGGGCAAGCTCGCCATTCTTGCCCGTTTGCGGTATTGCCCTTACTTATTTTTACTGGTTCTTCTTGCGGCCTTGCCGGAGGTTTTCTTCTCGGTCTGCGTCCGGGTCGGCTTGGCGGCGGCCTTCCTGGGTGCGGCCTTCGGCGTCGGGGCAGGGGTCTCCTTGTTCAGCAGGCGCTCGGGCACAGGGTCAAGCTTCCAGAGCTGGTTCTCGCCAAAGACATCCTGCCAGATCTGGGCCTGGGTGCCGTTCTCCACGCGCATTCCCACCAGGTCAATGACCTTATCGGCCAGGACGTTGCGCAGCTTGACCTTGCCGCCGCCCGCCTCCACAATCTGCCAGCGCTGACCCGCGCCCGCGGTCTGGGTCCACTGGTGGACCCAGGTACCGTTGCAGACGCCGGACATGGCCAAGTCCATGACCTTGCCCGTAAAGCGGTTCCTGATGCGGTACTCGCCGTCCCCCGCTTCCACAAACTGCCACTGCTGCCAGGGCTGACCCTCGTAGCTCCACAGGCGGACGGACGCGCCGTTCTCGGTGTTGAAATCGGCCACTTCCAGCACGCGGCCATTGGCGGCGGCGATGGTATAATAGGCATCCGGGCGGATGACGGTCTGGGCTGATTTCCTCATGGTGAATCCTCCTTTTAGACAGAAAGCTGTAGATTGTTCTGTCCGTTTTTTTCATTATAGCACAACTGCGGCGCGCTGTTTTACCAAAATTTTGCGGTACTGTTTGGGCAATCCGCCAAGCACTTGGCCGGACGGCGCATTTTTTGTCAGTTTTTGCGGCTGCCGCACTTGCATTTTTTGTGCATATATTATATTATAGAGTATATGCTTGTTTTACGGCCATGCGGTGGCCGCTGTGGGGGGAGATTTCAGCCATGAGAATTGCCTTGATTGCCCACGATTCCCGCAAGGAATTGATGGCTCAGTTCTGCACTGCCTATGTGCGCATTTTGTCTGAGAATGACCTGATCGCCACGGGCGTGACCGGCAAAATCGTCCATGATGCCACCGGTCTGCCGGTGCGCACGCTGTATCCGGGAGGCCGCGGCGGTGCCGAGCAGATCGCTGCCATGATCGGCTGCGGCGAGGTGGACATGCTGCTGTTCTTCCGTGACCCCGTCGGTGCCAAGCCCGGCGAGCCGAACGACATGATGCTGCTGCGCCTGTGCGACATGCACACGATCCCTGTCGCCACAAACATCGCCACCGCGGAGGTTCTGATCCACGGTCTGGAGAGAGGCGACCTGGCCTGGATCGAGCTGCAGCGTGGTCGGAAATAACTAAAAAAGCAACGCCCTGTCTTGAAAAAGGCAGGGCGTTTTATTGTATGGCTGTAGGGGCGGGTATTGCCCTATAAATTACTGATACACGATCGCGCTCTTGACCCTGTTGGCGGCGTCGGCACCGGCCAGGATGCGGGCAAGCGCCAGCGCAAACGGGATGGCGGCACCGAGGGCCTCGCCGGTGACGATGCTGCCGTCGATGGTGAGGGGCAGTCCGGTGTAGCTGGCCCCTGCGGCGGTCAGTTCGGCGTCCATGCCGGGGTAGACCGTGGCTTTTTTGCCGTTCAGCACGCCGAACGCCGCCAGCGCGGTGGGCGCGGCGCAGATGGCGGCCACGACCTTACCCTCGGCGGCAAAGTCCCGGCAGACCCGGCGCACCGTGGCGTCGGCCTTCAGGTTGGGCACACCGGGGATGCCGCCGGGCAGGATGCAGGCGTCAAACACCGTGTAGTCCAGCTCCTCGGCCAGGGCGTCGGCCACAACGCTGATCTGGCGGGCACTCTTGACGATCTTCTCCCCGCCGACAGCGGCAATCGTGACCTCGACACCGGCGCGGCGCAGGATGTCCACGCAGAGCAGACCCTCGCACTCCTCAAGGCCGGGGGCAAAAAAGATAACAGCTTTAGACATACTAGCATCTCCTGTTCAGTTAAAAGGATGGAACGCGCGGGTGATGCGCCAGATGCCCGGCAGCGGGCTTTTGAGTCCGCGCAGGGTCTGCACCAGCCCGACGAGGGACAGCACATCCACCAGCAGCGTCAGGGTCAGGCCCAGCTCACTGCCGTGGGGCAGGAAGCCGACGCAGGCGCAGACCGTGGCCAGCGCCAGCACAACAAGGCCCTGATTCAGGTGGAACTTTACAAACTCATCGTGCCGCCATTTTGTGCAGGCGGGGATGAGGATGAGCACATTCAGATAGCACAGCGCCGCCATCAGCTTAGCCGTGCGGGGCGGCTGCTCCGGCGCGGGCGCGGTTTGGGCGGGCTTGGCCGCCGGGGCCTGCGGGGCGGGGCGCTTTTTCTTTTTGCTTTTGTTTTGCTTTGCCACGGCTTACCTCCATCCGAACAGAAATGTAAAGCAGCGCCCCAGCTGACGCCGCCAGTCGGCCTCGCAGTGCCTGCCGTCCAACTGGCAGTAGGGGTAGACCGTCGCGCCCCCGGCGGTCAGCAGGTTCGTGACCTCCAGCGCCTTGCCGGTGTACTGGGCCAGCGCGTGGCGGCCATTGCCCTCGCGCTCGCCCCAGCTGATATAGACCCGCGTGCCGGGAGCCAGCTTTGCTTTTTTGATGCCGGCCTTCACCTCGGTAAAGCTGAACCGCACCGACGGCGACAGGCAGGCCGCGCGGCTGAACGTCTCGTTATGCGCCGTGACGCCGTACAGGCTCATCAGCCCGCCCATGCTCGACCCGCCGATGGCTGTGTTCTCCCGGTCCGGCAGCGTGGGGTATTTTGCGTCGATGAGCGGCTTTAACTCTTGAACCATCCAGTCCAGATACGCCTTGCCGCGGCCCTTTATATCGTATTCCTGCCACGCAAAGTCGTAGGGGCTGTACTCCTCAAGCCGGGCGTTGCCCTCATGGTTGCACTCCGGCGCAACGATGATGGCCTGCGGGTGGGCGTCCATGTATTCCTTCAGGCCCCAGCAGGTGCCGTAGGTCGCGGTAGAGTCAAAAAACAGGTTGTGCCCGTCAAACATGTACACAACGGGGTAGCGCCTGCCGGACGACTGCCAGTCATCGGGCAGGTAAACAAAGGTGTTGCGGTCCAGCCCAAACGGTGTGATGTGGGCGGTAAAATTTTTGACCATGGGTATCTCTCCCCTTTTTGCTGGTTTATTTATAATTGTAGCGCATTTGCATGGCTTTTTCAATCAAACGGATTGTTTTTTGCGGGGCAAAGTGCTAGAATTTTTACAATTCAGAGGAAAGAGGAGAGTACACCCATGGAACAAGCAATCCAATCGGTACAATCGTTTTTCAAGCGCAAGGACGTCGTGATTTCGGCGCACCGCTACGGCATCGACGCCATGGGCGCGATGGCGCAGGGACTGTTCGCCAGTCTGCTGATCGGCACGATCATCAAGACGTTGGGCCAGCAGCTGGGGCTGGCGTTTCTGGTCACGGCGGGCGGCTATGCGGCGGCAGTCGCGGGCCCGGCCATGGCCGCGTCCATCGGCTACGCGCTGCACGCGCCGCAGCTGGTGCTGTTCAGCCTGATCGCCGTGGGCGGCGCTGCCAATGAACTGGGCGGCGCAGGCGGCCCCCTGGCCGTCTACCTGATCGCCATCATTGCCGCCGAGATCGGCAAGCTGGTCAGCAAGGAGACGAAGATCGACATTCTCGTGACCCCTGCCGTCACAATTCTGGTGGGCGTCGGCCTGAGCGCGCTGTTTGCGCCGTCCATCGGCGCGGTGGCGTCCGCCGTGGGCAGCCTCATCATGTGGGCCACCGAGCTGCAGCCGCTTCTGATGGGCATTGTGGTTTCTGTGCTGGTCGGCATGGCGCTGACGCTTCCTATCTCCAGTGCGGCCATCTGCGCAGCGCTGGGCCTGACGGGTCTGGCCGGCGGTGCCGCCGTGGCGGGCTGCTGCGCCCAGATGGTGGGCTTTGCCGTGATGAGCTACCGCGAGAACGGTGTAGGCGGTCTGGTGAGTCAGGGCCTGGGCACCAGCATGCTGCAGATGGGCAACATCATCAAGAACCCCCGCATCTGGATCGCCCCCACGCTGGCCAGTGCCATCACCGGCCCGCTGGCCACCTGCCTGTTCCACTTTGAGATGAACGGTGCCGCCGTTTCCTCCGGCATGGGCACCTGCGGCCTGGTGGGCCAGATCGGCGTGTACACCGGCTGGGTCAGCGACATTGCCGCCGGCACCAAAGCTGCCATCACCCCCATGGACTGGGCGGCCATGATCCTGCTGTGCTTCGTCCTGCCCGCCGTGCTCAGCGTCCTCTTCTGTGAGGCAGAGCGCAAACTGGGCTGGATCAAGGACGGCGACCTGAAGCTGAACTAAAACGTTTCTGCGCAAAAAACGGCGCTGCACAAAATCATGTGCAGCGCCGTTTTTGTTGTGATCGCCGTGCTCGCCCTCTCAGCTTCGTCTTTTCATTGTAAAAAGAAATCTGTAAGGCATTGCCCCATTCCTGAACATATAATTTTGCGGTGATAAGACCGTTTCGGATATGGGCATGGCGTTCGTCAGTAATCTTAATATCAATATCAGACATATTGTCGACATCAGGATTTATAAGAGCAACGCATCCGTCGGGAATTTTATCCATAAGTGATGACTGGACACGCAGACTGTTATTGCCCCATGCCATAATACTTAGAAGTTCTCCGTCATTGCGGAAAAATAATTCTTTGTCAGTGTATTCAAAAAAATTCATATGTACCTCCTAAAGTGATTTCGGAAAACAAAAACTATCTGTAAATAATATAAATCATGTGCATGGATATATCAATGTTGTTGTGGAAAATATACAAAAAGAAAAAATAAAATTGTGGAAAATTACAATAGAAAAAAGTCTGGGTGTATGTTACCATATCTGAAAACATTTAGTTACCGGTTAAAACCATGCGTATATGGTGCTGTCGGTAATGTTTTTGCATATTCTTATTTTTATTAATGTAGGTATTAAGTCATTTTTTCATTGAAAATATTTTCTTTTGATATTTAGATATCATGTAGT
>OGYD01002817.1_pt1 | contig 10749 bp, 8 predicted proteins | sample 1576441 | NCBI WGS metagenome assembly OGYD01 (sample SAMEA3541537, study PRJEB24748) | human gut metagenome | biome: human gut; feature: human-associated habitat; material: faeces | place: China | collected 2012 | reverse complement strand
GAACCGCTTACTTTGCCGAGAAGGATCTTGCTATTTTCACCATCAATTCCGAGCGCTACTGCTTCAACGAGCGCGGTGAAATGCAGACCGGGCTTCAGAGCCTGAAACAGGCGGATGGCAGCTTTGCCTCCTACTACTTCGGCGACGACGGCGTGATGCGTACCGGCAAGCAGACCATTTACAATGATGATTTAGAAGAAAACCAGATCTGGTATTTCCAGACCAAAGGCTCTCTCAAAGGACAGGGCTACCATGGCGAGCGCGATAACCAGGTTTATGTAAACGGTCTTTTAAAGAAGGCGGATCCGGAACTCCGCTATGAGCCGGTTTCCATCGGTGAAAAACGCTACCTGGTAAACACCAGCGGCACCATCCAGAAAGCAACCTCTTCCTCCTCTTCCGCTTCCCGTCCGGAACTCGGAAAAGGGTTCAAGGATATCAAAGACAGCAATGATACTGTCTGGACAGTTGACACATCTGGAATCATCCAGTAGAATATAATATTGCATCCGTTCAAATACCGCAGGACACTTTTGTGACACCGCGGTATTTTTTCTAAAAGATGTCTTTTTTTATCGTTTTGAAATTTTTTTTGGAAATTTTTAAATTTTTTTCTAAAAACCAGTTATAATGTTCTCGATTAAACCGTATTATAATAAGGGGGATATTTTCATTTTTCTCCTAATGACTCAACTCTTACTTCTACGGAGGCAACTCTATGCGTGGTTTAAATGTTTATTGCTGTCCAAACTGTGGACATTATGGATTCTTTCAGCTCGTTGCCAATGCGGTGTGTCCGCATTGCTCAATTGCCATGACTCCTCTTCCCATTCCGTATCAGGATTTCATGGACTTAGACTATCCACAGCGGCAGATCCTGATTTCCAGACACATGATTAATGCGGCGATCCCTTTGGATTCTAAAGCCAAACCGGCGAACAAGGCTAAGGCACCAGAGCAGACAAAGCCATCCGGCCGGAGCAAATCACCGGATGATGCAAAATCGTCGGATCAAAATGCAGCACCTGATAACACCAAATTGATGACAGATCATTCTGCAGCACCGGGTAAAACAAAATCGTCTTCCACTTCCTCGAAGATCCATCCGGATATTTCAAAAGATTCCGACAAGGAAACGCTCTATCAGGAAGTATTGGCTCTAAGAGAGAAAACGTCGAGGGCTCTGAATTTTGGCAGGGCTTTCATTATCCTGCACAATTCGGCAAAGTCGTCCGATTTTACCGGGTCGATAATTTTAATGCCGTCGAGCCGCACGTCTATTGCAGCCGCAATCTCCGAAATTTTTTCGCGGTCTCCCAGCAGAATTGGGACTCCGAGCTTGCGCGTTGAAAATTGGCGCGCGGCCTGCAATATTCGGGGATCCGCCCCTTCCGGATACACTATGCGTTTGGGGTGGTTTTGAAGGCGCGCGGAGAGTTTTTTTATGAGTGGCATTTGAATTTATATTTGGGGTTGCAAAAAATATTTTGCCCGCACAGTTGCGGACGGGACAACTTTTCGGCAATATTTCATTCTTAGCCTGCGAAGTCAAGTTTGAAGAAACGAAGCCCCAAAAAAAACGCCCCCGGCGGGGGCATTTTGCAAAAAAGCGCATGGGGAATTTCAGTTCCTACAACGCGAATTCTCCGAGGGATATTGAGCCGTCTTTCGAGGTTTCGTTTGCGGCGAATTTAAAGTCGTGGAAAATTTTATTTTTGTGGGCGAGGCGCGCGACGAGTTCGTATTTGCCCTCTGGCAGATTTTTGGGCAGTTCAAATTCGTCGGACGCTGATATTTTGCCGGGCAGCCATTTTGTGGGATCTGCCTTTGATACAAAAGTTGCCGCAGTTTTGCCGTCGGGTGCGCGCAGCTCGTATACAAGCTCGTAGGGCAGGGATATCCTCGCAATTCCTCCGTTCTCGCCTTCGAGGGAGACTTTTAGCTTTCCGCCGCCTAATGCGGCTTTTGCGGCGTCGACAAATATGCGCGCGCCCACACCGCGCGAAATCTTCTCGACTTGCGCGTACTCTTCGGCGGGGACTGACGATGGCCTGAGATTTTCAGAAACGAGAGATGCGTGGTTGGATAGTATGAAGTCGACAGCCTTCGGAAGCGGCCATTTTCTCTTCAACATGTCGGGATAGCATACGTACCATTCAAACAGCATCGGCTTGTATTTCCATACGTCCCCCATTTTTGTGACGCCCGCTTTGAGGTATTTGCCTTTTCCTATCCAGTGGTCGTAGTGGCCTTCGCCGCCCACGCCGTCGCGGCGCAGGCCCACGCGCGAGCCTTCGCCGTCGCCTATTGCGTATTTGAGGACAACGGCGTCGTCAGTCATAAATACGAGGTCGGTTTTCTTGAAATTGTCCAGGTACATGTCGGCGTACTGCTTTCGAACTTCGAGCGGGGCGGGCTTTATTCCAAGGCCGAACGTGTGCCACTCGCCCCAGTTGCCGTAGCTGCCTATGTCTATCGTGGATATGCGAGGGTCGCCGTCATACCTTTCGGCGAGGGCTTTTATAAAGCGCGCGTGGAGTTTTATAAATACGGGATCTTCAAAAATCGGAGTGACGCGCTCAAACCTCGTATCGCCCGTAGAGGAGTCTCCGTTGGGGTCGTTTTTGAACATTGCAAATTTTGCGCCTTTTTCCTTAAAAACCCATTCAGGCGACGCATATGGGGTGGCGCTGTGCGCCGATGCGCACATTACGCGGAAGGAGAACGGAATCCCGAGCTTTTCCGCGCGCTCTATTTCATTGTCTATGGGCTCCCAGTTGTATTTGCCTTCTTCGGGTTCAAGGCTTTTCCAATGGAAGCGCACATAGCGCGAGCCGTACGGCAGTTTCGGATCCATCTTCCGGCCTATTGACATCCAGCCTTGCCCGGGATTTTGGATTATATCGTTATTGCGGGTGAATTTCTTCTCCGCAGATTGTTCTTTGCAGCCGCATAGCAGCGCGCAGACACTAAGCAGTAGGATTATTTTTCTCATATGCATATTTTAGATTAATATTTTATGCGTAGCGGATCGCAAGTATATGCCCCGACGTAAAAGTTCATTTGACAAACAGCGCGGCGCCATTTGTCAAAATAAGTCATAGAGATATTTTAGCGAGAGTGACCGAGCCGTCTGAGTTAGATTCTTTCGCGGCAAATTTAAAGTCTCTAAAAATTTTGTGTTTGTGCGCAAGCCGCGCTACAAGTTCGTATTTGCCTTCTTGCAGGTTTTTTGGAAGAGCAAATTCGTCTGAGACTGATATTTTGCCGGGTAGCCATTTTGCGGGATCTGCCTTTGAAACGAAAGTTGCCGCCACTTTCCCGTCGGGATTGCGCAATTCATATACGAGTTCGTAGGGAAGGTATATTGGGCAATTCCCAAAATTTAGCAAGTCCAGCGATACCGCCAAATTTGAGCCGGACAGCGCCGCGCGCGAATGCTGTGGGCATATTCTCGCTCCTATCTCCTTTGCGAGCCTAAGGAACTCTGCTTTCTCTTCTCCGCTCATTTGAGACAGCTGCCAGTTTTCGTTGAAAAGGCATGCGTGGTTTGATATTACGAAGTCGACGGCGCGCTTCATCGACCACTTTTTTTGATTTGCCGCGTTTGCTATGAATTCCAGAATAACTGGGCGGGTCTTCCAAATATCCCCCATTTGGGGAATGCGGGAGTATTTTTTAGAGCCAATCCAATTTTGATAATGCCAGTATCCTCCTACGCCGTCGCGGCGTATTCCGACTTTCGGAAATTCCTTGCCTTTGCCGAGCGCGTATTCGAGAGTCGTATGGTCGTCGCTCATGAATACGAGAGGGGTTTTTTTGAAATTGTCCAAATACATGTCGGCGTAGATCTTTCGGATTTTCGGATCGGGTTCGGGTATGCCGAGCCTGTGTGTGTGCCATTCGCCCCAATTGCCGTAGCTGCCTATGTCGATAAAAGCTATGCGAGGGTCGCCGTCGTATCTTTCGGCGAGCTTTTTAATGAACTTGGAGTGCTCTTTTATGAATATGGGATCGTCAAAATGCGGAGTGACCCGCACGAGGGTCGTCATTGGTTTTGAAGGAATTTGGTCTTTCTTTTCCCAGGAAAACTCCGAGCTTTTAACGCCTTTTTTGAATACCCATTCCGGGGTGGAATATCTTCCCTTTGAATGGTAGTTTGCGCACATAATCCTAAACGACGCGGGGATTTTGTTTTTTTCGCCCCAACTTATGGCTTTGTCGATTTTAGACCAGTCGTACTTGCCCTCTTCGGGCTCCAGATCCGCCCACGAAACGCGCGTGTAGCACGCTCCGAACGGCAGCCCTTCAATCCGCTTTGAAACGAGCATTAACCCTTGCCCGGGATTCTCTATTATCGAGTCGTCCGGGGTGAAGGACTTTTCGGCAGACTGCCCGCAGAACGCAGTAAGGCATGCGATTAGGGTGGTAAATATAAATATTGTTTTCTTCACTTTTTTATTTTTTAAGAATTTTTCTTTGAGCGGGCAGTGTGTGGCGCGCGCTATATTGAGATTTTTGCAATGGTTATTGAGCCGTCAGGGTTGGCTTCGCTTACTGCAAATGCAAAGTCTCTGAGAACTTTGCCCTTGTGGGCAAGGCGCGCGACGAGTTCATATTTGCCTTTCGGCAGATTTTTGGGCAGTTCGAATTTATCTGATGCAGAAATTTTGCCCGGCAGCCAGTCCGACGGGTTTTCTTTCGACGAAAAGCTTGCCGCCGTTTTCCCGTCCGTGGCGCGCAGCTCATAGACGAGTTCGTACGGCAGGTAGATTTTGGCGCAGCCGACATTTCTCCCTTTGAGTGAAATTTCAATGCTTCGGGAATCTGACGCTATATGTGCCCGGTCGATAACTATTCGCGCCCCTATATATTTTTTAAGCTTTTCGATAAGGGGGGCGTCTTGGGCGGATGTAAAAGTGTTTTTGAAGTGGAAGTTATCGTTAAATACATTGCAGTGGTTGCCGAGAATGAAGTCGACGGCGCGCTGCATGGACCACTCCTTTTGTTTGTTGGGGGACGATATAAATTCGAGAAGCACTGGCTGCGATTTCCAAATTTCTCCCATTTTTGGAATGCGCGAGTATTTTTTAGAACCAATCCAATTTCTGTAATGCCACGGGCCGCCCACACCGTCGCGGCGTATGCCGACGCGCGGAAATTTTCCGCCTTTTTCAAGTGCGTATTCGAGTGTCTGGGCGTCGTCGCTCATAAATACTATTGGCGTTTTTTTAAAGTTGTCGAGGTATGCGTCGGCGAATTTTTTGCGCGTTTGCGGTGTCGCTTCTGGTACGCCAAGCCGGTATGTATGCCATTCGCCCCAGTTGCCGTACCCGCCGAGGTCTATCGAGCTTATGTGTGGATTGCCGTCGTAGCGTTTTGCAAGCTCTTTCACAAAGCGCGTATGCAGCTCTATAAGCAGCGGATCGTCAAAATACGGCGTATAGCGCGTCATTGTGGTGAAGGAGTTTTTTGGGTTTTGCCGCTCCTTTTCCCAGTTGTATGGCTTGTATTTTATGCCTTTGTCGAGCGCCCATTTTGGTGTGGAGTAGGGCTTGTTGCTGTGGTAGTTCGCACAGGTTATGCGGAACGATACGGGCAGGCCGATTTTAGCGTAGTTTTCAATGAGGTCGTCGATTTTAGACCAGTCGTACTTGCCGTCTTCCGGCTCAAAGTCCGACCAGTCGTATCGCCCGTAGCCGACGCCGTAAGGGAGTATTCCGTCCGTTCTCGGCTTTTGCGTGCATGATGCGAATCCCTGCCCGGGGTTTGTTATTATTTTATCGCTTTCGGTAAACGCCGTATCCGTCTGTTGTTTACACGCGCATATTGCAAACGGCAACAGGGCGAGCAGTAAAATTCTCATAAATTTCCTTTGTCCATTACATGTATAATTAAATAAATAATAAAGTGTTTGTGCATGCCTTCAAGAATTTATTTATAAATAAACCTTTCTGACAGGGGCATTTTGTATTTTTTTCTCAGAATCTTATTTCAGAATATTGAATTTCCCAATTTGAAAGCTGGGATTTAGGAGATTTTTTTTAACGAGTGTTTTAAAGTTAATTTTTTCAGAGAAATTTTTTGTGTTGGAGGATAGATTTTGGATTTACAGCGGGAAGTCGCTATGTGCGCGGCGGAGTTTTCTTTGAGGCGCAGGAGTTTTATTTTGCCGCCTCCGCCGGGTAGCGCAGTGTTGCCGAGAATCTTCTAGCAGTTTGATTTCAAGGCAAGCCTAGACGAATAGTAAATATATTTTGCGCGAATCGTCCAAGGCGGAGTCCGATTTATTTCATCTTACCGTTTTGCGCGTGGCATACTTACTTTTTTTTGCAGAATGCCGCCGTAAACTCTAAATACTTTAATAAGAGTCCGAAAAAGTAATAAAAAAACATACGCAAAAAATCGCGGGCGGGCAAAAATATTTTACTCCACTCCAATCCCTTCCGCCGCTTTTGGACAAAAAGCGCAGAAAGAAAAATATCTTGCCGAGCTATAATTCTTGCACAATTTTTTGGCAGAATCTCAGACAAAATATCTTGCCCAACAATAATCCTGCCGCGGTTTAAAAAAAAAGCGCGAGCGCAATTTATTCTTTGTCGCAGCGCATGCCTGTGCCTATAACCTTCCCACAAGCGTTATTTACCCCGAAATTATGCCGCCCGCCATTTTTAACGGGCAGCCTTTTGACGCAAACAGTATGTGCGCCTGTAAAAGGCGCTTTGGGTTAAAATTTATAAAAAGGTTGCCATTTGCCGAAATCAGCAAGGCGGCCAGTGCAGTTGGCGCCCGCCGAGTATATGAAGGTGCAGGTGCGGAATGGTTTCGCCGGCGAGGAGCCCGTTGTTTATAACAACCCTAAACCCGTCTTTAAGCCCGCATTTTTCCGCGACTTTCGGCACGGCGAGCATGAGGTGCGCGAGTATCTGGGCGTCTTCCTCTTTCGCTTCGGCAATTCTCGCAATGGGTTTTATCGGGAATAGGAGAACGTGGACGGGCGCCTGCGGATTGATGTCGTTAATGGCGGCGCAAACATCGTCTTTATAGACGATTTTCGACGGTATTTCTCCGTCGAGAATTTTTTGAAACAGAGTTTTCATGCGTTTGAAACTAAACTCCTTTCGACGCCATTTGCAAACGAAAAAGATTTTTCTCTTTTTATACCTATATAAAAAGAATCTCGAGATTGGGCACGGCTTTTTCGTATCTGGAAATAAAGCCCTCTATGGTTGCTACGTCCGAAGAGTGGGTTCTTATAGATTTTTTTGTCATTCGGGCGAATTCCCCAAGCCCGCAAACAACGAGGTATGCCCTGTCATGTCCGGAGAGCCTTTTTACCGCCAAAGAAATCAGCGCGAGCGCAAATAGCGGCTCCGACGGCGCGAGCTCGACAACCTCTACCGCCGCAGACGGGTCGTATAGCGCGAGTATGCGCTTCGCAAAAATTTCGAGCGGCGCGAGGTCGTCTTCAGGCAGGCTGAGGGCTGTTTCCACTCCGCGCGCGGCGTCCGCGCACATCGGCAGACTGTACGGGCTTGAATGCGCGAGAAGCTTGTTGAGCAAGCGGATTTTTCTTGCGTACTCCATATTTGAAATTTCCCTAAAAAAGACGCTCCTGCCCGGCGTCGCCGACTCCCGAATATTTTGCGTACCACGGTATGTCTGCGCGCTCCATTCCGTCGAACTCTCCTATTCTTATGAACAGGACGGCGCAGGCGATTGCGTCGTAAAGCGCGCGGTGCCACTTTGCGCGGTTTTCCGGGCAAAATTTTTTCGCCGCTTCGTCTATCCTTTCTTGAACTCCGAACGAACGTGCGCAATCCGACAGTTTCGCACCCCCTGCGGACGGAAATAAATTCCTTACGAGCACGCACGTATCGAGCCACGGTGCCCATTCGGGCGTGACGCCACCGTGGGCGAAGTCGGGGACAATCCCTGGAGAGGGAAGTGCCGAGCGCAAAAAACTGTCCTCAACAACCGCATTGTGCGCCATAAAAATTCCGCGCGCCCTCATTTTGCAAAATAGCGGCAAGTCGGCTGAAAACGGCTTTTGGGAATTTGCCATTTCGTTGGAAATTCCGAAGAAGCCCGAGTCTCTGGCAGATATTTTCGCTTTCGGGGCGCAGATGCGCGTGTGCGCACAGACAATCTCGCCGCCGCGAATTTCCGCGACGCCATATTCAACTACCCCGATTTTAGCCGACCCTTCAAAGTCTACGGCGAAAATCGGCGGCATATTTTTCATCTTGCCCATTGTCGTAGGAATCTCATACATTACGCCCATGCAAAGCGAAACTTTCAAGGTTTTTATTAACGAACTCGCCGACATGAGCGGCGAATACATCGCAAAGTCTTTCGGCCGCCGCCACGGCGTAGATTTCAAAAAAGACAATTCCCCCGTGACGGAGGTGGATAAAAATACGGAATACATGCTGCGCGAGGCGATACAAAAAAGATTCCCCGACCACGGAATAATTGGCGAGGAGTACGGCACCTTTAACAAAGACGCCGAATACGTATGGGTGATAGACCCGATTGACGGAACAAAATCGTTTATAAGCGCCGTTCCCCTCTTCGGAACGCTCATAGCGCTTACAAAAAACGGGGAGCCTGTGCTTGGGCTGATAAACCAGCCTGTCTTGCGCGAGCGCATGGTAGGCGATTGCAAAGAGTGCCTGTTTAATGGGGCGAAAGTCTCGCCCTCCAAGAAAACGGAACTCAAAGGCATAACGCTGCTGACTTCCGACTCGCGCTATTGTTCGCGCCTGCGCGGCGAGGAGCAATGGAAGAGGCTTGAAGATGCTGCGGCAATCTCGCGCACATGGGGCGATTGTTACGGGTACATGCTCTTGTGCAGGGGCTACGCCGATGTTGTGGCGGACGCACTTCTTGAAGTTTGGGATTTTACCGCGCTCTTGCCAATATTGAAGGGCGCGGGGGTCGCCTATTCCGACTGGCGTGGCGGCTGCGAAATAGGCCACGATTGGGGGCTAATCGCTTCCTGCACGCCGGAGCTGCATTCAAAGGTTATTGCCGCAGTCAAGCGTTAGCGGTATTGGATTTCGAAAAGGCGCTGTAATTTATAAAAAAATCCTATCGGAGACATTCCCGCAAATATCAAAAAAAGACCAATCGTGCGGACTCATTCCCATAAATATAAAAAAAGACCAATCGCGCGGACATATGCCCGCAAAAAACAAAAAAAAGGCGCAGCCGCACGGCTGCGCCTTTTTGCATGTTCGCGCCTTTTTCAGTTTACTTTCAGGTTTGCTTCGGCATTTGCGGAAGCGGCGTCGGCGCGCTCTTTTGTCGGCACCGAGTGTCCGTGGCGTTTTATTATCGGGGAGTGCTTTATTTGCTGTGTGGCGGCTGGCGTCGGGGTCGATGGCGTCCCTCCGAGGTTGATTTTCCCGGCTGCCATGGCGTATATTGCGCCGACAGATACAGCTGCGAGCGCGGCCGCCCCTATAAGCTCGGCTTTGTTAAACGCCTTTTCTCCGTTTTCTTTGCGCGCCCAAATGTAAAACGGTATCCCTATTGTTAGGAATATGACAGATGCCAGCAAATATTCCAAGCCGGCTGCGTAGATTAGCCATAAAGCGTATACCGCGCCGATGCAGCCGCTCGCGGCAGCCATTGACGCGCTAACCGAAAGCCCCGGCACCACCGATTTCAGCTTTCTCTCCTCTGAGATTTTAAACAAGTACGCCGTGCTCGACAGATACGCCGGCAGAACCATGACGCCCGTTATGCTAAGCATGGTATTCCAAGCATTGTTGGAAAAGAAGACCATAAGCATTGCCATCTGCATGAGAGCGCTTGTAATCCAGAGCGAAGTCGATGGAGAGCCGCTCGCGTTTGACTTTGCGAAGAACTTTGGGAATGTTCCGTCATTTGCGCATGCAAACGGCATTTCGGCGGTGATGATAGTCCAAGCAAGCCAGCTCGCCAAGACCGATATGAGCAGGCCTATATTCATAAGCCAAGCTCCCCATGGCCCGACAACTTTTTCGAGCACACCGGCAGTTGATGGATTTGCGACCGACGCAATTTCTTGTTGGCTCATAACGCCGAACGGCAGAACCGAAAGCATTATGAAAACTATCAGCCCTCCGAGAAATCCCATAATGGTGGCTTTACCCACGTCGCCCTGCGACTTCGCCCGTCCCGAGAGAACGACTGCTCCCTCAATGCCGATAAATGCCCAGAGCGTGACGAGCATAGTGCTTTTTATCTGTGCGCCGAGCCCTCCGAGCGTATGCCCGTCGATTGCCATTTTGCCCCAGAAGTCGAATGTGAATTTGTCCCAGTGGAAGGCAAATAGGAGAATTATCGAAAAGAGCAAGAGCGGTACGAGCTTTCCGACAGTTCCGATTATATTTATAATGGAAGCTTGTTTTACACCCGCGAGCACCACAAAGTTAAATGTCCAAATCAGGACCGACCCGCCGAGTATCGACCAAACATTGTTTCCTCCGGTAAATACGCCCGGGAAGAAGTAGTTCAGCGCGTCCATAGTAATAACCGCATAGCCGACGTTTCCGAAAATCTGGCAGAGCCAATATCCCCATGCGATGGTAAAGCCTGCGTAGTTGCCGAAACCGTCTTTGCTGTACATGTAAATGCCTGCGGTCAAGTTCGGGCGCGCGGACGCGAGAATTCTAAACGAATTTGCGATAAAGAATATCCCGATGCCGGTTATAATCCACGCGATAATCACCGCGCCCGCGGAGGCCGAGGCCGCCATGT
>OGYD01002813.1_pt1 | contig 10755 bp, 10 predicted proteins | sample 1576441 | NCBI WGS metagenome assembly OGYD01 (sample SAMEA3541537, study PRJEB24748) | human gut metagenome | biome: human gut; feature: human-associated habitat; material: faeces | place: China | collected 2012 | reverse complement strand
TTCCTGAAATATGTGAAGATCAAAAGCCCTCAGGCTGTTTTGACAGCTTGAGGGCTTTTACTTTGCTTTATATAGAATTAATTGGACATAACTTCTTTCCAGTATTTGTTGTAGAGTTCTTCGCCGTCCTCTCCGAGGTACAGGAAGGTTTCCAGATTGTTATACTGCGTCAGATCCGGGAAAGCAATGGGAGAATTCTTCAGATCTTCATCCTCGATCAGCTCTCTGGCGGCGGTATTAGGAGTACCGTAGGTGATGTACTCGAAATTCTTCAGTGCTACATCCGGACGACACATGAAATCGATGAATTTCTCTGCATTTTCCTTGTTGGGAGCATTCTTCGGGATTACCCAGCCATCGATCCAGACATTGGTGCCTTCCTCGGGAATGACATAATCGAGATCCGGATTTTCGCCGATCACATAAATGGCATCACCGGAGAACATTACACCGATCGCAGCCTCGCCGCCGATCATTTTGTCACGTACCTGATCTACAACATACGCCTGTACCAGAGGCTTCTGGGCGATGAGATCATCGGTAGCTATCTGGAGTTCGGATTCGTCCAGACTGTTAGAAGAGAAGCCGTTTTTCTTCAGAGCAACCATAAAACTGTCTTTAATAGAATCCATCATCAGAATATTGTCAGCATATTTTTCATCCCACAGATCTGCCCATTTGGTGGGAGGGGTATCTACCAGAGTCTTATTATAGATGATTCCTACAGTTCCCCAGCAGTAGGGAACACAGTACTTGTTGCCGGGATCGTAAGCGGCAGCCTGCTCATAATACTCGGCACCGATGTTTTCCTTGGCATTGGGGATCTTGTCATAATCCAGTTCCTGAATCAGGTCGTTTTCAATCATTTTCTGTACCATGTAATCGGAAGGACATACCACATCATAAGCGGAAGAACCAGCTTCTACCTTGGGATACATGATCTCGTTGGTCTCGAACTCATCGTAGACCACTTTGATTCCGGTCTCTTTTTCGAACATGGTGATCGTATCGGGATCGATATATTCACCCCAGTTGTAGACGATGACTTCACCGTTTTCACCACCGGCGGAAGAGGACCCGCAGCCGGTCAGAGCAGTTGCGGTAAGGATACCGCACAGAAGCAGTGCAATAAATTTTTTCATTTCTTTTCCTCCTGAATCTATTTTCAAAGAATTATTTCTTCTTCTTTGCCATGGGCATGTAGTTCACCAGTAAAAGCAGAACCAGTACCGTCACAAAAATGATGGTGGACAATGCATACATTTCCGGCTTGATGCCCTTCTTTACTTCAGTGTAGATTTTGGTGGACAGTGTGTCGACACCGGGACCTTTGGTAAAGTGGGTAATGATAAAATCATCCAGTGACATGGTAAATGCCATCAGGAAACCGGAAAGGATACCCGGCAGGATATCCGGAAATACCACCTTGAAAAAGGCGTAGGTCTGGGAAGCACCCAGGTCAAGGGCGGCCTCATACGTGCTGGGGTTCAACTGCTTCATACGGGGCATTACGCTTAAGATCACATAAGGAATATTAAACGTAATGTGTGACAGCAGAATCGTACCAAAACCAAATTTGGCTCCAAGGCTTAAGAACAGAAGCATCAGGGAGATACCGGTAACAATCTCTGCGTTCAGCATGGGAATATTTGTGATTCCCATAAGGATCGTACGACTGGTACGCTTCATGGATTGCATGGCAATACAGGCAATCGTACCAATGAAGGTGGCAATCAGTGCAGACAACACAGCCAGCGCCAGTGTATTCCACAGAGCCTGCATGATCTGTTCGTTCTGGAACAGGGCAGCATACCATTTGGTCGTAAAACCTCCCCATTTTGCACGGGTCTTGCTGGCGTTGAAGGAGAGTACGATCAAGGTAACGATGGGGGCATACAAAAAGATAAAGATCAGCCCCAGATATATTTTCTGTGCCGTTGTTTTGATCATAATGTGTTCGCCTCCCCCTCTTTATCCGTGATTACGGAGATCACCATATTGAAGATAATGAACAGCATCAGTACGATGGAAAGTCCGCTTCCCAGATTCCAGTTGCCGGTCTGGGTAAATTCCTGTTCGATGACATTACCAATGAGCAGGATTTTGCTGCCGCCTAAGATCTTACTGATCACGAAAGTGGTCAGGGCGGGGACAAATACCATAGTGATACCGCTGAACATGCCGGGCAGACTTAAGGGGAAGATGATCCGTACAAAGGTCTGCACACCGTTGGCACCAAGATCATAAGCGGCGTTGATTACGCTCTTGTCGATCTTGACCAGTACATTATAAAGAGGCAGTACCATAAAAGGCAAAAAGTTGTATACCATACCCAGTACGATGGCAGAGGGTGTATTGATAATATTTAACGCCGGCAGATGCAGGGTGGAGAGGATGCTGTTGATGACACCTGTCTTCTCAAGCAGTGTCTGCCATGCCAGGGTACGAAGCAGGAAGTTCATCCACATGGGCAGGATAAAGATCAATACCAGAAACGAGTTCTGGTTGACATTCATGTTACACAGGATCATGGCAAGGGGATATGCCAGAAGCAGGCAGATCACAGTGCTGATCACGGATAACTTCAGCGCTTCCCACAGAGCCTTGGAATGCTCGGCGGTTGCGATCGCCAGAATATTATCCAGCGTAAAAGCACCGCTCTTATCGGTCAGACCATAGTAGAAGACCATGCACAGGGGCACGATGACAAACATGGCTGACCAGAAGATAAAAGGGAGCGATAATAATTTTTTATTCATTGACTCCAATCGCCTCCTCATCCTCGGATTCCGGCTTCTTCATGATCTGGATGTTGAACGGATCCACTTTGATGCCGACTTTGGTCCCGACAGGAACCATTTTCGTGGACTGTACCAGCCACTCGAAACCGTTGGCCATAACTTCCATTTCGTAATGGACACCTTTGAAAATGGAATGGGTCAGTGTACCCTGGATAATACCTTCTTCCGGTGATACCAGCTCCACGTCCTCGGGACGGATGACTACGTCGACGGGCTTGTTTTCTCCGAAACCGGTATCCACACATTCAAAGCGGGCACCAAGGATCTCTACCAGACGATCTCTGATCATGGTTGCACCGATAATGTTACTGTCACCGATAAAGTCGGCAACGAAAGCGTTCTCCGGCTCGTTGTAGATACTTTCGGGAGTGCCGATCTGCTGGATATAGCCCTGGTTCATGACCACGATGGTATCGGACATGGTCAGAGCCTCCTCCTGGTCGTGGGTGACATAGATAAAGGTAATTCCCAACTCATTTTTCAGACGGATCAGTTCGTACTGCATGTCCTGACGCAGTTTCAGATCCAGTGCACCCAGAGGCTCATCCAAGAGCCGGAGCTTGGGCTCATTTACGATAGCACGGGCAATGGCGATGCGCTGCTGCTGACCGCCGCTTAAGGAATCCGGCATACGGTTCTCGAAACCGTCCAGATTGACTAACTTCAGGGCATATTTAATTTTATCATTAATATAAGATTTACTTTTACCGCTGATCTTTAATCCGAAAGCAATGTTCTCCGCAATGGTCATATGAGGGAAAAGAGCATACTTCTGGAATACGGTATTTAAATTGCGCTTATTGGGTGGAAGGTTAGTGATATCCCGGCCTTCGAAAATGACCTGACCTTTATCAGGGGTCTCGAAACCGCCCAAGATACGGAGGGTTGTAGTCTTTCCGCAGCCACTGGGGCCCAACAGAGTCAGAAACTCGTTCTCGCGGATGTACAGATTGAGATCATCCAGAACCATCTGATTGTCAAATGATTTTGAGATGTTCACTAAATTGACTAAAGCATTTTTCATCAATTTTTTCCTTCCTGATGTAAAAAATCCTGCAAAAAATCCTCGAAAAACCTAAATGAAAATTTTTTGCAAGTCGAATTAATATTATACGTAAATACACGGAAAGTCAATGTGAAGTTTTGCAATTTCTGGCCTAATTTACATAAACTTTACCCTGTGGAAAAAACAGGAGTATTTTTCGGCAATTTTGCAGAAAAAATGTTTCACAATTTTCAGAATTGTGCTATATTTATAAACATAAAAAAAGACATAGAACGCTAAGGAGGATCCGGTCATGAGCAAGGAAAAATATGTTGCCTACATTTCCAGTTACACACAGGGGGACAGTCATGGCATCAGAATATATGATGTGGATATGAAAAACGGCCGTTTCAAGGAGAAAGATAAGGTAGAGATCACGAACTCTTCCTATCTGACCATTTCCCACAACGGAAAGTTTCTTTATTCTATAACGGATTTTGGTGTGGAGGCTTATACCATCCAGCCGGACGGAGATCTGGAGCTGATCAACTTTGCACCAATCAATGGTATGAGAGGCTGCTATGTTTCTACGGATTATACGGATCAGTATCTGTTTGTAGCCGGTTATCATGACGGTAAGCTGACAGTACTCAGACTGAAAGAGGACGGTTCCATCGGCGAAATCACTGATGAAATCTACCACAAGGGTCTGGGCAGTATGGCAGAGCGGAATTTCCGTCCCCATATCAACTGTGCCCGCATGACACATGATAATAAGTATCTTCTGGTGGCAGATCAGGGTATGGATCATGTCAATGTATATCGTTTTGATGTGGAGAAGGGCAAGGTAAAGCTGGAGGATATCATCCGCAGTGAGATGGAATCCGCACCCCGTCATATCAAGATTTCCGAGGATGGCAGGTATATTTACATTCTCCATGAATTAAAGTGTTATATTGATGTATATGAATATGCGGACAATAATAACGACCCTACCTTTGAGAAGATCCAGACGGTAGAGCTGATCAAGCTGACCAGAGGCAACACCAACAGTGCCAGCGCCTTCAGTTTTTCATTGGATTACAATTATCTGCTCAGTTCCATTGCAGGGGATAATTCTGTTATCGTATTTGATGTAGACAAGAAGACAGGACTTTTGAAGAAGAACTTCCTGCTGCCGATCAGCGGTGAGTATCCCAAGGATGCAGAGTTCTTCCCGGACAATAAGTTTCTGGTGTCTTTGAATCATGAAAGTAATACGATGACCTTCTTCCATATTGATCTGGAGCATGGAACGATGATCATGAATGGACCGGCAATGAAGGTCAATATGCCCAACTGTATTTTGTTCCATAAGTTGGGGTAGGTATTATTTTAGTAATAACCCCCCGCAGCCTCGGCTGGGGTAAGAAACGCGGCACGCTTTCGCTCTGTCGCAGAGCGTAACGGCACATAAGCGGTCAGAATACGCCCGCTAAGTGCTGACGTCTGCTTACGGCCTGCTTATTCTTACACCCATCCGGGGCTGCTTGCTTATTTTAATAACCTTGTGATATGAGATGGGATTTGGTAAAATAAGAACATATAGAAATTGGGAGGTAGGAGTATGGCACAGATCAGACCATTTAGGGCATATCGTCCCTGTCAGGGGATGGAGAAAAGGATTGCGGCGCTTCCTTATGATGTATATAACAGGGAGGAAGCGTGTGAAGTGGTGAAGAAGAATCCGGACTCTTTTCTGGCGGTTGATCGGGCGGAGACGCAGTTTGGCGAGGAAGTAGACACATATGCGGACTGTGTGTATGAGAAAGCGGATCAGCTGCTTCGGGAGAAAATTCAGGAAGGAAAATTTGTACAGGATCCGACGCCATGTTTCTATCTGTATGAACTGACCATGGACGGGAACAGCCAGACCGGGGCGCGGAATTTTCAAGCAGAAGCTAGTGGCTTGTGCCTCTATTGACGATTACCGGAACAATGTGATCAAAAAGCATGAAAATACCAGAGCGGATAAGGAGGAAGACCGTATCCGCCATGTAGATACCTGCAGTATGCAGACGGGGCCCATTTTCCTGGCATATCGGGCGAAAGAGGAACTGCAGAACAAGATCGGAGAGATCAAAACACAGACACCGGCATACGATTTTGTCAGTGAGGACGGCATCGAACATCGTGTGTGGGTGATTTCGGAGGCTGCGGATGTGGCAATGATTGAAGAGGCGTTTGCAAAGATCCCGGCTATTTATATTGCGGACGGTCATCATCGTTGTGCCTCAGCGGTAAAGGTGGGATTAAAGCGCAGAGAGCAGCATCCGGATTATACGGGAGAAGAGGAATTCAATTATTTCCTGTCGGTGATTTTCCCAGATGAAGAACTGCAGATCCTGGATTATAACCGGGTGGTGAAGGATTTAAACGGTATGGATGTCGATGCGTTCCTGGCAGCCATCGAAGAACATTTTATGATAGAGAAAAAAGGACGTATTCCTTACCGGCCGGAGAAAAAAGGAGCTTTCGGTATGTTCCTGGAAGATGAGTGGTACTGTCTTACAGCGAAGAAGGAGATTCGGAGCGAAGATGCTGTGGAAGGACTGGATGTATCTCTTTTACAAAATCACCTGTTGAATCCTGTTCTGGGAATCGAAGATCCAAAGACCGATAAGCGGATCGATTTTGTGGGAGGTATCCGGGGACTTGCGGAACTGGAGCGGAGAGTACATACCGATATGAAGGTGGCATTTTCCATGTATCCTACTTCCATAGGGGAACTTTTTGCAGTGGCGGATGCGGGACGTCTGATGCCTCCGAAGTCCACCTGGTTCGAGCCGAAGCTGCGCAGCGGTCTGTTTCTGCATGAGATAGAGCGGTAATACCTACGACCGGATAAGCAAAATAGTGACAGAATAGAATGCAGCAGACTACACGCCGCAGAAAAGAGGGAATATGACAAACAAACTTTATAAACTGATGAACTGGGCAAAGATAGAAGAAATCACTTATTCTGAATGTGATAATCCCCATGAACTGTTAGGACCTCATAAGCAGGGAAGTAAAATGCTGGTACAGGCATTCTTCCCGGGAGCAGAAAAGGTGACGATCCACTGGAAGAAGACAGGACAGGTAGGCGAAGCTTTTCTGGCAGATGTCCCTATGGAACTGGCAGACGAAGAAGGATATTTCGCAGCCCTGATAAATGCCGGGAAGATGGCACCTTATGAATATGTGGTGGAATATGGAAAGACAGAAGAGCGTGAAGCCCACAGAATGATCTGCGGCGATGCTTACCGGCATGTTCCCCAGATCACGAAGGAAGATATGGATCGTTTTGCAGTCGGTGTTCATTACACCATTTATGAAAAACTGGGCGCACATCCCATGGAACTGGACGGAGAGAGTGGAACCTATTTTGCCGTCTGGGCACCGAACGCCATGCGCATCAGTGTAGTGGGGGATTTCAACGGATGGGACGGACGGATCCACCAGATGAGACGCCTGGGAGATTCCGGTATTTTCGAATTGTTCATTCCCGGCGCAGAAGCAGGAGACTGCTATAAATATGAATTGAAGATCAAAGGTGGACTGACTTATCTGAAAGCAGACCCTTACGGCAACGCCGCGCAGAAGAGACCGGAGACAGCTTCCGTCATCGCTGACCTGCGAGATTTTTCGTGGGATGACAGCGAATTCTTGAAAAAAAGGGAAAGCTACCAGTGCGGAAATGCTCCGGTCAGTGTGTATGAAATGTATCTGGGAAGCTTTGTGACGCCGGACGAGGGACAGGATTATGCGAACTATCGTGAGATCGCTCCGAAGGTCATTGACTATGTAAAAAAAATGGGATACACCCATGTGGAACTGACAGCTGCTCATCGACCTGCAGGGGCCGGAGCTGCGCATCGGCACGCTGCCCCAGCCCCTTGTGCTGGAACCAGGCCAAAGCCTCCGGCTGGGGCAAGGGGGTGTCCCCTGCCCGGCGGCGCTGGTGCATGCAGCCCGGCCGGGCCAGAACCTCCTGCTGGACGACGGCAGGCTCCTTGTGCAGGTGGCCGAAGCCGATGGCGCTGCCCTGCAGTGTACTGTGGTACGGGGCGGCACCCTGCAAAGCCGCAAAAGCCTTGCGGCACCGGGGCTGACGGTGGCCTCCCCCACGTTGACGGAGGAGGACCTGCAAAACCTGCAGCTGGCGGGAGCCTGCGGCGTTACCGGGGTGATGCTGCCCTTCGTGCGGGGGGCTGAGGACATCCGCACCCTGCGCCGGGCGCTGGAACAGGCCGGGGCCGGGCAGATCCGCATTTTTGCCAAGATCGAGAGCCTTGCGGGGGTACAGGCCCTGCCGGAGTTCCTCCCCCTTGTGGATGAAGTGGTCATTGCCCGCGGGGACCTTGGCAACGCCATGCCCCTGTGGGAGCTGCCCCGGTGCCAGAAACAGCTTTCGGCGGTCTGCCGGTCTGCCGGGGTGCCCTTTATGGTGGTGACCCAGATGCTGGACAGTATGTGCAGCCGGGCGGTCCCCACCCGCGCCGAGGTCAGCGACATCTACAACGCCGTAGCAGACGGCGCTTCCAGCGTGATGCTCACCGGGGAGACCGCCGCCGGGCAGTACCCGGTGGAGGCCATGGAGTATCTTGTGCGCACTGCCCGCACCGCCTTGGAATAACCCAAAGTCAAAGACACTCGGTCGATCTGTGTTGCCGCATTTAGTCCAAAATTTTTCCGTCAATGGAAATGGTGACCACCTGCCACGGAATGAACTTTCCGCTGGCTTGAAGTGCCTTTTTCGCTGCCATCTCCAAGCCGCCGCAGCAGGGCACCTCCATGCGGAGGATGGTCACGCTCTGGATGTCGTTGCTGCGCAGGATCTCTGTGAGCTTTTCGCTGTAATCCACAGTGTCCAGCTTCGGGCAGCCGATGAGGGTCACCTTGCCGCGCATAAATTCCTGATGGAAATTGGCGTAGGCATAGGCCGTGCAATCCGCTGCAATCAGTAGCTTTGCGCCCTCAAAGTAGGGCGCATGGATGGGTGCCAGCTTGATCTGCACCGGCCAGTTACGGAGCCGGGAGACCGGCTGCACGGGGGCAGAAGCTGCGCTTTCGGCAGCCTCCGGCTGTTCCAGCATCCGCATCCGGGAGCCGGGGCAGCCGCCCTCGTGGAGGTGCTTCATCTTCTCCTGCAGCTCTTTTTTCTTTTTGTTCTCCTGCACCGCTGCCTCGTCGTAAGCGGGAGCTTCCCGCTCTTCAAAGGTAATGGCACCGGTGGGGCAGCCCGGCAGGCAGTCGCCAAAGCCATCGCAGAAATTCTCCCGCACCAGCTTTGCCTTGCCGTTGATGATGTCGATGGCACCCTCGTGGCAGGCGGTTGCACAAAGCCCGCAGCCGTTGCATTTTTCTTCGTCAATATGGATGATCTTCCGAATCATATCTATACTCTCCTGTTGTGGGTGTTTTTTGCATTTGCATCCTTATTATAGTATACTAAAGGCAGCTTGTATGTTTGAATTCCAACAAGGAGGGCTTTTATGCAAAAATATCTGCCTGTTCTGCGGAACTGCCCCTTTTTTACCGGGCTTACCGACGATGAGATTTTGTCCATCCTGCACTGCGTCAGTGCAGCGAAAATCACCCGGCCCCGGGGCTCCTACATTTTCCGTGCCGGAGATTCCACGGAGGTCATGGGGCTGGTACTGTCCGGCTCTACCCTTGTGATCCAGGAGGATCTTTGGGGACACCGCAACATCCTGTCCAAGTGCAATACCGGAGATTTTTTCGGCGAGCCTTACGCCGCCACTCCCGGTGCCATCCTGAACATCAGCGTGGTGGCAGAGGAGGATTGCGAAATTCTGCTGCTGAACGTCAAGCGGCTGCTCACCTCCTGCCCCACCGCCTGCGACCATCACCAGAAACTCATCCGCAATCTGGTCAGCGTTCTGGCAAATAAAATACTGCTTTTTAACGATAAGATCACCCATGTCAGCAAGCGCACCACCCGGGAAAAACTGCTGTCCTACCTGTCTGCCGAATCCATCCGGCAGTCCTCCCTTTCCTTTGACATTCCCTTTGACCGTCAGCAGCTGGCGGATTTTCTCTGCGTGGAGCGTGCCGCCATGTCGGTGGAGCTTTCCAAGCTGCAAAAGGAAGGGCTGCTGGTCACCAAACGGAACCATTTTGAGCTGTTGACCCGTTGACCGCTCCATGCGCCGCCCGCAGGCGGCACGCTCTATTCCACCGATGATTCCTGAAGCCAGCCTTTGCGCAACTGATCCAGTGCATGGGTCTCGAGCCTTGAGACATAACTTCTGCTGATCTGGAGCAGCTGTGCCGTTTCCAGCTGGGTCAGGGGCGGCTGACCCGCCAGCCCGTACCGCAGCAGGATCAGCTTGCGTTCCCGGGCGGGCAGGCCCTCGATCAGCCTGCGCAGCCGCCGGGCCTCGTCCTGCCGCTCACAGGCATCCTCCATGCAGAAACCGTCCTGCAGTACATCGGAAAGGGTCAGTGCGCTGTCCTCCTTTCCCGCTTCCAGTGTTTCCTGCAGGGAAACGACCACGCCATTTCTGCGCTCCCTGCGAAAATGCATCCGCAGCTCATTTGCTATCCTCTCCCCAGCGCACTTTGGGATGGAAAAGAGAATCCACCTCTTTCGCGCAATGACGCATCTACGTCAAAATGGATTTTTTGGAGCCGAGAGAACAGTAGGGAAATCGCACCATTCCAATACCGCCATTTGATCGACTCTGAAAAATGTGCCCAAACAGAACATCGCTATGGTCCCATCACCGGAAAATTTGTTCTCTACCGTGGTGAAGATCAGATCCTGAACGGCATCCAATACCAAAACATTGAAGAATACCTTCGAAATCTTTAAGGCCCGATTTTCCATCTATGCTGCGCATGTGAGGTATGGTTAATTTTTCTCCGGCCAAACGAAAAAGCTCGTCTGCAAGCCACGATATGTGGCAGCGCAGACGGGCTTTC
>OGYD01002811.1_pt1 | contig 10760 bp, 7 predicted proteins | sample 1576441 | NCBI WGS metagenome assembly OGYD01 (sample SAMEA3541537, study PRJEB24748) | human gut metagenome | biome: human gut; feature: human-associated habitat; material: faeces | place: China | collected 2012 | reverse complement strand
AGAACACTAAAATAATAAAAGATGATGCAAGCAATATACAAATAATACAATTTGGCCAGCGCATAGCACAACACAAGCCCGCCGAAGAAGCTGGCCAGCGTGGCCGGTTCGGTCATCGAAGCGGCGAACAGAGGGGCCATAAGCAGCATGGAACAGCCGCCGGCCACGATCACCACGATGTTGAGCGGGGTGAGTACCTCGATGAATCGCGCACGGTTCAAGGTCTTGACATCAGTGCCCTCCAACACCAGCATGCGATATTCGCCGGCCTGATCGTACACGCTGCAGGCCTGCATCACACCGGAGCTGACCGCGGCAAGCACAGCGGCGAACACGAGCGTCAGAATGCCGCCGGTGCCGATGTCGCGAATGAACACGGTGAACGGGTCGTTGGCGTCATCGACCACGGCGGCCGATCCGAAGAATCCGCAAATCGAGGTGATGCCGGCGATGAACACGGCCAGTGCAATGCCGGACACATTGCGCCACGCGCGCTTCGGATTGTCGAGAATACGGCGCATGGCAATCATCGTGGCCGCGTCCTTGGGATGCTTGGCTTTCGCCTTGGCACGAGCCGTGACCACCCATGAGCCCACGAGGTTCACCAGCGCGAAGCACAGCAGTACGAATCCAAGAATCACGGCGTACATCACCGCTTGTCCGGCCTGCGCCAGCACGGCCGGGTTCTTGAATACGAACATGGCCACCACCATGACCACCGTGAACAGCACCACGCGAGCGCCCGAAGGCAAAGTCGCGGCGGCTCGGGACGTGACTCCCAGCGGAGTGATCACCACACGGCGCAAGGTGACTAGCGATGAAATCAGCGCCAGCACGGCCACGCCAGCAAGCGTGACGATAAGAGCCAACGCCCCCACCCACAACTGTTCAAAGGTAAAGCGTTGCTCTTGGAACGGAATCAGCATGACCGCCGGCATCAGCGCGCAGTAACCGACGATGCCAATAAGCGCGCCGATCACCGCTTGTCCCGCAGCATCGAGCGCGGTCAGACGAACGACCTGACCGGTGGTCGCGCCGGCGAGACGCAGCGCGGCAAGACGCGCATCGCGACGGGATGCAGCAAGTCGAGCGGCCGATCCGGCGAGCGCCACGAATGGCACGACAAGCAACATGCAGGCGAATACCGCCAATGCCACATAAGCACCGTAGAATTGGGCCAGATTCGTCGGATCACTGGCCTGCTGTTTCCAAGCAGCCACCGTGCCGGGCTGGCAAGCATCAAGATTAAACAGACAGGTGACGGTATGGTCGGCCGAGGCACGCCAGATAAAGCCGTGCACTCCACCCAGCACGGTGAGGAAGATGGCAGTGGCTGCGGCGAAAGCGACGATTGCCAGTATCGAGGTATGGCCGGTACTACCACGCGAACCCGGGCGGTGGAACAGCCTCCAAAGGGTGAAGGTGTTCATCGCTTGCCTCCCGCGTTGATGTCGTGACCGACGGCTGCAGCAGCGTTGGCGTCGGCATCCGGCTGATGCAGCCTACCGTCCTGCATCATTACGGTTCGGCCACAGAAGCCAGCGACGTTGGGATCGTGCGTTACGACCACTACGGCAGCGCCGTTATCGCGGGCTGCGGCCATCAGGATGCCCATCACCTCACGTCCGGTGGTCTGATCGAGGGCACCGGTCGGTTCGTCGGCGAATACCACGGCTGGTTTCACGGCGAGCGCACGGGCGATGGCGATGCGCTGCATCTGACCGCCGCTCATCTCCCCCGGACGGTTATTGGCGAGGGCACGAAGGCCCATGCGTTCCAGCCAGAGAATCGCGGTGTCGGTGGCGGTGCGGTATGGCATGCCGTCGAGCATCATCGGCAGTGCGATATTTTCGACTGCCGGCAATTCGGGAAGCAGCTGGCCGGATTGGAAGACAAAACCGAAAGCGTTGCGGCGCAGCTTGGTGCGGCCGGCATCGCTCATGGCATCCAGATTCGAGCCACGGAAGGTCACTGTGCCGGCGGTCGGCTTGATGATGCCGGCGAGCGCGTGCAGCAGCGTGGACTTGCCGGAGCCAGACGGGCCCATGACAGCAACCGTCTCACCCTCACCCAATGCGAAGCTCACGTGGTTCAGGGCAAGTGTGTGCATGGTTGGCATGGCAAAACCGGGCTGACCATTGGCAGCGGGAACCGCAGCACCTGTTCCGGCCGGCATCACACCGGTAACGCCATGACCGGCCTGCGCACGGGCCATACTGGCGGTGTAGTCCATGATCAAGTCATGTGCCTCGATCACCGGAGACCACTGCTGCCGTGCGTCCTGTTGTTGCACTGCTTCCGGTGCGGTCTGAGTCTGCTGAAATTGCTGTGTTGCTGTATTCATACTCCCGAGAGTACGGATCGAGCAGAAGCCTGACCATCAGGCTGCGGTATGAACCTTTTCAACCGCCCCATCCACCTCTCATCCGCAAGGATTAGAGATTCGCAGTCGATGCGACAATACTTTCATCAATGGCAATGTGGATAACTTCGGAAGCTGGAACCACATAGGTCGATTCGGCTGGACATGCGAATCACGCGAACGGTATGTTCATGGAATCAGCGTGCTGCACGCTCGCAAATCGGACATACCAAGCAAAGGAGCTCACGTGGCCATCGCATTCGATATCCCAAACATATCAATTTCGTCCGTACAAAAGCCGTACAATAGAGGTATGACTACTGAGAACAACAAGAACAGTCGTTTTGAGATGAGGCTCACTCAAGAACAACGATCCAGAATCGATCAAGCGGCCGAGTCCAAAGGCCTGACTTCGTCGCAATGGGCATTGTCGAATCTGCTCGCCGCCGCAGACAGGGATATCCATGAAGCTCACATCATGCGACTGAACAATCAAGCGTGGAATGATTTCACCGCCGCATTGGACGAACCCATGGGACCACGTCTGACTGAATTGTTGGAAAGCGATCCGATATGGACGTGATCAACTTCACCAAGCCCCGACGCCTGACTGCAAACGACAACATCTCCGGTTTCGATTGCGGTCTGCCACTGGTCAATGATTGGCTGGCAAGACATGCCGCCACGGCGGGTAGACAAGGCACTGCCGTGGTCTATGCCACCTTCATCAAGGACATCAATGGCGCTGATATGCTGGCTGGATTCTACACACTAAGCGCATACAGCATTGAACACTCGGGGGCTTCCGGCTGGCTGAAACGCAATAGCCCGAACCCCATCCCCGCAATCTTGCTGGGCATGATGGGCGTAGACATCAGATTTCAGACCATGCACGTCGGCAATCAACTACTCCGAGATGCGGTACTTCGTTCCATGAACGCCGCCGCCATCATTGGAGCGCGAGCGCTACTTGTCGAACCAGCCACCAACCAAGCAGTTGCATTTTACGAACGATATGACTTTCGGCACATCCCCAAGTCATCCAGAATGTTCACCCCACTCAATATCCGCAATCACCGATGATGCGCGATCGGTAACCACTATTCAGTGCCGGTCATTATCGGAATCGCATTCAGGCGTCGCAGTCATTCTTGCACAGCAGCCAGCTCGTCCAGACGGGCGGCGAAGCGGGGCCAGTCGGTTTTCATGGCGGTGAGGAGCTTGCGGTTGGGCACGTCGTCAATCGGGACCCAGCAGATTTCCATGCTTTCGTCGTCGTTTGCCTTGGGCTCGACGGTGTGGCCGGGCTTTTCAAAGGCAAACACGGTGGTGTAGGCCCACGGGCCATGGTCCTCGCGGTAGGAGCCGACCACCTCGATATCCTCGGGTGTGATATTCGCCTCCTCATAGCTCTCGCGCAGCGCGCCCTCAATGGGTGACTCGCCATCCGCCGTGGCACCGCCAGGAATGCCCCATGTACCACCCTCGGCGCTCCATGCGGCGCGATGTTGCATAACCACGTGGGTCACCTTGCCGCTCACCGAATCGCGGCGAGCCAGCAAAATGCCAGACGCACCGTTGGTGCCCCAATGCTTGCGACCGCATGCGCAATCCACCCAGCCGTCGCCAGGCTGGTGCACATTCTCCACCGGCGGCAGAATGCCGGCGTGTTGGTTGCCCGAAGCCTTGCTTTCCGGCGCCAGCTCACCACGGTCTACGTTCCACAGGTCAGTCCATTTGACGCCTAATTCGCCAGCCAAATGCCGAGCCAGCGGCAGGCTGAGGCCGATGATGCCGTGCGGATCGCCCTCGATGCTGTCAATGAACGCACCACCGAAGCCCTCGAGCGTGAACGAACCGGCGACTTCCAGCGGCTCGCCAGTGGCGATGTACCGCTCGATATCATCCTCGGCGAACTCGCCGAAATGCACTTTGGCATGACTCGCGCCGCGCACAGTACGTCCGGTTGCAAAATCGATAAGGCAGTGGCCGGTCCACAGTTCGCCGGTCGCGCCGCTCATACGCTTCAATCGTTCGCGGGCAACGGCCTCGCTGTGCGGCTTGCCGTAGCATACTCCGTCCAAGAGGAACATCGAATCACAACCAAGAATCAGCGGTCCGACCTTTGCCTCGGTGAGTCCCGGCTGATTCGCTATGGCAGTAGCGATAGGTTCGGTGACGGTCGGCATATCTACGCCGGAGAAATCACGTGTGGTGGCGATTTCCGCCTTGGAATAGTCGATGGATTCTCCGGCAGCGGCCTTGCGCAGGTCTTCGACGGCGGCTTCACGCTCCGAATCCCTGACTTCCTTGGCTTTCAGCGGGTAGGCGATAACATGGTCGCCGGTCGCGGCGGCAGCGGTATCAGCCACGTCACAGTATGCGCGATGTACGGCCTCGGCTTTGGCGGCGGCCAGAATCATCACACGCTGCTTGATACTCAAATCATCGACAGTCACGCCTTCCTCACGAGCAGCCGTCTCGAGCGCGGCTGGTTCATCCACGTGCGAGACGCGAATCGTGGGGCAGATGCCCGCCGAATACAGCACGTCACGGCGCGGCTTTGACTTGGATGCAAGGATTAGCGGGATGGACATGTGGCTCAGACCTTCAGTAGTAGAGCGGCTCCCCTCCCTGAGGGGAGCTGTCGAACGAAGTGAGACTGAGAGTGGTTTCTGCCGCCAGGACTGACCACCCTCAGACCGCCTGCGGCGGCCAGCTCCCGCCAGCGGGGAGCCTTCTCCTCGACTTAGTGGCGCTCGATTTCGACGCCAGCGGTGTTGATGGGCAGGTGAAGTACACGCCAGCGACCGGAAGCGAGCTGCTCCGACGCCAGCTGATCAATAGCCTCGCGGGCGTCGCCGTAGTGCAGCACAAGCACGCAGGGACCGGCACCGGAGACGGCAGCGGCATAGCCCTTGGCTCGGAACATAGCAATGAGATCGGTGGATGGCGGCATCAAGACACCACGATACGGCTGATGCAGCTTGTCCTGCGTGGCGGTGAACAACAGTGCGTTGGCCTGGGCCGCAGCTGCGGCAAACGACCCCGCAGGAACTGGCTCATGAACATTGGCCACGGCTTCAGAAGCGCAACCACAAGCACCGTGAGCGGCATTATTGTCACGGCAGGCGCAAGTTGCGGAGTCTGCAGCGGCAGCAGCCACGCCAGACTTGCCCTGCTGCGCGGCCTGCGCAAGTACCACGGGATTCATCGCGGCAGGCAGCAGGCCCACGCGGGACACGTTGTAGACGGCATCCTTGTACGGCAGCTCCTTGGGCAGCGCCTGACGGGCCTTTTCGGTGGACAGCTCGTAATCAGGTACGAACACGGCAGCGGTGATGGCCGGATCGACCGGATAGTTGACGGCATGGAATCCGCCGTGCAGCGGCTCACCACCAGGAATGGCCACTGAACCAACGCCTTCCGCGGTCTCGAAGTCCCACGAGACAGTCAGACCGCCAAACACCGCCGGTGCCACGTTGTCCGGATGCCCCTCGATTTGGGCAGCCATGTCGAAGATGGCAGGGCGATTAAGGTCGCCCGCCTGCGCAAAGGCCGCAGCCGCGGCGATACCGGCCACGATGGCCTCAGCGGAAGAGCCCATGCCGCGAGCCTGCGGAATACTGTTGGTCGCCTCCAGCGTGAAACCGAGACGGCCCAGACCAAAAGTGGCACAGGCACGGCGGAAGGTGGAGACCACCAGATGGGTCTCGTCGCGAGGCAATGTATCGGCGCCTTCACCGTGGATAATCACGTGAGCGATGCCGTCGTTCGGATCATCGTTAAGCGTGAACGTGAGCTCATCGTGATAGTCGAGCGCCAAGCCCACGGTGTCAAAGCCGGAACCAAGGTTGGCGGAGGTGGCAGGCACACGCACATGGACTCTGTTACAGATTGGATTCATGGTTGTTCCTTTGGAGCGGAACTCCCCTCAGTCTCACTACGTTCGGCAGGCGACTGAGGGGAGCTCCACTCAAAATAAATCAGTCCAGCACGCGCAGGATGGACGGCTCACCGGTCACGAAGTCGAGGGACTGCACAGCCTTGACGGTGTTGCGCAGGGTCTCTTCGTCGGTCAGGTGAGTCACCACGCGCAGCTGCTGGATCTCACCGTCATAACCGGGATCGGTCATAGTGGGCTTCAAGTCCTGGTTCACGCCGTTGATGGAGACGCCGTTCTTGGCGAACTCGGCGGCGATGGCAGCCAGCACACCCGGCTTGTCGTGAATAAGGAAGCGCACGGCGAATACGGCCTTGGAAGCGGTAATCGGAGCCTTCGGCAGATTCTTGTACAGCGGAATGGAGGGGCCAGTGCAGCCAGCGGCAATGTGACGGGCTTCGGTCACCACGTCGCCTACAACGGCGGAAGCGGTCGGAGCGCCACCGGCACCGCGGCCGTAGAACATCAGATCGTCAGCAGCCTCAGCCTTGACGAACACGGCGTTGAAGGAGCCGTGTACGGAGGCCAACGGGTGGCTCTCGTCAATCAGGGCCGGATAGACACGAGCGGAGACGCCGGCTTCGCTATTCTCGACCACGGCAAGCAGCTTGATGACCTTATGCTCGGCGGTGGCGGCGGCGATGTCATCGGCAGTGATCTTGGTGATGCCTTCAACGGACACATCGTCGATGGTTACGGAGGTGTGGAAGCCGAGGGTGGCCATGATGGCGGCCTTGTTGGCAGCGTCGTAGCCCTCGATGTCGCCGGTCGGATCGGCTTCGGCGTATCCCTTGGCCTGAGCATCCTTCAGAACATCATCGAACTGAAGACCCTTGGTGGTCATCTCGTCAAGAATGTAGTTGGTGGTGCCGTTGACGATGCCGAGCATGCTGGTCACCTTGTCGCCGACCAGGGACTCGCGCAGCGGGCGCAGGAACGGAATCGCGCCACCCACAGCGGCCTCGAAGTAGATGTCGACGCCCTTGGCCTCGGCGGCGGAGTAGATCTCCGGACCGTACTTGGCCAGCAACGCCTTGTTGGCGGTGACCACGGAAGCACCGGATTCGATGGCGGCAAGCACGAACTTGCGGGCCACGGTGGTGCCGCCGATGAGCTCGATGACGATGTCCGAGTTGGTGGCCACGCTCAAAGTATCGGTGGTGACGATGGACTGGTCGATCCACGGGAACTTCTCAGTTTCCTTCGGGTCGAGGCAGGCGACGCCGGTCAGTTCGACCGGGCGGCCGATACGAGCGGACAGTTCGTCCTTCTGCTCGACAATCAGGCGGGCGGTCTGGGAGCCGACGGTGCCGGCACCAAGCAGGCCTACGCGAATCGGGGTTTCGTTGTTGCGAGCCAATTCAGGGTCCTTCCAAAAAGTTTTCTATATCCCACCGCTATTTTACGGATTATTTCCGACAGCAGACCGAAAGTACTCATCAAAGCTGACGGCCCTTTTCGTATTATGACGGATTTGGCCGCACATTACAGACTGTCAGGCGCTCACCTCTGCACGTGGATCACTCGCTGACGTCGAGGTTGAGTAGGTCGTCTACGGTCTGGCGGCGGAGCATGACGTGCGCACCGGACTCGCTGACAGCAACCACCGCCGGAATCAGCGCCTGGTTGTAGTTGCTGGCCATGGTGCGGCCGTATGCGCCGGTAACCGGCACGGCGAGAATGTCACCGCGCTTCAAATCGGCGGGCAACTGCACCTCGTGAACCACGATGTCGCCGGATTCGCAGTGCATACCGCACACACGGGCAAGCATCGTTTCAGCGGAACCGGTGCGGTTCGCCAGACGCGCGGTGTAGTCGGCACCGTAGAGTGCCGGGCGAATGTTGTCGGACATGCCGCCATCCACAGACACATACACGCGCTCGGCAATCGGGTTGCCGTCACTGTCTTTGGCATCGGACAAGTGCACGTGCTTGATGGTGCCCACGCGGTACAGGGTTACGCCGGCGGGCGCCACGATGTAGCGGCCGGGCTCGAAGCTGATGGCCGGGGCGGGCATGCCGAGCGCACGGTTGGTGCTGTTGACCGCATCCGCCAAGCGAGTGAGTTCCACGTCAATGTCCATTGAATCTTCGCCATCGGTGTAGGCCACGGAGTAGCCGCCGCCGAGGTCGATTTCGGGCAGGATGTAGGCGTCGGTGGCCCACAGGGTCTTGCGCAGCAGCATCATGCGCTTGGCCGCGTGAATGAAGGCGTCCGCATCGTGGATGTTGGAGCCGATGTGCGAGTGGGCTCCGACAAGTTCGAGTACGTCCTGGTTGGCGAGGATGGTCTTGAGCACGGCGATGGACGGACCGTCCGCAATGGCTTCCATCGCGGCGGCCAGCGCCTTGTCTGTGTCGGAGACTTCCTCGTGGCTCAGGTCGTACGGGTACTTGACGTCGTAGTGCAGCTCGCGCCCTGATTTCTCGGTCTTTTCCGCGCCATTTTCCGGGGAATGCGTCGCAGAGATACGCGCGTTGGTAGCGGCAGGCGTCACGTCTTTGAGGTCGTTCAGCACGTCGAGCACGGCGGCGTCGGCCCCGGCGGCCAGCAGCGGCACGCCGAACTTCTGGTCCTCGTGAGCAGTGGAGATGTACTCGTGGCCGCCGGCGTGGACACCGACGGTGACGCGCAGCATCACACGGGCGCGTTTGCCGAGCTTGCGGGCGATGGCAGCAACGCGCTCCGGCTCGTCGGGCTCGTCGATCACGATTTTGGCGAAGCCCTGTTCGATGGCCAGCGCGATTTCCTCATCGGACTTGTTGTTGCCGTGCAGCACCAGACGACGTCCGGGAACGCCAGCGGCGAGGGCGATTTTCATCTCGCCCATCGTGCAAGTGTCCACAAACATGCCGGCCTCGGTGACCAATCGCACGACTTCTTTGGACAAGAACGCCTTGCCGGCAAAGCTCACGTGCGTAGTGGAGGTGTTGAATGCTTCGGCGGCAGCGCGCACGAAGTGCCTAGCACGTGCGACTACTTCATCAGTGTCGATGAGATAGAGCGGCGAGCCGAACTCGTCAAGCAGCGATTCGGCGGTACGACCATGAAATTCGATGGAGCCTTCGGCATTCACAGCCGTAGCGGCCGGCCAAATTGGAGAAATAGGCATAATCACATCTTTTCGGGGGCGGTGACGCCGAGGAGGTCGAGGCCGTTGGCGATGACCTGCTGGACGGCGTCATTGAGCTTCAGGCGGGCGGCGGCACGGGCCGGCTCCGGGTTCTTGGCAATCTCCAAGGCCTTGCGAGCCTCGTCGTCGCCACGGGTTTCCGGATCGGTCAGGGCCATCGGCACCACGCGCTCTACGTTGTACCACTTGTGATAGGTGGCGGCCAGTTCTTCGAGGTAACGGGCCACCTTGTGCGGCTGGCGGTCGTCGGCCGCAGTGGCGAGCACGCTCGGGAATTGGGCGAGGGCGGCGAGCACTTCGCCGTCGGCCTCGGTATCGAGCAGGGCCAGGTCGGCACCCTCGTAGCTGATGCCGGCGGCGGCTGCGTTGCGGTCCACGTTCTTGGAGCGGGCGTGCGCGTACTGCACGTAGTACACCGGGTTGTCGTTGGTGTGCGAGGCGAGCAGGGCCAAGTCGATGTCGAAGTTCTGGTTGTAATCGGAGCGGGCCAGCGAGTAGCGGGCGGCGTCCACGCCGACCACGGAGACCAGGTCGTCGATGGTCACGACGTTGCCGGCGCGCTTGGACATGCGCACGGGCTTGCCGTCCTTCATCACGTTGACCAGCTGGCCGATGAGAATCTGCATGTTCTTGCCGGGCTCATCGCCGAAGGCCGCGCACATGGCCATCATGCGGCCGATGTAGCCGTGGTGGTCCGCGCCAAGCATGTAGATGGCCACGTCGGCCGGGTTTTCGGCGCGATGGCGCTTGTCCCAGTAGTAGGCGATGTCGGCGGCGAAGTAGGCGAACTCACCATTGGACTTGATGATCACACGGTCCTTGTCGTCGCCGTGCTTGGTGGATTCAAACCAAGTGGCGCCGTCCTTGTCGAAGATGTCGCCGCGGGACTTGAGCTCTTCGATGGCGGCGTCGACCTTGCCGTCGGCGTACAGGCTGTTTTCATGGAACCAGACGTCGAAGTTCACGCGGAAGTCCTTCATGGACTTCTGAATCTCGTCGAACATCATCGGTACGGCGCGCTTGCGGAATTCCTCGCGCACTTCGGTATCGGCCTCGCCGAGCGGTTCACCGTCATCGTTCAGGCCCTGATCCTGGTGGGCCAGTGCGGTCAGGTCCACGCCGTCGGACTCGGCTTCGGCCTGAACACGGGCGGCGATCTCGTTGATGTAGGCACCCTTGTAGCCGTCGCACGGGGTTTCGGTCTGGTAGCCGGCCTCACCCAAGTTATTGGCCTCGGCCCAAGCGGCGACCAGCGACTTGGCGAAACGGTTGATCTGCTCGCCGTGGTCGTTGAAGTAGTATTCGCGCACCACCTTGGCGC
>OGYD01002810.1_pt1 | contig 10762 bp, 6 predicted proteins | sample 1576441 | NCBI WGS metagenome assembly OGYD01 (sample SAMEA3541537, study PRJEB24748) | human gut metagenome | biome: human gut; feature: human-associated habitat; material: faeces | place: China | collected 2012 | reverse complement strand
CCTACTGGTTCGTAGCCAGTCACTCTATCCAGCTGAGCTACTGGCGCATTCAACTCTAATATTATATCATATGCAAGCACCCTTGTCAACAAGTTAATTGAATTTCTCCACTTATTTTACAGAATGTTCACATCGTTTCTTGTAGCTTCACACCTTTATCCACCCTTTAAATGCCATTGTTTTTCACACTTTTTGTCAATCAAGTGTTTGTAATCATTTGTAATACTTTTTCGGCAAACTGCTCTGTTTTTAACCGGAATTTTTGTAGATTATTTATCATTCTATGCCCTTGACTTATATTCTGATTGTGGTATAATAGTAAATGTTCAATATTATGTTGTAATAAAAGAAGTCAACCACAATATATAGTGGTTGAGCAGGATAGAATGAAAGGAAGAGTATAGGTGAAGATAATAAAAAGAAGCGGCGCTGAGAATACGTTCGATAAGGAAAAGATAGAAAATGCCGTTGCGAAAGCTAATATCACTGTGGAGGAAAAGGATAGGCTCTCTGAGGGAGAAATAGGAGAGATAGCACAGAATATAGAGGACAAATGCTCTGAAATGAATAGGGCTATGGACGTTGAAACTATTCAGGACTGGGTGGAAGCCGATATCATGCGCCACGGCAAGTATACGGTGGCAAAGCATTATATCACTTACCGCTATGAGCGTTCTATCGTCAGACAGGCTAATACTACTGACAAGCAGATACTTTCTCTTCTTAACTTCGAGAACGAGGAAGTCAAACAGGAAAATTCCAATAAGAACCCTACTGTCAATTCAGTTCAGAGGGATTATATGGCAGGCGAGGTCAGCAAGGATATCACAAGAAGATTTTTGCTTCCTGACGATATAGTTGAAGCTCACGAAAAAGGTCTGATACATTTCCACGACGCCGATTATTTCGCTCAGCATATGCACAACTGCTGTCTTGTAAATCTTGAGGATATGCTCCAGAACGGCACTGTCATAAGCGAGGTCATGATAGAAAAGCCACACAGCTTCTCTACAGCCTGCAATATCGCTACACAATCTATCGCTCAGATAGCTTCTTCACAGTATGGCGGACAGAGTATCACACTTTCCCACCTTGCTCCGTTCGTTCAGATATCACGTGATAAATACCGCCGTGAGGTAAAAAAAGAGTTCGCAGAGCTTAATATCCCTGCCGACGAGGATACTATAAATAAGGTAGCCGAAATGAGAGTAAAGGCTGAGATAGTTCAGGGCGTTCAGATGATACAGTATCAGGTCATCACTCTTATGACAACAAATGGTCAAGCACCTTTCGTTACTGTTTTCATGTACCTTGACGAGGTGCCGGAGGGGCAGACAAGAGATGACCTTGCGGCTATCATAGAGGAAATGCTCAGACAGCGTATCCAAGGCGTAAAGAACGAAAAGGGCGTCTATATAACACCTGCGTTTCCTAAGCTAATATATGTCCTTGAAGAGGACAACATAAGAGAAGGCTCAAAATATTGGGAGCTTACAAAGCTTGCTGCAAAGTGTACCGCAAAGAGAATGGTGCCTGACTATATAAGCGAAAAGAAAATGAAGGAGCTTAAGGTAGACAAGAACGGCAATGGTCAGTGCTACCCTTGCATGGGCTGCAGAAGCTTCCTTACAACATATCTTGACGAAAACGGCAAGCCTAAATATTACGGCAGATTCAATCAGGGCGTTGTTACAATAAACCTTGTGGACGTTGCCTGCTCGTCATATAAGGATATGGATAAGTTCTGGAAGATATTTGATGAAAGACTTGAGCTCTGCAGACGTGCGCTTATGCTCCGTCACGAAAGACTTAAAGGCACTCCGTCAGACGTTGCGCCTATCCTTTGGCAGAACGGTGCATTAGCAAGGCTTAAAAAGGGCGAAACTATCGACAAGCTCCTGTTCGGCGGATATTCCACCATATCACTTGGCTATGCAGGTCTTTGCGAATGCGTAAGATACATGACGGGCAAGTCACACACAGACCCTTCAGCAACGCCTTTTGCACTTGAAGTTATGCAGCACCTTAATGACGCCTGCGCAAAGTGGAGAGCAGAAACAAACATAGATTTCAGCCTTTACGGCACGCCATTGGAGTCCACAACATACAAATTTGCAAGATGTTTGCAGAAGCGTTTCGGTGTTATCGAGGGTGTAACAGACAGAAACTACATCACAAACAGCTATCATATCCATGTTACCGAGAACATCGACGCATTTGACAAGCTCACCTTTGAGTCACAGTTCCAAGCTCTCTCACCAGGAGGAGCTATCAGCTATGTGGAAGTGCCGAATATGCAGAACAACATAGAGGCTGTTCTTGCAGTTATGCAGCATATTTACGACAACATCATGTATGCAGAGCTTAACACAAAGAGCGACTACTGTCAGAAGTGCGGTTTTGACGGTGAGATAAAGATAGTAGAAGATGACGGCAAGCTTGTATGGGAGTGTCCGAACTGCGGCAACAGAGATCAGAACACTCTGAACGTTGCAAGACGCACCTGCGGCTACATCGGCACGCAGTTCTGGAATCAGGGCAGGACTCAGGAGATAAAGGAAAGAGTTTTGCATTTGTGATTTCTTTGAAAACCCATGTAAAATTACAATTCATAATGAGATATGACAATTCATAATGAGATATTAACAGCTTGTACACAAAACAAAATTACAATTATAATGAGATATCTCTGACATTAATATCCTATATTTTCATTGATTATACAATGGCATAACTTACAACAACGTAAGTTATGCCATTTTTGTAACATTAATAAGGCAGAAATAATCTATAATTCTATCACGTTCAAAGATTTATTAACATTCAATTCATATTGCAATGCTATAATAAAAGAACAAACGTGTGCTAAAAAAGATGTATAACATCATAAAAACTAACTAAGATATAAAAATAAGTCAAATAAGTGTAACCACACATTGAGGGAAAAGCTATGAGCAAACGTATATCCAGAGCAACGAAACTAGCAAGGGGACAAGGATCCGGTGAGGGTGCAAAGTACAAGCCATATGTGATGACCAATGAGTTCAATAGCTTGGGGACAACTTCCGTCATCAAGGATTGGAAAACAGGACGTGGCGTTCATTGTCTGTCACAGGCGGAAGCTTTATGGTTTTACATTCTCCGCTGGGACGATAATAATATAGATATTCGGGAGCAATACCCTCTTGACCGAAATATCACAAGCAGGATCGCCGATAAATATGGTTTTAAACACCCAGGCAATTCTGATCATATTATGACAACTGATTTTCTTGTCACAAAGAAAAATAATAAACTGCACGCATATTCTGTGAAACCTGACCGTGATCTAAGCAAACGTACCTTGGAAATTCTCTGTATAGAAAAGCTCTACTGGGAACATAACAATATTGAGTTTGATATGCTTTTCAAAGAGGACGTTAACACGATATTGGCATCAAATATAAGGCTTGTCACAGAGTATTATGACGAAAGCCGTGTCTTTGATAGATACAGTAACATAAGGCATAATATCGCCACGAAAAAGATCCGCTGCGATATGGAACACAAAATTCTAACAAATGACGATCTTGATAGAATATGGGGTGAATACTGAGATGAATGATTATATTTTGGCTATAGGCGATATATTGTATGATAAAGATAATCAAAACAGCTATCGAATAATATCATTAATTGACGATCATTTAATACTGTGTGAAATGGAAACAACCAAACTGGAGTTACAACAAATCAAATATACCATTATAGCTGATTTGGTATTATCTAATAAAATAGAAATAAAGAAAGACCAAGCCCTCGTTTATGACATTGACCAACTATCAGAAAGCGTAAGAAACAGATATATACTGAAAGTACATATTATGAACGATGTCAAGATCGCATATGGACCTTCTTATCTAGGATTAATGGGTAAATCCTCAAAAATAGAATTGCAGAAAATACTAGCCAAATACAACTATCCTATATCGAGCTTTTGGAGAATGTGTACCACTTATTTTCAAAGTGGAATGAAGAATTATTCACTTATTAACGCCAAATCGTTTAAATCAAATGAAGTAAAAACATATACTTACAAAGCACGACCAGGAGCTAAATCCACATATAATCTTGATAATGTAGTCAAGCCTAATGAATATGTCATATATTTTGAGGAAGCCCTTAATGAATACAAAGCAGGCAGAGAGAAAACATTAAAAAATGCTTTTTCAAGAATGAATATTCTACACTTTACCCAAGCAGAAATAATTGATGGAGTAGCCACAAGATTACTTTTGCCTGAATGTCAAAGACCTACCTACAAACAGTTTTACTATTACGCCCAAAAACATCTGACAAAGGAAGAAAAAGATCTGATAAAAACCTCTGCAGCTGAACAGCGGAACAACAAAAGACTTCTCATAAGCGATTCCTTAAAAGACGTCTATGGACCTGCGGATATGGTAGAGATCGACGCTTGCGAGGCTGATGTTTCTCTGGTATCTGAGCTTGACCCTGACCAGGCAATAGGCCGCCCTATCGTGTATTTTATGATAGACGTATATTCTAGGATAATACTTGCGGTGTCAGTTGCATTTGACAATAACTCTATTCTCGGCATAACAAATCTGTTTTTGAATCTAGCTGACGATAAGCAGGAATATTGTAAAAAATACGGTATCGAATTTAATGACAAAAGACTATGGCCGTCAGGTGTTATCCCCAAAAGAATAAGAGTTGACCGTGGAAGCGAATTTAAAAGCTATGAGTTTGACAGGATATGCAACGAACTCGGAATTGAAAAACAAATAGTCAGCGGTGCGTCAGGCTCTCTCAAGGGCGTTGTTGAGCAAGCCTTTCATCAAATGCACGCCAAGCAAAATGTACACCTTGAAAACCACGGACTTATCGAGAAAAGATATGATTCTCTTCATCACAAAGAAGCTTCTCTCACCATACACGATTACACCCGAATGGTGATAAACTTTGTGTTAGCACATAATCAGCAGCACCTTGAAACATACCCTCTTACAAAAGAAATGATAGAAAAGAACATAGCTCCCGTTCCTGCGATATTATGGGAATACGGCTCAAAGAAATATGGAATGCCGCAGCCGATACCTGTTCTTGAACAATACCTTTTCAGCCTAATGACGCCTATCAAAGCCAAGATATCAAAACGAGGCATAAGCTACAAAGGCTTGTGGTACTTTGCACCTAACGATAAACGGCTGATGTCAGAGATGTATGCCGCAGGCACAAGGCGTATGCCATTTGAAGTGAGAATGGATATGCGTGATGTGGGTGCCATATACTACATCAGAAATTCCAAGCTGGTAAAGATACCACTAAACGTCCTCATTACAGGCAACAGCGACTACAAGGGACTTACAATGAAACAATATGAAGAATATTATAGTGCAAAAAAGAAAATGCAGGCTAAGGGCAGGATAGACAACGAAAAAATAGACACTGCCGTGTATGCAAACAACGAGAGTATCGTTAAGTCAGCAAAGAAAAACGTTCACTCCCGAACAAAGGATATACGAAGCTCCCGTGAGATCGACAAGCAAAAAGTATCTTATGAGGGCAAGATAAGCGCAAGACTTGAAAACAAAGATGAAACGTCCAAAAACATTTCATCAGATGAACAAAAAGAAAACGGTGTGACCGAGTATCGGGATTATGCAAGCTTTGAAGAAGCTTTGCAGGACTTTTATGACAACAACTGATGTCAAACTTGGGGAGATAACGAATGGCAAAATATAATTATGTAACATGTGAAGAAGTCGTGTCACAGTATGATGATTACGATCTGAAAGAACAGCGGATAGTTCCTGCACGATATGTTGAAGCCAAACTAGCAATAGACACTGGCAATCCATACATAGAAGCTCTACCATATCCGAGAACAGGAAGAAACATCATATCGTCATATAGCCAAACTATGGCCGATTTTGATTACGATAAGATAAAGAGTATGTCAACCATTGATAAGATACTTCAGATAAGATCTCTGAGGAGCATACGCTTTCCGCTTCCATTTCATGCAGAGCTTGAGCTTTCTTTCTACAATGCCTTGATAACGTCATACAGATCACGTCACATTCTTCATTCTGACAATGATAAGGTATCTTATTCCGTGGAAAACCAGGAATACGCCGCCTCAAATATTTTGGTAGGCGATTCAAGTGCTTCCACAGACGCAGGCTTTTCTCTTATTGGATATTCAGGCTGTGGCAAAAGTTCCGCAATACAAATGCTTGTATCATACTATCCGCAAGTCATTATGCACACAACAGAAAACGGAGAGTATTTTCCTCAGATAACATATCTTGTTGTCAACTGTATCCCAAACAGCAATTTTTCTGCCTTGTATGACGGTATAGGTGACGCTATCGATAAAGCTTTGGGAAATATCAAACCCATATATTCCGCTGAGATAATGAAAATAAGGACATTAGGTGCAAAAGCAGAGCGTATCCGTGAATATGTAGAAAAGTTCGCTATTGGAATCATCATTTTCGACGAAATACAGCTAATAGATTTTTCGCACACACGAGAAAACTCTTTCGATTCTCTGCTTACACTCTCAAACAGAACTAAGGTCGCAACAGCTATTGTGGGTACAGAAGACGCAAAAGCCAAAATGTTTAAAACACTCAGAACAGCTCGAAGAGTCGGCAATGTCATTAATGGAAATATGTATTGTATGGATAAAAAATTCTTTTACTTTCTTGTAAACGAACTTTTCCGATACCAATGGTTCGATAAACCTGTTACAGTTTCAGAGGAGATAACAGACGCTTTGTATGACGTTACAAAGGGGATCGTAGACCAGCTTATCGGCATTTACATATATATGAACATTGATTATTTAAACAAAAAGAAAAAGCCTGAAATAAACAGCAAGTATATATATGCTGTAACTAACAAACATTTCGCAGGACTTCGTGATGTATTGGAAAATCTTGATTCGGACTTTAACAATGAACTTATGCAAGAGATAAATGACAATGCAAAGCTTGAGCTTGATAAAATAGAAGATGAAGCCAAACAGCTCAAAGAAGCCGAGAAAATATTAAATAATAACAGCAGCGAGGAAAAGGTACAAATAAAAAACGTTGTGGCAAATATCACTGCTATCTATGATGAATACACTCCGACACAAATAGAAGACGCTTTCAAAAAGGTAATAAGGAAAAAATCATCAGTTGGAAAGGCCGAAAGAGAAATAAGCAAATTGGTAATCGAACAGCTTACAAAACAGCAACGCACAAGATCAGATCTGTGTAAAAAGAACACTCCAAGTGTAATTCAAATGCAGAACTTTCTTGGCATAGATAAAGAGGACAAATAAATGCCTGTTATTCCTGTATACATAAACCCTTATCCTGATGAATTAATGTATTCCTGGATACATCGTCTGGCAAAGAAAAATGGTTTGCCGATAACAACTTTTGCAGACTCATATCTTAATAAATTCAACTCCAAAATTGGCTCTCTGGAATATGACATTCGATATGGACTATTATGTCTTAACGAGAGTTTTTTCATTCAAAAGGATCTCAAAGAAATGTTCTTATCTATGTCAATATTTCCTTTTGAGGCTATGTTTTTCTCTGTAGGACAACAAACACGATATGTAAACAATATGTTTAGAAAGCCTGATCCGCTAAATGCTCCGGTAAATACGATGATAAGGGAAATACACATATGCCCACAATGCATAGAAAATGACATTGAAATATTTGGAGAACCATATATACACAGGGCTCATCAACTTTCAGGCGTATGTACCTGTCACAAACACAAGGCCCCATTGTATAAGTATACTGGCATCAAGGGTCACGAATGTGAATATGACTTATCCCATTATACAGAGCTAGAGATCAAAGACATAGCTATAGAAAATGAATACACCGACTATGCTCAAGCTCTTTTTAATTCAAATACAAACTGCAATATAGCTGATCTAAAACATATGATATACAACAAGTTAAAAGAACTTGGACATAAAGCAACAAATGGGTATGAAGATTTTATCTCTGCATTTAATGACTCAAAACTTGTAACTTTGTTTGATGCAGATCTTAAAAACTTCTTGCTTGTAAGTATTATCAGTACTCAGAGTACAAGTGCTAGATCAATGCTCCCACTTTTAATGTACCTATTTCCAAATGTGCAGGAAATCATACATCGGTTTGAAAATGCTCCGCCTATTATACAAAAATACCACTGTGCTGAGTGCGGCAAAAACTTCTATGCAACACCTACATCACTCACAGAGGGCTGGGGCTGTACTTATTGCGACGCTAATAAATCAATAGATGAAAGGTACAAAAAGCTGATAGACTTTGCTGGTAAAGGGAATTATGAGCCACTAGAGCCATTTAGATCATTAAATATAAAATCAAAGATACATCATAAAATCTGTGGTGAAACAATACAGATAAAACCACGCAAATTCATATTCGACCATGTTAGGTGTATATGTGAAAGTCTGTTAAATGAATGGGATGTAAGGCAAAAGCTTGAAAAATTTGAAGACTATGAATTTATTAGCTATGATAGTGAGTCTTCAAAAATAACTATGCGAAGCAAGGCTTGTGGACATGTATTCAGTTGCAGATTCCATAAATTCATAAAATATCCGAGTTGTCGAGTATGCCGCCCTAAAAATATGACAACTGAGCTATACACCGAAAGAGTATATGATCTAGTCGGGGATGACTACACAGTTTTAAGTGAATTCGTTGATCAAAGGACTAAGATTGCAATAAAGCATAACAAATGCGGTGGAATACAAGAATACAAGCCGTCGGCATTCCTTGACGGTCAGAGGTGCAACGCCTGTAATTCATTGATCGTAAAAAAAGCAAACGATTCTTGGGAAAAAGGGTATGCCTTACTCTGTGAATACAAAGAGGAATGTGGCACTGCCAATATACCAAAGCGTGATCACTATAAAGGTGTCTTTCTAGGCAATTGGTTGCAATCGCAGAGAGACAAATATAAGGCGGGTAAACTGACTCGATCACAAGAAGACGCTCTTGTATCATTAGGAATAACACTTGATCCATTAGCTGCAGAATGGGAAAGAAGATACGAACAATATAAAAGATATATACAACAAAATAACGGAAGTTCAGATATAACAAAACGAACTATTTTTGAGGGTGAAAAACTTGGCGTTTGGGTGGTACTGCAAAGAAGGAACTACAACATAGGAAAGCTAAGTGAAGAACGCTACAAGAAGCTTTGCGATATAAATATGAAGTTTTAATAGGCTGCATTAATATTAATATCGCAAAATATATAGACTTTCTCATTTAAAAGTGTTATAATATTCTGTAGAAGATAATGAGATACAGTATACATCTATTATATCTCATTATAAATTGTAATTTTTTAATGTTTTTTATGCTCAAAATACTAATATCTCATTATGAAATGTATTATTACCTTACAAAAATAATGTCTAAGATATTAATATCTCATTATGAATTGTAATTATTCCCGAGTAATTACTCGTTTTGAGCGTAATATATCTCATTATGAATTGTAATTAAACACATTTGTAAAATTACAATTTCACCCAAAACCCAAAAATTTTTTCTAGCAAAATCGAAAATTTTTGAACATTATAGCCGTTAAAACTCAAAAGTTCAAAAATCAAAACTCGTCAAAAAAATGAACAGGCTGGAGTCGGCGGCGATCTCGTCGCAGTCGTCAGCGGTCAGGTTGATGGCCACGTCGATGACGCCGTTCATGTAGTCGGCCATCATGGTGGTGTCGTCGGTGTACTTGTAAATGGTGATCTCCTTGGCGGAGGCGTGCAGCAGCGCCGTGGCAAACACATCGTCGGCGTGGAACTTGCCGGCATGGGTAAAGCCGTTTGCAGGAATTTTCATAGATGATACCTCATTTTTTGTTTTTTCCGGTCCAGTATACCACACTTTGGCGCAGGGGACAACAAAACGGTAACACGAAAAAAAGCAACCTTTCGCAGGCTTGACACCCCTGCGAAAGGTTGCTATAATATCTATAGAAGAGCACCGCAGACAAGCGGTTGGCTCCGTGGTTTAGATTTCAAATGAAACCGTCACCCTGGCCGGTGGCGGTTTCAGCGTTTTACTCTGATCGTAAATGTAAATCCAAACAAATGGAAGGTCAAAGTAATCGGCATCGCTCTCACCTCCTTTCGGAAGTGTGAGCCAACCGCCTGCCGTTGCAATGCAGTGCTCTGCCCGTCGTGTTATCCCAACGGGCAACCTTAAAATACCATAGTCTCTGACAAAAAGCAACCCGTCTCCGGGGAAACTCCGGAGACGGGCTGCTTTTTGTCGTTTATGCGGGAATTACTTGCGTGCCTTGCGGGCGGGCTTTGCGGCAGGAGCAGCCGGGGCAGCGTCGGGCTCACCCAGGGCCAGCACCTGTGCCAGCTCGGCCTGTGCGGCGGTGTTGGTGTCGTCGGTCACGGCCAGCACGTCCGAGTAGAACTGCTCCATCCCCTCGCGGGTGGAGAAGTTCGCCACATACATCTGGTTGCCCATGGCACCGGACAGTGCGTCGGGGATGCGGTCCACCATGCGCATGTTGTCCTGATACTTCTGCATGATCTGCTCGTGGCTGTACACAAAGTGTTTGCCGTCGCGGCGGCCGGCAAAGGCACAGTAGAAGTGCTCACCCACCGGCAGATCGGTACCGCCAAAGGCGATCATGTCGGCCCAGATCTTGTACACGTTGGTGGAGCGGGCAAAGTTGATCATATCCGGGGTAA
>OGYD01002801.1_pt1 | contig 10779 bp, 9 predicted proteins | sample 1576441 | NCBI WGS metagenome assembly OGYD01 (sample SAMEA3541537, study PRJEB24748) | human gut metagenome | biome: human gut; feature: human-associated habitat; material: faeces | place: China | collected 2012 | reverse complement strand
CGTCCCCGTCACCTTCCTCTGAACCCCGAAAGGAGGGATGCCCTTTGGCAAGAAACGATGGCGTTGACCGCACCAGTGTCCGAAATCTCGCCGTTTCGGACACCTGTGGCTTGACTGCCGGTACAATATCATAAATATTATCTACAATCGCCTTGTTAAACTGCCAGATTGCTTCTGCCGCACCTTCTAATGTTTCACCATATTCCGCAAATGCGGCTTTCTTTAAATGTTCCGGTATAAACTTCATCATCGGGTCTAATCCGACTACAACCGGTGCGTTCTGCTTTTTAATTTTGTCTACTAACTTGTTAATCATTTTTGTCTTCCTCTTTCTGCCGGTACAGGCGTATTTATTATATGAGTTTTGGAACGTCTTTGTCTACTATAATTTCACAGCCCGGCTTGTATGAATATACAACCTTGCCGTCTGACATTGTATATCTGACTCTGCCCTTGACTGTCTTTCCGTTAAACGGTGTATTTTTTCCCATGGATGCAAACAGGGTGCTGTCAATCACATATTCTTCATTTGGGTCGATAATCGTAATATCTGCCGCACGTCCCGGAAGCAGTGTTCCTTTGTCGCTGTTGATAATCTGCGCAGGCTTATAGCTCATGCGTTCTGCCATCTGAAGCGGTGTTAAAACACCCTTGTCCACCAGCTCCGTAATCGTCAGGCTCACAGAAGTTTCAAGTCCCGTAATGCCAAATGGTGCTTCAGCAAACGGACGCTCTTTTTCTGTTCTGTGGTGCGGTGCATGGTCTGTTGAAATCACATCCATAACCCCTTCCTTTAAGCCTTCCTTTAACGCTTCGCGGTCTGCCTTAGCACGCAGTGGCGGATTCATTTTGTAGTTTGCATCATCACCTGTGATATCATCTTCCGTTAGTGTAAAATGGTGTGGCGTAACCTCTGCTGTTACATCTATTCCTTCTTCCTTTGCAAGCTTTGTCATCTTCACACTGTCCACGGTTGAGCAGTGGCACAGATGCAGTCTTGCGCCTGTGTTTTTTGCAAGCAGGATATCTCTTGCCACAATGACGTCTTCCACCGCATTCATAATGCCGTAAAGTCCGAGTTCTTTGGCTCTGTTGCCGGCATTCATCACACCTCTTGCAACTAAATTTTTATCTTCGCAGTGTGCAAATACAGGGATTCCGACTTCTGCAGCCAGACGCATTGCCTGTCTTGCCACTCTCGCATTCATAACAGACTTGCCGTCTTCGCTGACCGCAACCGCACCGTTTTTGTACAGATTTTCAAAATCTGTGATAAATTCTCCGTCCTGTCCCGCCGTAATTGCCGCAATCGGAAGAACATGGATATCTGTTACTTCCTTTGCCTTGTCAATCACATACTTCACCATTTCCACGCTGTCTACGACCGGCTTGGTATTCGGCATGACACAAACGGTTGTAAATCCGCCTCTCGCCGCTGCTCTGGCTCCGGTACGGATTGTTTCCTTATGTTCAAATCCCGGCTCCCGGAAATGTACATGCAGGTCAATCAGTCCCGGCATGACATAAAGACCTTCTGCCTCAATTACATTTTCTGCATCGGCACTGATATGTTCTGCAACCTCTTTAATAATACCATCTTCCACAAGAATATCCCTGATGCCGTCTGTGCTGCTTGCTGGATCTAACACCCTGCCACCTCTGATAATTGTTCTCATCTCTACCTCATTTCTGCGGCATGCGCCGCCCTCGCATTTTAATTTCTTTTATTGTTCTTATATTTATGGTTCTTCCTTACTGCTCCGGCTTCCATGATGCTAAGTACTTTTGTTCAAAATCTTTTGCGGCTGCCGGTTTTCCAAAATAGAATCCCTGTATATAATGCACCCCCAGACCTCTGAGCAGCTCGTACTGTTCCTGATGTTCCACGCCTTCAACGACCAGCTTCGTGCCGATGGTTTTTGACAGTTCCACAATCAGCCGTACAAATGCCTGTGCATATTCATCTTCCAGAATATCATCGATAAATGTCTTATCCACTTTGATTAAATCCAGCGGAAGCTGCTTGATATAATTTAACGAAGAATATCCGGTTCCAAAATCGTCCAATGCAATCCGCGGACCTAATTTTTTAAGTCCCTTGATAATCTCAAGGACACGGTTCATATCGTTAATAGCAAAGGACTCCGTGATTTCCAGAATAATATTCTTTGGATTTACACCCGTCTTTAAAAGGATTTTTTCAATATTTTTTACCACATCTTTCTGAAGCAGCTGAACTACCGACAAATTGACATTGACATGAAAGTCGGGATAGCCGTGCTCGTTCCAGTATCTACACTGATTGCAGGCTTCTTCTAACACATAGTCCCCGATGGAGGTAATCAGTCCAAGATATTCTGCAAGCGGTACAAAGTCGCTCGGTCCCATAAATCCGAGTGATTTGCTGTCCCATCGCACCAGTGCTTCACAGGATGTGCATTTTTTTGTCACTGCATCTACTACCGGCTGGTAGTATACCAGAAACTCCTGAATCTCTGAGGCCACTGCCTGCCGCATATTATTTTCAATATCCAGCCGCTTGCTGACATTTTCACTCGATGTATTGTCGTAAATGCTGTACTGGTTCTTACCGGCTTTCTTTGCCTCATACATGGCAATGTCCGCCGTCTTTATAATATCGTCCACTTCCGTTCCGTCGTCCGGGAAAAAGGCAACACCCATACTCATCGTACAGAAGTATTCTGTTTCCATCAGATACCACGGTTTACGGAACATCGCAATAATATTTTTAACAATTTTTTCCCAGATGTCAAAATACTGCGGCAGAATAATGATGACAAATTCATCACCGCCCATTCTGTAACAGTGTCCGCGGATTCCCGCAACCCCCTGCAGTCCTGCGGCGACCTGCTGTAACAGCACATCGCCGTACTGATGTCCCAGTCCGTCATTGATATGTTTAAAATCGTCCAAATCCATAAACAGCACGGCACCTTTTTCTTTGTCCCGCACCGCTTTACGGACAATGTGGCGTAAATCATTTTCACATTTCATACGGTTATACAGACCGGTCAGGAAATCGTTATGTGCCTGATATTCGATTTTCTGCTGATTCTTCTTTTTCTGTGTTACATCAACCGCCGTGCAGACTACTGCCGGATTGCCGTTTAACCACCTCAGATCCGAAAAACGGACCTCGTACCACAGCCCGGACTGGGCATCACAGTGTTCCTGGATGCTTTTTGTATTTTCACCTGTAAAATAAAATGTCACACAGGTCTGAATGACCCGTTTAATATCATTGCAGTTTTTCACAATATCATTTTCAAACAGCACCTCTTTCGTCTGTCTGTCATACACCATAATACCCGAATCAATACTTCCAAGAATTTCCTTTAATACCTCATAGGAATAGGATAAGGAATCTTTGCTGATACGTTCCTGCATAATGCTTTGAATTACATTTGCTACATCCGATACAAACCGAAGCTGTTCTGCATCCAGTTCTACATCGTTTGTACTGTCCGATACACACAGATACATCCGGACTTTATCTTCCGCTTTTACCGGAGCCGTCACGCTCGTTTTGATATTTGCATCCGCAAGTGCCATACGCACCGGCTCCTGTGCCGTGTCTGCCCTGTAATAGCACAGTTTCTCACCATAAAGCGGACTATCTGCCGCCGCTTTTACCTGCCGCTCTACAGTTCCCTGCGGCGCAGTCTGTGCCGCTGCCGCCTGCACTTCTGCAGCTTGTATCAGATGGTGTCTGCCGCCATAGGAAAGTACCGGATACAGACAGGTTCTTTCTTCATCATACTGCATAACAGTGACATCCGGCATTTTCAGATACTTTGATACATTTTCCAAAATGACATAAACGACATCTTTAAAAGGTCCTTCATTTTCCAGCATACGAACAATGTTAGACATGACCTGACTTTTCACCTTCATTTTACCTCATACCCCAAAACTTGTGTTTTGTACTATTATACCTTATTTGCACAGGTTTGGAAACCATCAGTTAGAATTTTATTTATTTTTCATTGTATTCATTTTGCCGGCATGGTATTATTTGATATAGACTTAAAGAACAAAGTGTCCTGCACTTTGGAACGGAGAACATTATGGATTATATTAAATACGAAACCACACTCAAGGCAAGTGGCAGAGAATATTCTAAGATTGTATTCTGGAACCGTTTTATCAGAAATCCCATTGAGCTGATTTTAACATGGCTTCCCGCCGCGATTACAATTGTCTGCATTGCACTCGGCTGCTTTTCTTCTTATCTTGCCGTTATTTATGCAGCATGCTGGTGCTATCCCATTTATATTTTTGGTTTCCAGTTTAAAAGCAGCGTGAATTATCACTTAAAAAACAGAGATGCTTCCGAATCCGCACCATGTACAATTACACTGATGGAAAGCGGCATCCTTGCTGAAATCCCGGAATTTGAACTGACCTATAATTATAGCTGGGACAATTTTACAACCATTTATGATAAATTTGGTTATTATATGTTTTTTGAGAAAGGGAAAATGACCGTCATGCTGCGTCAGGCAGATATGCCTGAACAGGAACGTCATGCCGCCGCAGATTTTATTAAAAAGAATGTCAATCAGAATATCTGCCGCGTATTATTTTAATGATATCAGGGTCACAAAGTCTTTTAATTTAAAAATAAAACCGCAGGAACATTTTGTATCTGCACCTGTCTTATGACTTGTGCTTACCGGAAGTTCCTGCGGTTTTTATTTACGTTGCTTTTTTACATCGTTTATCGTGCGAGCCAGCCACCGTCTACCGCTACAGTGTAGCCATTTACATAATCCGATGCTTTGGAAGCCAGCCATACAACTGCGCCCTGCATATCTTCCGGTGTTCCCCAGCGGCCTGCCGGAATTCTTGAAAGAATCTCATCACTTCTGTCATCATCACTGCGAAGCTGTGCAGTATTGTTCGTTGCCATATAACCCGGCGCAATCGCATTGACATTAATGTTGTATTTTGCCCATTCATTGGCAAGCGCCTTTGTCAGCCCCATAATGGCACTCTTGCTTGCCGTATAGGAAGGCACGCGGATTCCGCCCTGATAGGAAAGCATGGAAGCCACATTGATAATCTTGCCGCCGTCCTGCTGCTTGATATACTGCTTTGCAAATGCCTGGCTTAAGAAAAAGACGACCTTTTCATTAATATCAATGACCGTATCCCAGTCTGCTTCTGTCACATCGACAGCATCACAGCGCTTAATAATTCCTGCATTATTTACCAGAATATCTACTCTGCCGTATGCGTCCAATGCACCGGAAAGTACGGTATCTACTGCTGCGGTTGTTGACAAATCTGCCAATACCTCTGTAAAGCTTCCGCCAAATGCTTCAATCTTTTCTTTCGTTTCCGCACAGGAACGTCTTCCGACACCGACAACCTTTGCACCTGCCTCGGCAAGTGCGACTGCCATTCCCTGTCCCAGTCCGGTATTGGCACCGGTCACAACTGCAACTTTTCCATCCAGTTTAAACAAATCAAGAATCATTCACATTCCTCCTAGTTAAATCCAATCCACTTATTCATTACTTTGTAACCTGTCTTTGAAATCCATCTGCCGGATTTTCCCGGAAGATTGACTGAAAAACCAAGCATACTATAACGAAGCATTTTATAAACTTCCTTATCCTTTGCCTTGACGTAATTCCACAATTCCTGCTTTTTGGCAAAATTTTCAGGTGTGCCTGAAAGAATCAGAAAGATCGATGATACTTCCATCATAATACGCAGATAATTGCGCATATACATACGGCATTTCTGATTGCCGATTTTCTGCTCTGTATAAAAATCTACCATTCTGCGTGTAACGCGCAGCTGCTGGTCAATTCTTGAAATCATGACCGTCTCATTGACAGACTGGTCATCCCTGCCGATAAAATAGCGGTAAAAATTCGTATTGATATAATACATTTTCTTAACATACGGCAGCGGTTCAAATACAAAAATGTTATCCACATAAAATGTATGTTTTGGCAGCTGCAATCCACATTTTTTCAGCAATTCCGTCTTATAAATAACCGTATGCATTAAAATATACTGGTCCAGCTTAAAATGTCCGATATCATTCCATGTAAAAAGAGTTTCTTCCGGAAATACATTGTCATAACGGATGACTTTCTTACGCTTTGCACCCACTTTTTCATAGACGTAATTTGCAATGACCATATCCGGTTCTTCTGCCTCGTCAAATTTTTTGAGCGTTGCCAGTACTCTGCGGTAACTTTTTAAATCCACCCAGTCATCACTGTCAACCACTTTAAAATATTTACCCGTTGCATGTGCCAGTCCTGTATTAACTGCCTGTCCATGTCCACCGTTCTCCTGATGAACCGCCTTAACAATCGTCGGATATTTTGCTGCATATTCATCTGCAATTTTTGCTGTTTCATCTTTGGTAGAACCATCATCTACAATGATAACTTCTACGTCCTCACCGCCTGCCAGAACAGACTGAATACATTTTTCCATATATGCCGCCGAATTGTAGCATGGAATAGCAAATGATAATAATTTCATAACTTTATACGGATTTCCGTTTCCTCCTTCTATAAATCCTATCCCTCTAAGCTTCTGACCTGTACAGCATATCATCCTTTTCTTATCTGCGGCCGCACAAAATCTTAGCTTTTTCTTTTGATATTCTTATATATTCCTACATTCTGTCCGGGCATTCAATTGCCAGCAGATCTATACACTGCTCTAATACGGCTTTTGTCAGACAAATTAACGCAATATAGCCCTTCTGCTTTGCTTCGTCTGTTTCTGCAAGAATCTTGGTATCGTGATAGAATCCGTTAAATGCGTTGGATACTTCATAAATAAACTGGCACAGCTTATGCGGCGCTTTCTCTGTATAGACTACTGCCATAATTTCCGAAAACTTTGCCAGAGAAAGCATCAATGCCTTTTCCGTTGCGGAGTCCGCCGGATTCATGCTGAGATTTTCCAGTGTCTTTCCACTATCGGTATATTTGTTTAAAATAGATTTAATTCTTACAATTGTATATAAAATATATGGACCTGTATTTCCTTCAAATGATGCAAAACGTTCAATATCAAATACATAGTCTTTGGATGCCTGATTGGATAAATCCCCGTACTTTAAGGCTGCAAGTCCAACAATCTTTGCCGTTGCTCTTGCTTCTTCTTCATCTATTGTACGGTTTTCCATCATCTTTTTATAGACTGCTTCATTGATATCGGCAATCAGATGTTCCAGACGCATCACGCCGCCTGAACGTGTCTTAAACGGCTTTCCGTCTTTTCCGTTCATTGTTCCGAAACCTAAAAATGTCATTTCTGCCTGTGGATTTACAATGCCTGCTTTCTTTGCCACACGGAATACCTGTGTAAAATGCAGTTCCTGTCTTTTATCAGCCAGATAAATATAAGCATCCGGCTGATACAGCTTTTCTCTTTCCACCAGCGTTGCCAAATCGGAAGTTGCATACAGTGCGGCACCGTCTGATTTTCTGACAATACATGGCGGCAGTTCTTTGGTATCGCCTTCTTCCTGAATATCCACAACCATAGCACCCTGACTTTCGTAAGCCAGTCCCTTGTCAATCATCTCCTGTACCATAGACGGAATATACGGCTGTGCATCGCTTTCCCCTTTCCACAAATCAAAGGACACATTCAGATTGTCATAGTTTTTCTTTAAATCCGCTTTGGAAACTGCCATAATATGTTTCCAGATTGCCGTACATGCCTTATCCCCGCTCTGCAGCTTTAAGGTTGCATTATGCGCTCTTTCCATAAATGCTGCATCTTCTTTGGATTTTGCACTGGCTGCCGGATAGATTTCCTCCAGCTCGGAAATGGTAAACGGTGCTTCTGCCGGATATTCACCTGTAAACTGCTCGTCAAAATACGGAAGTTCCGGCTTTCTGTCACGCAGTTCTTCAATAATTAATCCCATCTGAAGACCCCAGTCGCCAAGATGTACATCACCGATTACTTTATTGCCCGCAAAACGCTGGATTCTCTTTACACTCTCACCGATTACCGCAGAGCGCAAATGTCCTACGTGAAGCGGTTTTGCCGCATTGGCTCCGCCGTAATCCACGATGACCGTCTTTGGCTTTTCAGGATTTTCATAACCAAACTGCTTTGCCTGTGTCATTTCATTGACATAGTCTGCAACTGCCTGTCCGCTTAAAATAATATTGATAAATCCCGGTTTAACGCTTTCGATACGGTCAAACAGCGGATTTTTGTCCAATTTTGCAACAACTTCATCTGCAATCATAAAAGGTGCTTTTTTGTATTCCTTTGCCGCTGCCATCGCACCGTTGCACTGATATTCGCACAAATCCGGGCGGTTTGATAAAGAAACTTTTGCATACTTTCTATCATAACCACATTCGGCAAATGCATTCTGTAACTGTTCCGTAATCTTTTCAACAATTGTATTCATGACTCTCTCCAATTCTTTTTACTATATAAAAGGGCTGCTTCATTAAGAATCTATGTTCATTAACGAAACAGCACCTCATCATACACTAATATCGGACTTCTTCCAAAAACAGTCCATAACTTTCTGCCGGCAGTGACATCTGAACATCTTTTCCATCCAGAATGTCCCGTACATTTTCCGGCTTTTTTAGACCGGTTCCAACATCCAGCAGAATTCCTATCATCAGCCTTGCCATATTATGCAAAAAATCATTTGCCGTAATACGCAGCTGCGCAATACCGCTTTCATCACAGCTGATAGTAATATTCTTAATTTCCCGTTCGGTAGACTTGCTCTTTCTTGCTGTGGTGAAAGCCTTAAAGTCATGCTTTCCAAGAAAATAAGCGGCTGCTTTATTCATTGCTTCATAATCGAGCGGATGAAATGTGTGGTAACTATACTTTCTTTCAAACACACTGGCAATAGACTTCGTATCAATCCGATACAGATACGTTGTTTCCTTTGCAAGCAGCTGACTGTGAAAACGTTCATCAACTGCTTCCACTTTCAACACGGCAATGTCACGCGGCAGATATCTGTTCAGATAATTCCTTAATTCCATGCAGTTCTGTCTGGAATTCAGCTTGAAATTAGCCACCTGTCCATAAGCGTGAACGCCCTTTTCTGTTCTGCACCCGCAGAACAGTTCCGCTTCCTCACCTGTCATCTTTTTTAAAATATCTTTAATTTTAAATTCCACAGTATTTTCCGAAGCATCTTTGCCAAGACGCTGCCATCCGTCAAAACGTCCGCCGTCATACTGTATCAAAATTCTGTAATTATACATACTGCCTCATTCTGCCGCTTATACGGCTTTATTATTCTCCCATAACCTTTTCGAGTACAGATACGATTGCACTGCTCTCAAACGGCTTCTGGATAAAATCAGCCGCACCTCTCTTTAATGCTTCTACAATATTGGTCTTCTGTCCGGCTGCGGTAACCATTACAATCTTAGCTGCCGGATTAATCTTTAAAATCTCACTGACTGCATCAATCCCATCCAGCTTTGGCATGGTAATATCCATTGTAACAATATCCGGTTTAAATTCCTCATATTTTTTCATGCCATCTTCGCCGTCAACTGCTTCTGCTACAACTTCGTATCCCGCCTCTGTAAGCATATTTCTTAAAAAACGTCTTGATGTTCTTGAGTCATCTACTATTAATACTGTAACCATACTATTTCTCCATTCCTCCGCTTTTGCGGTTTTTTCATTTCTTTACAAATAGGTTTCCTGGCTGGCAAGCTCCACATTCTCATTGATTGCCATAATCAAGTCAAATTGACTGCCTTCGTAACCGATGGTTACGACATAAAATCCTTTTTCACTTGTAATATGCACATTATCATAAAATACCGGTGGATATAATACCACATCTATATCATCATCGCAAAGTCTTGTTGCAAATGCACCATTCGTACAATTAATCAGTTCGCAGACTGCATCGTATGCATCCATATCAAATTCCTGAAAATCTTCCATTGCAAAATCCGATGCAACCTTTAACAATACCTCATCGCTTCCGATAATTCCAAAGAAAATATCCATATCGCCATCCATCATCTGACTGCCGATAAAATCCCCTTCATACTCCTCTTTTATCGTAATCTTTTCCAGTGTCATTTCGTCACCAAGATAATGTTTCAGGCTTTTTAATACACACTTTAACTGTAAAATATACTCCTCCTGACGCATCTTTACAAATGTAGACACCATTGCATCAATATCCCCATCTTTTAATACCCGCAGTTCCCTGTCTGTCAGATTGTTGCCAACGTGGTTGCGGGCGATATACCCGCCAAACATCATATCCTTCATTGCTATACCTCTCTTAACCCATCCATCATTATACTGCTCGTACAATCCCCTATGAATATCAGCACAATTATTTATTACATTATACAACACATAAACTATATTAATCAAGCAGTTTCCCAATAAAATGATATCATACCATATTCAGGCAGCACTGGCATTCTCCGCTCTTTTTCTGTTACTGTGCCTGTAATAATATTTTCCTTGAACATAACAACAGCCGCCCGGTCAACACGTTACCGGACGGCTGTCTTGTTATGATTATTTGTTTTTTACTTATCCTCTACACTGTAGTTTGGAGCTTCCTTTGTGATATGAATATCATGTGGATGACTCTCTCTTAATGCTGCAGATGACATCTTGATAAACTGTGCTGTTTCCTGTAATGTCGGAATATCCTGCGCGCCACAGTATCCCATACCGGAACGAAGACCACCCATTAACTGGAAGATGGTATCTTCTACAAGTCCCTTATATGCTACACGG
>OGYD01002792.1_pt1 | contig 10796 bp, 10 predicted proteins | sample 1576441 | NCBI WGS metagenome assembly OGYD01 (sample SAMEA3541537, study PRJEB24748) | human gut metagenome | biome: human gut; feature: human-associated habitat; material: faeces | place: China | collected 2012 | reverse complement strand
TGCGCCGCCACTGGCAAGCAGCAGAACAAACCATAAGGCAAGGTTGCTATTATCACCGGTTTTCGGAGAATCAATTGGTTTGGCTGTTCCGTTTGTACCAGTGCCAGCGCTACCACTGTTTTTGCTCCACTGAGCATAAAGCACGGTATCTTTGTCAGTCAATGTAAAACTATCGCCCGGTTTGTAAGCAGTACCCCTGCCATTTGCCTGTGTATTCCAGCCGGTAAAGTTGTAGTTGCTGCGGGGAAAAACATTTTCTGCAACGGTCACCCTTTCTCCTGCCGCACCAGTTGCTGGATCTATTGCTCCTTTGCCGCCATTTGCATCATAAGTTAACTTAACTTGAAGTTGCGTGATATTTTCCTGATATCCACAATACTTGCATTTTTTTGTTACAGTACGGCTTATCGTGCCATCAGCATTCGTAGTCCATTCACTTGCCGTAGTATCAAACGCATTATCCTTATAACCTTCGGCATACAGACTAAAATTGGAACCATTAACATGATTGTCGTACGTAACGCCATCTGCCGTCACACCGCTGTTATGGTATCCCTTGGCATCAACCATTTTGCCACCCTGCCAAACGGTAGTGTTACCGAAGTTTACAATAGTTCTGCCTGTATTATTGCCGGGTTTACCGCCATAGCCAAACAAACGAGAGCAGGTTATTCCATCTGTATTTACCCCGTTTACAACATTGCTGCCGGAAATATTGATGACATACTTATAATTCCCCATGTTGCTGTCATTGATGTTCAGCACCGGCTTCAGAGACTGATCGGAATTATTGACTGTACAACCGTTGAAATTTACTGTGATGTTATTCTTTCCTGCACCATAATCGGTGTAGACATTGATGACTTTGCCAGAGGAATTAAACGTGCAGTTTTCGAAAGTCATCACGGGAGAGCTGTATGTCCAGATGGCGTAATCTTTATTTGGGCAGTTGAATGTGGTATTTCTGAATATTGCAGTCTGATAACCCCAGTAGAAAGTCTTGCCGTTGATCACGCAGTTTTCAACAATAGTATTGTTGGCGCGGATAAAGCCAAGGTAATCTGCGCTGCCCGAACGGAGCGTCATATTTCTAAATGTAATTGTTCCTGCCCCGTCAAAACTGTAATCGCCGTTGTACTCTGTACCGTAATTAGCTGGATCAGGAACTAATGCGCCGATATTCCACCCTGTTTTATCAGTTCCCTGACCCACAAAGGTCAAGTCTTTGTCTTTGGTATGCCCTGTGCTGTCGACCTTGTATAGCGTATAGTTACCCGTGCCCAGTTGGATGGTATCGCCACTTTCTGCAGCAGTCACAGCCGCAGCTACCGTCTTATAAGCTTTGCCACTGGTTGTGCCGACTCCCTCCTGCGTATCATCACCAGTTATCGCATCCACGTAGATTGTTGTGCCGCCAACAGACTCCTCCGCAAATACGCTCGGTGTGATTGAAAGTGCCAACACCAACGCCAACAGACACGAGAGAACCCCTTTCGTTTTCGTTTCTCTTTTCATTGCATTTCAGGCACAGGCTCCCAATCCGTCATAAGAGCTTTACCCATTCCCTCCTTTTGAATTTTGATAAAGTGTACCTTTACAAAGGTCGAAAAGAAGTGAAATTTTGCCTTAGAATAATCGTGTTTCCCCTTGCAACTCCTGAAGTTTGGTGTATAATCTAAAGTATATCGTTGCAAATTGAATCTTCATAAAAATTTGCAAAGCTACACCTTTCCAAATTTTTCCCCGCTTTGTTTAAGGGGAGTTTGCAAATTTTATGCAGAAAAATACCCCTGCCTGTCTACTCGGACAGGCAGGGGGATCCAACAAGGAACCGCTTGGGCCAAACGGCCTGAGCGGTTCCTGTTTGCTTTATTTACCCTTTATTCGGCGCTTTGGGGGTGGTCAGGGGAATCCTCCGCTGCTTCGGCGGGGGACTCGGCTTCACCGGCGGCTTCCGCCGCTTCCTCGGCGATGGCTTCGGCCTGCGCTTCGGCGGCGGGAATCTTCTCCACGACCACCTTGCCGTCATGCAGCGTTACCTTGGCGGTGTCGCCGTACTTCAGCTTGCCCTCCAGCATCTGCTCGGCCACGGCGTCCTCCACGGTGTTCTGGATGGAACGGCGCAGGGGACGTGCGCCATACTCGGCGTCGAAGCCGTCCTTGGCAAGAGCCGCAACCGCGTCCTCGTCGGCCACCAGCGTGATGCCCTGCTGGGCCATACGCTTGCCGGTGACGGACAGCATACGGTGGGCGATCTTCACAATGTCCTCCTCCGTCAGCTGGCGGAACACGATGGTCTCGTCGATACGGTTCAGGAACTCGGGCTTGAAGGTCCGGCGCAGCTCCTCCATCACCGCCTGCTTGATGCGGGCGAAGCGGGCCTTTTCGTCGGCGTCGGATTCCCGGCCGTCAAAGCCCAAGGGCTTGTCGGCGGAGGTGATGTTCCGGGCGCCCACATTGCTGGTCATGACGATGATGGTGTTCTTGAAGTCCACCCGGCGGCCCTGGGAGTCGGTGACGATGCCGTCTTCCAGGATCTGCAGCAGGATGTTCCACACATCCTCGTGGGCCTTCTCGATCTCATCGAAAAGCACCACGGAATAGGGCTTACGGCGCACCTTTTCGGTGAGCTGGCCGCCCTCCTCGTGACCCACATAGCCGGGAGGCGAGCCAACCAGCCGGGACACGGTGTGCTTTTCCATATACTCGGACATATCGATACGGATCATGTCGTTTTCACTGCCGAACATCACCTGAGCCAGAGCCTTGCACAGCTCCGTCTTGCCTACGCCGGTGGGGCCCAGGAACAGGAAAGAGCCAATGGGACGCTTGGGGTCCTTCAGCCCCACACGGCCCCGGCGGATGGCCTTGGCCACAGCGGTGACGGCCTCATCCTGGCCCACCACACGCTGATGCAGAGTCTCCTCCAGCTTCAGCATACGCTGGCTTTCGTCCTCGGTGAGACGGGTGACGGGAATGCCGGTCCACCCGGCCACCACCTTAGCGATGTCCTCTTCGCCTACGGTGCCGCGATTTACAGCCAGATTCTTGCGCCAGTTGTCCCGCTCGATTTCCACCTGCTGGACATAGTTCTGCTCGATATCCCGAAGCTGGGCGGCCTTTTCATAGTCCTGGGCGGCGATGACATCGGCCTTCTCCTTGCGCAGGGCAGCCAGTTTCTCCTCCAGGCTCTTCAGCTCCGGAGAGGCGGCCTCGGCGTCCATACGCACCCGGCTGGCGGCCTCGTCCATCAGGTCGATGGCCTTATCGGGCAGGAAACGGTCGTTGATGTACCGCACGGACAGGCGCACGGCGGCCTCAATGGCCTCGTCGGTGATGGTCAGCTTGTGGTGGGACTCGTACTTGTCCCGCAGACCCTTCAGGATCTCAACAGCCGTCTCGGGGGTAGGCTCACCCACGGTCACCGGCTGGAACCGGCGCTCCAGAGCGGCGTCCTTCTCAATGTACTTGCGGTACTCATTGAGAGTGGTGGCGCCTACCACGCGAATTTCGCCCCGGGACAGGGCGGGTTTGAGGATGTTGGCGGCATCCACGGCACCCTCGGCAGAGCCTGCACCCACGATGGTGTGCAGCTCATCAATGAAGAGGATGACATTGCCGTCCTTCTTCACCTCGTCGATGGTCTTTTTAATGCGCTCCTCGAATTCGCCCCGGTACTTAGTCCCGGCGACCATGCCGGACAGGTCCAGAGACAGGACCTTCTTGTCCAGCAGCTCCTCCGGCACATCCGCCGCAGCGATGCGCTGGGCCAGACCCTCGGCAATAGCCGTCTTGCCCACGCCGGGCTCGCCGATCAAAACGGGGTTATTCTTGGTGCGGCGGGACAGAATTTGGATGACCCGCTGAATTTCCTTTTCCCGTCCGATGACCGGGTCCAGCTTGCCCTGACGGGCCGCCTCGGTCAGATCCCGGGTAAATTCGGCCAGGGTCTTGCCCTTCTTGCCGTCCTCCCGATGGGGAGCGGGGGCGCTTCCGGCGGAAGCCCGGGGCCCCTCGTTGATCTTCTGAACCACGGAGCTGTACATCTTCTTGGGGTCGATACCCACGGTGTCCAGCACGCGGATGGCCATGTTGTTGCCCTCCCGCAGCAGGCCCATGAGCAGATGCTCGGTGCCGATGTACCCGGCGCCGGTGCGCATAGCCTCAGACACAGCCAGCTCCACGGCGCTCTTGGCCCGGGGAGTAAGCCCCTGCGTGGGGGCTGCGCCGGACATACCCTTGCCCACACTGCGCTCCAACACAGTGCAGATCATATCCTCCGTCATGCCGTACTCCTGCATGACCCGGTGGGCAATGCCGTCCTCCTCCCGCATCAGGCCTAACAAAATATGCTCACAGCCCACATAGCCGTGGCCCATCTCCTCAGCGGCCTCCTGGGCCAGGCGCAGGGCCTCCTCTGCACGGGGTGTAAATTGATTTTCATGTGTCATATAGAACACTTCCTCTCGCTTACAGTATCGTTATGCAATCGCTGAAATACCCGTCGCCCTTACGACTGCGAGGGCAGGGAACGAAGCTGGTCCCGAATGCGGGCGGCTTCCTCATAGTTTTCACTTTCCACAGCGGTCTTGAGCTGCTGCTCAAGGGCGTTTCTCTGGCGCTGGCTGCGCAGAGAATCCTGCTGCGCTTTGTCTACAAGACCTGCGCTTTCCTCAGGGACCTGCGCCTCCACAGCCACCGGCTGGCCCGGCTCCGGGAACTCCGTGAGCATCCTTGTGCCGAAGCCCTCCAAAAACGGCTCCAGCATGGAGAAGGGACGGCTGAAAAAGTCGTCGTCGCCAAACAGGCTCATGGGTCGCATGCTGCGGCGCAGGGAGCTGGTGTAGCCCATGGCCCGGGCACAGTCCTGACACAGATGCACCTGGGTCACATGGCCGTTTATGCTGCTCTTATAGAAAAATGTGGCTTCATTCTTTCCGCAATGTTCACACTTCATAATATGTTCCTCCTTACTTCCGTTCAAACCAAATGGATAAGAATTTGTTTCAAAATATCCGCCCGCAGGGTGTCGCGGCTCTCCCGGGGGACGCTGCGCAGAGCGCTGTCCGACAGGGCACACAGGGCCGCCTGCGCCGCCTGCGGGGCGATGGCCTGGGAGTCCCTTAGGTTGGCAACGATGGCCCGGGCGCTGGGCCCATCCAGCTTGTCGCCGATGGAATTGATGACATGCATCAAAAGCGTCTGCCGGTCCATCTGCACCCGCGTGATGCGGATGTATCCGCCGCCGCCTCGACGGCTCTCCACAATGTAGCCATGCTCCGGGGAGAACCGGGTGGACATCACATAGTTAATCTGGCTGGGCACGCACCCAAACCGCTGGGCCAGGTCGCTGCGCTGCAGCTCCAGCACCCCGTCAGTCTCATCCAAAGCCTCTTGAATGAATCCTGCTATCAAATCTGAAATGCCCATAGGGAACTCCTCCTCTTGGTTTGACCTTCTTTGACTTTGATTGTAGTATAGCACGAAGCGGCAAAATGTCAAGGGGGAAAATTTGACTTTCTTTGACCTTTTTGAAAACAAATTGTGAACATAAGAATTTATTTGTGTTCTTTTGACAAAATGGCACTTTTTCAAATAGAATTTACTTGCTTTTTGAGATTCTTGTGATACAATGAGGTTACAAATCTTAATGGAGGTGCTCTTATGGCTTATCAGATCGGTTCTGCCTGCGTCAGCTGCGGCGCTTGCGCAGATGTTTGCCCCGTGGGTGCTATTTCCCAGGGCGATGCCAGCTATGTGATCGATGCAAACGCTTGCCTGGACTGCGGTTCCTGCAGCGATGCTTGCCCCAACGGCGCTATCAGCCCCGCTGACTAATCTTACATAGTGAAAAAACATCGCAGGGCCTGGCCCTGCGATGTTTTTTTACCTGGCGAAAAATTCCACACTTGCAGTCTGAGAGATATTTTTCCCCACGCGTATGTGGCGGTGAAAAATGGTTTTCATTTTTCACGTCTGCGGACGCGAACGCTGCGAGGCTTTTTTAATGAGGATCGCTCCGGGCATTGCCCTGGGGCTGTTTTTATATTATAATGGGTGAAAACGATGCAGGAGGGAGCCACGGTGGTAAAACAGGATCAGCTTTGGCCCGGCGGCTTCCGCTTTTTCTTTGACGACGGGCTGTTTCAGCCGGGAACGGATTCGTTCCTCCTGGGGAGCTTCCCCCGGCTGCGGCGGGGGGCACGGGTGTGCGACCTGGGGGCCGGAACAGGGCTTTTGGGCCTGCTGCTGCTGGCCCGGGAGCCGTCCCTGCAGGTAACCAATGTGGAGCTGCAGGAGGCGGCGGTGGAGCTGGCAAGGCAAAACGCGGCCCTGAACGGCCTTTCGGACCGGATAACAAATCTCCGGTTGGATTTGCGGGACAAAACCCGGCTGCCCCCGGCGGGGACTTACGATCTGGTGGTCAGCAACCCGCCGTATTTTGACGCGGCCCGGGGCGCTGTGGCAAAAGGCACCGAAAGGGGCCTGGCCCGGGCGGATTGCACCTGTACACTGCCCCAGCTCTGCGCCGCGGCTGCACGGCTTTTGCGCCACGGCGGCAGCTTTTGCCTGGTGTTCCGGGTGGAGCGGATGGCAGAGCTTTTTGCCTGCCTGCAGAGCTGTACTTTGGAACCGAAACGGCTGCGCCTGGTGCAAAATACGGCCCAAAGTGCCCCTAAGCTGCTGCTTTTAGAGGCCAGAAAGGGCGGAAAGCCGGGACTTTCCGTGGCGGCGCCGCTGCTGCTGCGAGGCCCGGACGGCGGAGAGTCAGAGGAGCTGGCGCAGATCTATTTTCGTGATAAGGAGTAAAAGCTATGGCCGGAACACTGTATTTGGTAGCTACGCCCATCGGAAATCTGGGGGACTTCTCGCCCCGGGCCCGGGAGACATTGGACCGGGCGGACTTCATTGCGGCCGAGGATACGAGGGTGTCCGTGAAGCTGCTGAATCATTTTGCAATAAAAAAGCCGCTGGTGAGCTACCACGAGCATAACCGGGCGGCGGCGGGGCAGGCCATCCTGGCCCGGCTGCTGGCAGGAGAGAGCTGCGCCCTGGTGACCGACGCCGGGACCCCGGCCATCAGCGATCCCGGGGAGGACCTGGTGCGCCTGTGCGGAGAGAACGGCGTGACGGTGGAGGCCATCCCCGGCTGCTGCGCGGCGGTGTGCGCCCTGGCGGTGTCGGGCCTGAGTACAAGGCGGTTCACCTTCGAGGGCTTTCTCCCTGCCAACAAAAAAGAGCGCCGGACGGCGCTGCTGAAGCTGCAGGGCGAGGAGCGGACCATGGTGTTTCACGAGGCCCCTCACAAGCTGCGTGCGACCCTCTCGGACATGGCGGAGATCCTGGGCGACCGGCCTGTGGCCCTGTGCCGGGAGCTGACGAAGCTCCACGAGGAGACCGTGCGCACGACCCTCGCCGGGGCGGTGGCCCTGTACGGAGAGCGGGAGCCCCGGGGCGAATATGTGCTGGTGGTGGCCGGGGCTCAGCCGGAGGAGGAGACCGCCCTGACCCTGGAGGAGGGCGTGCAGCGGGTGCTGCGGCTGCGGGAGGACGGCATGAAAATGAAGGAAGCCGTCCGCACAGTGGCAGCCCAAACGGAGCTGAACAAAAACGATCTCTACGAGGCGGTGCTGCAGGCGGAAAGGTGAGAGCCGCAGCGGACCGCAAGCCTTTTGTCGGAAAACCCGGAGGGTTTTTCGACAGTCTTAGAGGGCGTACCGAGAAAAAATTTCCGGTACGCCCTCCGGAGGAGCGGAAAGACTCCTCTGTTTTTTTATGTGCGTGTTTTCTTCAGCCGCGACAGGCAGCTGCCGCAGATGTTCTTGCCCAAGACGGTGCGAAGATCCTCGCTTCCGCCGCAAAAAACGCAGTGTTCTTCGTGCTTTTGCAGAATGATGGAATCGCCGTCTACATAAATTTCCAGCGGGTCCTTCTCTGCGATGCTGAGTGTGCGGCGAAGCTCGGCGGGAAGCACGATCCGCCCAAGCTCGTCAATTTTTCTTACGATCCCGGTTGCTTTCACTCTGGTATACCCCTTTTCCCTATTTAACTTCTCTAATTATGTCATGATATGAGAAATAAGTTAACTATAAATCGACAATTTATGCATATGGTATATTTCTTTTCCATGATGTTTGTGCATATAGTCCTATGAGGTGAGAGCATTGGCGATGGCATTTATATGGACGGCCATGGTAACGGTCTCGGTCCTGTGTGCGGCGGCGTGCGGACGCATGGCGGAGGTGTCCGCAGCGGCGCTGGAGGGAGCCGGGGCAGCGGTGGAGCTGTGCCTTTCCCTGGCAGGCGCCCTGTGCCTGTGGTCGGGATTTATGGAGCTTTTAAAGCGGTGTGAGCTGGATAAGAAGCTGGCGGCTCTGTTTCGCCCGGCGCTGCGGCGGCTGCTGCCGAGGGCCAGCCGGGACCCGGAGACCTTGGCAGCGGTGAGCGGGAATCTGTCGGCCAACCTCCTGGGGCTGGGAAACGCTGCCACGCCCTTGGGTATTCGAGCGGCCCGACGCATGGCCCTGGGGTCTCAGGGCACGGCCGATAATGAGCTGTGCCGCCTGGTGGTGCTGAATACTGCCTCGGTGCAGCTTTTGCCCACCACCGTGGCGGCGGTGCGGGCCGGGTGTGGATCCGCTGCGCCCTTTGACATATTGCCGGCGGTGTGGGTCAGCTCGGTGCTGTCGGTGACGGCGGGACTGCTGACGGCCCGGCTATTGGAAAGGGTGGTGCGGTGATGGTTTTGGCGCGCATCAGCGTGTGGCTGATCCCTTTGCTGCTGGCGGGGACGGCGCTGTATGCTCTGTGGCGGCGGGTGGATGTATTTTCGGCGCTGTGTGCCGGGGCCGGAGAGGGGCTTTCCGTGACGCTGCGCATCCTGCCGGCGCTGACGGCGCTGCTGACGGGGGTGTATATGCTGCGGGCCAGCGGAGCCATGGAGCTGCTGGCGGGACTTTTGACACCGATTTTGACCCGTGTGGGCATCCCGCCGGAGACGGTGGGTCTGCTGCTTATCCGCCCGGTCAGCGGCAGCGGGGCTTTGGCTGTGGGCAGCGAAATCATGCAGACTTACGGCCCCGACAGCACCATCGGGCGCACGGCGGCGGTGATGCTGGGAAGCACGGAGACGACCTTTTATACCGTGGCGGTATACTACGGGGCGGCGGGGATACGCCGCACCCGCCACACCATTCCGGCGGCCCTGGCGGCGGATATTACGGGCTTTCTGGCCGCGGCATGGACGGTGCGATGGATATTTTAGAGGAAGAGATAGGGGGCACATGGGAAGTGAGCGGACAGAGGTGTTTGCCCCTACGGATTATAGGAGAGTGCGTGAAAGCGGGGCGTCGGGGACGCCGCCCCCTACGGACAAGTTACAAGTTGTGCGGTGAGGCGGGACGATGTGGGCATCGTCCCCTACGGCGAGGATAAGGGGGAAAAAGAGCCCTCCGACTTCGGTTTCTGAAGTCGGAGGGTTTTGATATATGTTACATTATAGTTTACATTTTCTCCGGTGCGGAGCAGCCGATAAGCTCCATGCCGTTTTTCAGCACGCTGCGGGCGGTGTCGGCCAGCAGAAGGCGGGCATTCAGCAGGTCCTCGGCCTCGCCCTTGATGCGGCAGGCGTTGTAGAACTTGTGGAAGGCGGCGGCCAGGTCTGTGAGATAGCGGTTGATGAAGCTGGGGTCGTAGTCCCGGGCAGCCAGGCGCACAATGTCGCTGTAGCCTGCGATCTGCTTGATAAGGGCCAGCTCCGTGGGATCGGTGAGCAGGGAGAAGTCCACGGCGTCGGGAGAGGGGACGGTGTGGCCGTCGGCGGCCAGATTTTTAAGCAATGTGCAGATCCGGGCGTGGGCGTACTGAACATAGTAGACAGGGTTTTCGCTGTCCTCCCGAACCGCCAGGCCCAGGTCAAACTCCATCTGGGTCTCAGGCTTGGCGTTGAAGAAGTAGCGGCAGGCATCCACGGGGACCATATCCAGCAGGTCGGTCAGAGACACGGCCTTGCCGGTGCGCTTGGACATACGGACCACCTCGCCGTCCTGCACCAGCTTCACCAGCTGCATGAGCACGATGTCCAGGCGATGGGCACCGTCCAGACCCAGGGCATCCATGGCGCCCTTCAGCCGGGCCACATGGCCGTGGTGGTCGGCGCCCCAGATGTTGATGACCTTGTCGAAGCCGCGAACGGCGAATTTATTGCGGTGATAGGCAATGTCGGCGGCGAAGTAGGTGTAAAAGCCGTTGGCCCGGCGAAGGACATCGTCCTTCAGACCCAGCTTTTCAATGGCCTCGTCGCTCTTTCCGGCGGCCTTCAGCTGAGCGGCGAGAATTTCGCTGGTCTTGAGCCACAGGGCGCCGTCTTTTTCGTAGGTGTAGCCGCGCTTGGTGAGCTCCGCCACAGAGTCGGCCACATAGCCGCTCTCATGGAGGCTGGACTCGAAGAACCACTCATCGTACTGAATGCCGTAGCGGGCCAAGTCGGCCTTCATCTTGGGGATGTTGTGGTCCAGGCCGAACCGGGCCAGAGCATCGTGGCGGGTCTTTTCGTCCACATGGAGCAGCTCGTCACCGTGGGCGTCGGCGTAGAGCTGGGCCAGCTCTCGGATGTCGTCGCCGTGGTAGCCGTCCTCGGGGAACTCCACCGCGTCCTCTCCCTTGAAGATTTGGAAATACCGGGCCTCCAGACTCTTGGCGAATTTCTCGATCTGATTGCCTGCATCGTTGACATAGAACTCCCGCCAGACATCGGCGCCGGACTTTTGCCGCACCGAGGCCAGGGTGTCACCCAG
>OGYD01002786.1_pt1 | contig 10824 bp, 10 predicted proteins | sample 1576441 | NCBI WGS metagenome assembly OGYD01 (sample SAMEA3541537, study PRJEB24748) | human gut metagenome | biome: human gut; feature: human-associated habitat; material: faeces | place: China | collected 2012 | reverse complement strand
CATCTGTTCCCTTCGGCCTCGGTCACATAGCCCGCTATGCTCCCTCACCCGAAGGAAACATCTGCACCCCGATAATGCACTTTCAATGTAAAAATAATTTTGAACACCTACTTAATGATGTAGTTTTTAGTTTTGTGCTGTTGCAAAATTACTGCTAAATTATTCATGCGCCACTTTGTTTGCAGAGTTTTTTTCGTACCTTTGTAAACAAACCAAAGTATCAATTCAGACTGCAATGGAAGTAACAGCTAAATTTGATCATTTCAACATCAATGTGCTCGATTTGAAGCGCAGCATAGAGTTTTATGGCAAGGCACTTGGTCTTAAACCTTGTGGTGAGATTGAAGGGCCGGACGGTGCGTTCAAAATCGTGTATTTGAAAAACGAATTGAGTGATTTCAAGTTAGAACTCACTTGGTTGCGTGACCGCAAAGAACCCTATGAACTGGGTGACAACGAATCGCACATTTGCCTGCGTGTGCCTGGTGATTATGATGCGGTGCGTGCTTATCATAAAGAAATGGGGTGCGTGTGCTTCGAGAACGAAGAGATGGGACTCTATTTCATTAACGACCCTGATGACTATTGGATTGAAGTGCTGCCGATGAAGTAGTGCTTGGGCAGGATTAGTAATACAGGTCCAATTTTTATTTTGTAAGTAGGTGGGCGCAGTTTTTGCGCAGAATGTACTTTTGAGGTATAACACTAGAAGCCTACTCGTCGTAATAATAGCAAACAAAAAATGGCGGCATGGCAGCAGCCGGCCGCTTGTTTATGCAAATATTTCAATTATGGATAATCAGCTTGTAGCTCAGTGTGAGCAGGTGGCAAAGCAGTGGATTGATTCTGACTGCTACGATGCCGAGACCAAGAAGGCCGTAAAGGCCATGGTAGAAAATTCAGACAAGACCGAACTTATCGATTCTTTTTACAAAACGCTTGAGTTTGGTACTGGTGGTTTGCGTGGCATTATGGGCCCTGGAACAAACCGCATGAACATCTATACTGTTGGTGCAGCCACACAAGGCTTGTCAAACTACCTTAATATCAATTTCAAGGACCGCGATGAAATTAGCGTGGTTGTAGGACACGACTGCCGTAATAACAGCCGCTTGTTTGCCGAAACTGCTGCCAACATATTCTCAGCAAATGGCATCAAGGTGTATTTGTTTGAGGACATGCGCCCAACCCCCGAAATGTCGTTTGCCATACGTCACCTTGGTTGTCAGAGCGGTATCATTTTGACCGCCAGCCACAATCCGAAGGAGTATAATGGCTACAAGGCTTATTGGGACGATGGCGCACAGGTGCTTGCTCCACACGATACGGGCATCATTGCCGAGGTGAACAAGGTGAAGGTTGAGGATATCAAGTTTGAGGGCAATCCGGCACTCATACAGATTATTGGCAAGGAAATTGACAAGATTTATCTTGACAAGGTACACACATTGAGCATTGACCCCGAGGCTATCAAGCGTCAAAAGGACTTGAAGATTGTGTATACGCCGCTGCATGGTACGGGCATGATGCTTATTCCGGATTCGTTGAAGCTTTGGGGCTTTGAGAATGTGCATTGCGTGCCTGAGCAAATGGTGAAGGATGGCAATTTCCCCACAGTGAAGAGTCCTAACCCCGAAAATGGCGAGGCTCTTACAATGGCACTTGATTTGGCTAAGCGCATCGATGCTGACATAGTGATGGCTTCGGACCCTGATGCAGACCGCGTTGGCATGGCTTGCAAGAACGATAAGGGCGAGTGGGTGCTGATTGATGGTAACCAGACTTGCATGATATTCCTTTATTATATCATCATGAACCGCAAGGCTCAAGGCAAGATGCAGCCTAACGACTTTGTTGTAAAGACGATTGTGACCACTGAACTTATTAAGGCTATTGCAGACAAAAATAATATTAAGATGTTTGACTGCTACACAGGCTTTAAGTGGATTGCACGTTTAATTCGTCTGAACGAAGGCAAATTGCAGTATATTGGCGGTGGTGAAGAGAGCTACGGTTTCTTGGCTGAGGACTTCTGCCGCGACAAGGACGCTGTATCGGCTTGCTCGCTGCTTGCTGAAATTTGCGCTTGGGCAAAGGATCAGGGCAAAACGCTGTACGATGTGCTCATGGAGATATATTTGGAATACGGCTTGGCAGTAAACAAAACCATCAATGTGGTTAAGCCTGGCAAGACTGGTGCCGACGAAATAAAGGCTATGATGGAAAACTTCCGTGTTAACCGTCCTGCCGAAATAGCTGGTTCGCGCGTGGTGTGCACCAAGGATTATGAGGCATTGAAGGAGTTTGATGCCGATGGCACTGAGAAGGCACTTGATGCCGTTGATTTTCCCGAGCCAAGCAATGTGCTGCAGTGGTATACTGAAGATGGAACCAAGGTGAGCGTTCGTCCTTCTGGTACTGAACCTAAGATCAAGTTCTATGTTGAAGTAAAGGGCACAATGCAATGTCCGAAGTGCTATGCGGGCGCTGTGGCTGATGCTCACGAAAAGATTGAGGCTGTAAAGAAGAGCCTTGGTTTGTAATATTATCGGATTAGAATAAACAAGCTTATGAGGCGGGCTATTCATTGTGATGATGAACAGGCCCGCCTCTTGCTATTAACTTAAATGGTATTTTGATGAATTACTATTTTTTGTTTTGTCAGGACGAATTGTTGTTGACGTCGGGCGGTGATGTGCCATTGCGTGACGAGCCGCCAATACGCTTGGAGGCATGGCAACATTTGCATCATTTGCCCGATTTGAATGGTCATGCTTGTTTTACAGCGCGACTTGACACGCCCGTGCTTGGCGACGAATGGCAGATGGTGCCCTTGCGTGCCTCGTTTGATGTGTTGCCGGCATCGCTCTACAATATGGCGGGTAAGGCGCGCGAAATATTGTATTGGGACCAAACCACAAAGTTTTGTGGGGTGTGTGGCGCGCCTATGAAATTACATACCGACATATCAAAGCGTTGTACAAATTGTGGCAAGGAGGTGTGGCCGGCACTGGCTACGGCCATTATTGTGGCTGTTACGCGTCATGATAATCAGGAGATATTGTTGGTGCAAAGCAACAAGTTCAAAAAGGATTATCTTGGGCTTGTGGCCGGATTTGTAGAAACGGGCGAAACGCTTGAGGAGTGCTTGCATCGCGAGGTGTGGGAGGAAACCCACATAAAGGTGAAGAACATTCGCTATTTTGCGTCGCAGCCGTGGCCTTATCCTTGTGGACTGATGGTTGGTTTTATAGCTGAATATGACAGTGGCGAGGTACAGTTGCAGCGGTCTGAACTCAACAAGGGCGGGTGGTATTCGCGCGACAACATGCCGGCCATACCCGGCGAGGTGAGTTTGGCACGTCACCTGATAGATCATTGGCTTGCACAGTAGCGCATGCAACCAGCTGTTGTAGGGTGGTTCTAAAAACAGAATTTTTAGAACCACCCTATAATTCTGAACACCTATTTACCCTGTAATAGGGTGGCTTTACTGAAAAACTAATGGGGAGAATATGGCTATCGCACAATGTGTGAGTTTGCCATGTTCTCCCCTTGAGTTTGTATAGGTGCACAAAAAAACCTGCAACACGCGGTGTTACAGGTTTCAGTTTCTCTCGTTGTTGTAGCGAGTTCGCTTAGCTAAACTTCTTTAGTTAAGCAGCTGGCTCTCAAGCAGCCTGAGTTGAATCAGCAGTAGCAGCAGTTGAATCAACAGTAGCAGCTGAATCAGCGTTAGCTGAGTCGTTAGCAGTGCTGTCTACAACTGAAGAATCAGCAGTTGAATCAGCAGCAGCTGCGTCAGAAGTTTTGTTACCGCATGAAGCGAAAGAGATAGCTGCGAAAGCTACGAACATGAAAACTAACTTTTTCATTGTGTTTGTTAAAATTTTAAGTAAAACAATCAATTGCCTTTTTTAATCGATGCAAAGGTACGGACTTTTTCAATCCATGCAAACGTTTCGGCTGCTTTTTTCTCAAAAATGTTGTACAAATTGACATTATTTTATCTTGATGCGTTTCTTTGTAAAACGTAGTTGGCAAAAAGCATGCTATCTGTTACGGCAGGCGGCAGTAGAATGGGCATTCATTGTGCAACTTTTGAGATAATGCGCACAGGTAATAGGCAGTTAGGAGCGTTTTTCCTATCTTTACACAATCATATAGTTGAAATTATCCTTGTTTGAAGGGACATAGCGGGTTATGTGACCGAAAACAAAGGTAATAGATGCGCTAAAGCACTTACATTCCGTTTGGGGGAAAGCACCTGCGCATCGCATATAGTAATTTTGAACACTAACTTGCCATGTCAATCAATCATGTAAACGATTTGCGCCGGAGGGGGCACTGGCAGGCGGCACTTGATGCGGCGCTTGACAATTTGCACTTCATGGACACAGAATGGACCCAAATGTCGCTCTTTTGGGTTATATACGACATGTGTAAAATGGCTTTGGTTACGGACGGGGGTGGCGAGGTGGCTGCAAAATGTTTTGTGTGCATGAAGTATCTGTTGCGCACAATGATTGATGAGGAGGGCATAGGGCGCAAGTGTTATGACAATTTGCTGCTAAAGCACATGCCGCATGCTGCAGCGGTAGACTATGCGGAGCGCATATCCAAGACCCAACCAACTAAAGCTATGAGCATCGTACATGCCATGGAGTGTACGCCGCAAAATGTGCACCCTGTGTATCATGCCGCTTATGGCTGGGTAATATGCAGGTATTTGCGCCGGCAGGGATTTAAGGTTAGCAACGGAAGGGTGTGTGGCTTGCTTCGTGAATACATGCAGTTGCACAATCCGCGTCCGTCAACCTTGCATTCTATGATACTTGATTTTGTGTTGGACTATGCGTATGGTCATGCTTCGTTCAGGTTTAATGAGTTCTTTGCGCAGTGGGGGGCTGAAAATTTGCGCTATGAAGATCATTTCGCTCCTGTTATATGCCGTGTGACCAAATCTTCGATTATGGCTCGCTTGTTGAGGATTGTTGAGCGTAGTGGTGACAAGGTTGCCTTGCAGTCGTTGCTTGACGGACTTTATGATTGGTGCGTATATTAAACTGTGTGGCGTGTTATAGCCTCATAAACACCGAAAGAGCGCAATGGCCCATTTTGAAGCGCCATAATAAAAGGGCTTCATGTTGGACTATTGCGCTCTTTCGCGTGTTTGTTAAATGAGTCTATTTTGCAAGTGTCATACGTTTACTCGTACACTTTATAGCGTGACGTCGGTCACTGGTCGTCATTCTTAACGTAACCTTGATATTTTTCGGGCAGTGCCGACATAATCACATTGTAAGCCTCATTCATTGTAGTTTTGATATCTTCGGGGCTGTGCGATGTGGGATATATGGGCTTGTGAATAACCAGACGCATGGCGTGCCGGTTGACAAAGTTGAGTCCGGCCATGCGGGTAAGCACATCAAAAGAACCGTCAATGGTAACAGGTACAACGGGCAGTTGCAGGTCGTCGGCCAGTTGGAATGCACCTTTTCTGAATATGCCCATGTGACCGGTAAAGGAGCGTGCGCCCTCGGGAAACACTACGAGCGAGGTGCCTCCTTGTAGCGTGTGGCGTGCATTCTCAATGGTCTCTTTGATAGCTTTGGGGCCAGATTTGTCTACAAAGATGTGGCGTGCCTTTTCGCAGGCATATCCAACGAGTGGCATTTTGCGAAGAGCCTTTTTCATCATCCACTTAAAGTTGCGGTTCAGATAGCCATATATAAGGAATATGTCCATTGGTCCCTGGTGGTTGGCCACAAACACATAACTTTGGTTGTGGTCGATATTTTCGCGGCCCTCAACCTTGATGGGCAGTAGCAGCACACGGCAAATAAGGCGTGACCATATCTTTCCGGGGTAGTAACCAAACACATGGGCGTTGAACAAACCGCCTATTATTGTAACTAAAGCAGTGATGACTGTGGCTACAAAAATGATGGGGAGTGCTATGCAGAGTTGATATATTTTGTACAGCATAATAAATAGGAGTGTAGTTTTTTGTTGCGTAGCTTTGCTTGTGTTGTATTCGATGGTTATCTGTTGTAGCATACAGCCTGCCCACGGAATTTCTCGTCCGTTACATGACCGCGGTTGAAGATGGGGAACCCATTGCAGAAGGTGCGTTCGACACGCCAATGGAAAGTGTGCCCTTCAAGCGGACTCCAGTTGCATTTGCTCTGAATGCGGTTCGGGGTGAGTGTCCATGGTCTGTGTGGGCGCACCATGACAATGTCGGCCTTATATCCTTCGCGCAGGTAGCCGCGGTTTTCGATTTGCAGCAAATCGGCCGGGTTGTGACACATCAGTTTTACAAGGCGTTCAAGGGTAAGCAAGCCTTTGTCAACAAGTTCGAGCATCGAAACCAGTGAAAATTGCACCATGGGCATGCCCGATGCCGCTTTCGCGCAACCTCCCATTTTGTCGGCCATGCAATGAGGCGCATGGTCGGTGCCAATGGTGTAGATTTTGCCTGACGACAGTGCGGCGCGCAGGGCATCGCGGTCTGCTTTGGTCTTGATAGCAGGGTTTACCTTGATGCGTGAGCCGAGTCGTGCATAGTCCTCGTCGCAGAATAGCAGGTGTCCCACACAAGCTTCGGCCGTAATAAGTGGGTCGTTGGGAGCGAAGAGTTCGAGCTCTTTTGCTGTTGACAAGTGTGCCACGTGCAAGCGTGCCCCATTCTCGCGGGCCAGGCGCACAGCCAGTGCCGTTGATTGGTAGCAAGCCTCTTCGCTGCGTATTTCGGGGTGGTGTTCCACGCTTGGGTCCGCGCCATATTGTGCCTGTGCCGCCTTCATGTTTTCATTTATGATGGCAGAATTCTCGCAGTGAGTCATGATCAGCAGTTTGGCATTTTCAAAGATAGCCTTCAGGGCTATTTCGTTGTCAACCAGCATATTGCCAGTTGACGAACCCATGAAGAGTTTGATGCCGGCCACCTTGCGTGGATTAAGATGGGCCAGCTCGTAGGCGTTGCCAGCGGTGGCGCCAAAGAACAAGCCATAGTTGACTACACTCTTTGAGGCTGCAATTTTCCATTTCTCGTCAAATGCCTCTTGGGTGGTGGTTTGAGGCACGCAGTTGGGCATGTCAAAAATCGTAGTCACACCACCTGCCGCAGCAGCACGGCTTTCTGAGCAGAAATCGCCCTTTTGCGTCAGTCCGGGGTCGCGAAAGTGTACGTGGTCATCTATCACACCAGGCAGCACGTAGCAGCCGGTGCCGTCAATCGACTCGTCAACCGGAATGGTAGGTTCGGCATCATGGCCTTCAAGTATTTCGTCGATGCGGTCATCGTCAATAACGAGCGTGCCAACAAACTGGCGGCCTTCGTTTATGATGGTAGCATTCTTAATTTGAGTTCTGAAGTGCATAGGTCTATATTTAACAATGTGCCAATGCGGTAAAACAAATTGTCGCATTGGCACATTATAGTTAGCAAGTTATTTTTTGGCTTTGATGCCTCCCGTCATGGCGGCCCATCGCAGGCGCATTACGCCGAACAATGCTTCGCTGAATATGCCACCGCTCATTTTGCTCGTGCCGAGTTCGCGGTTGACAAATACCACGGGCACCTCCTTGATTTTGAACCCGAGTTTGTAAGCCGTAAACTTCATTTCGATTTGGAAGGCATATCCCTTAAAGCGTATGGCGTCCAAGTCGATAGTCTCGAGCACTTTACGACGATAGCAAACAAATCCGGCTGTGGTGTCGTGCAAGGGCACCCCTGTAACAGTTCGCACATACTTTGAGGCGTAATAGCTCATGAGCACGCGTCCCATGGGCCAGTTTACCACATTGACACCGCTTACATAGCGTGAGCCAACCGACACGTCGTACCCATCTTTGGCACAAGCATTGTAGAGTCGGGGCAAGTCCTTAGGAGCGTGGCTGAAGTCGGCGTCCATCTCGAATATGTATTCGTAGCCGTGCTCCAAAGCCCATTTGAAACCGGCAATGTATGCTGTGCCAAGACCGAGTTTGCCAGTGCGTTGCACCAAGTGTAATTCGTGTTTGAACTCGTTGGCCATCAAGCGTTTTACAATGTCTGCGGTGCCGTCGGGCGATCCGTCGTCAATGACCAAAATGTGAAAGCCATGTTCGGGCAGACCGATTACGGCGCGTATGATATTCTCAATGTTTTCTTTTTCGTTGTAGGTAGGAATTATTACAACGCTGTCGCTCTTTTCCATTACCGTGTTTGAGTTTTAGGGTGGTTCTAAAAATTCTGTTTTTAGAGTTTTGCTATTCTGAAATGTGATTTGCACGCTCTCGAAAGTGTCTTTTTGAAAGTTTGTTCGGTCACATAGCCCGCTATGCTTCCTCACAAACTTTCAAAAATACACTTCCGATAGCGCACAATTCCCTATTTCAGAATTATTAGAGCCACCCTTTGTTCTTATTTCCGCTACAAAAGTAAGCATTTTGGCCGACATTGTTTATCTTTGCACAAGATAAATCGGCAAACAATTAAACTAAATACATAAAAATGAAACGAACAGTATTGGCGCTATGTGCGCTATTAGCCCTTCCAAGCATGGCTCAGAAATATACGGTCAGTGGTCAAGTTCCCAATGGTGTGAAGAAAGTGTATTTACAATTTATGGGCGCATCACCCCATATCGACAGCACGACGGTCAGCAATGGCCAGTTCCGTTTTGAAGGCGATGCCAATGGCAATATCTTTGCAATGGCCACTTATAATAAAAGCGAAGGCGTTAACGTGGTGCTCGAAGGCGATGTGAAGGTAGATTTTACCAACGAAAAGGCTACGGGCAATGCCGAGAATGAAGGCATGAGCGCATGGGCTGCCAAGTTCGATGTGCCGATGCGCAAAATCATCAAACTTGGTGACGAGTACCGTGCCATGCGCGCCTCAGGCAAGCAAATACCCGACAGTGTGTTAGATCGTTTTGAAAAAGTTAATGAAGAGTGCACCGAGCAACTGGTAGCCTTGACCAAGCAGTGTTGCACTGAAAACAAGCAGTTCAAGTTTCCGGCATTCTTCCTGTGGCGGGTAAGTCCCATCATGGAGCAGGAAGACGTGATAGCTTTGGCCGAAAATAGCAATTCTGCTTATATGAGCACGAAGTTAAGTGATGACATAAAGCACAAAGTTCAAGCGTGGAAACGTCAGGCTGTAGGTTCTATGTTTACCGACCTCGAGATGGCCGATGTCGATGGCAAAACACACAAACTGTCTGAGTATGTGGGCAAGGGGAAATATGTGCTTGTCGACTTTTGGGCTTCGTGGTGCGGTCCTTGCCGTCAGTCAATGCCTGCGTTGAAAGCACTTTACAACAAGTATAAAGACAAGGGCTTTGATGTGGTGGGCTTGTCATTCGATGGTGATAAGGCTGCGTGGGTAAATGCCATCAAAAAGCTTGATTTACCATGGCATCACCTCTCCGACCTTAAGGGTTGGGATTGTGTGGCCGGCAAGGTTTATGGCATCACAGCCATACCTGCCACATTGCTCATAGGTCCCGATGGCAAAATCGTGGCCAGCGGGGTTGGCATATCGAAGGTCGAAGAAAAACTGGCAGAATTGCTCAAGTGATTTTGACAGTGCCAACGCGTAGGCGAAATTAGCAAACATGTTGACGGGGTAGCCCCACAATAAACAACTGCCAGTGAGACCGGTTCCTCGTAATGTTCGTAGATGTAGCGCGCGCTTTCCTGGATGGCGGTGCTGGTCTCGTCCAGAAATTGCGGAGTCTGGTGGACATCCTGGCAGCGCGCGATCTCAACCAGAAGCTCTGAAAAAAGACTTTTGGTCATGAGCGGTGCATAAGGATCGCTGCTTTCGGATTCAAGGCGCAAGCGCGTCATCAGGCGTTCTAACTGCGGACGGCTGGAAGACGGAATGGTGAGTCTGCTGCGGGAAAAAAGTCCGACGCAAAGATCCGGGCCGCTGGCGGCAGACACCCGGTGTAAGTAATCTTCCGAAAAAAAGATGTTGATGCGCTCGGCAGGACGCTTGGTTTCATAGAGAACGCGGTGCAGCACAGAGGGAGGAATCATAATCAGATCCCCCGGAAAGAGCCGGTAAATGCTGTGGCTGATAAAACAGCGGCACTGACCGGACAGCAGGTAATAAAATTCGTAGTACGGGTGATAATGGGATTCTCCCATATCAAAATGCGAATCGCGCTGTACCTGCGTAATTTTAAAATCGGCAATGCGGTCGTGACAGCTGGAGGAAGCGAAATCGTTCATAGGTATAACTCCTGTTCCTGGTTCCGTGAAGGTTTCTGCGGAATGGTAATTCTGGATTTTTGCCTGCAATGACAAAAAATCAGTAGTGTGAAGCAAAATAACGGAAAAAATTCGTATAAATAAATATATTTTTGTTATACCATGGGAGAACAGAAAAGTAAAGAAACGCAGATACAAAAAGAATGGAGAAGAACATGCAGGCAGATCTTTCAAAAAAGGACGAACAATTTCGCGAGTTTTCCCTGAACGGACCCATGTGTCGGGTGGTATTGTATGTGGGATTTCCACTGGCGCTCTATGAGAGCCTGAACCAGCTTTTTAAGATACTCGATACCATGATGGCGTCACATATCGGCGCATCCGCGGTGTCCGCGGTCGCGTATCTGTCCCAGATCAACATGATGATCTCGGCGGTGGGACCCGGGCTTGCGGTGGGCGCCAGCATCAAGGTGAGCCAGGCATATGGAGCCGGCGATTTCATGCTGGTAAAAAAGCGTGTCAGCACAATGTTTGCCATGTGCGGGGCGCTCGGTATCGCAATGAAAAGCTGCGGGCGCAGTTTCCGGCGCTTGCTTTCGCTGTCAGCCGGGTACA
>OGYD01002783.1_pt1 | contig 10831 bp, 13 predicted proteins | sample 1576441 | NCBI WGS metagenome assembly OGYD01 (sample SAMEA3541537, study PRJEB24748) | human gut metagenome | biome: human gut; feature: human-associated habitat; material: faeces | place: China | collected 2012 | reverse complement strand
AAGAGCAAGTTCGCCGCCATCATGCTGATTGCCGTGGCACAGGCCGACGCTCCATGCAGTACACGCGCAGGATGGCTGCCTGCGTCTTTGCGTCCGGGATGCGCCCGGCGAGCACGTCGCGCGCAAGCTCCTCGAGCGGCACGGCCTGAAGATTGAGAAATTCGTCGTCGTCGAGCTGCTGCTCGCCGAAGGTCAGGCCGCGGGCGAGGTACATCCAGATGACCTCGTCCGAGTACGCGGCGGCGGGGTAGAACGGGCCGAGCGGGATGAGCTCCCGCGCCGTGATGCCGGTCTCCTCGCGCAGCTCACGGCGTGCGGCGTCGTCGGGCGCCTCGTCGCGGCTGTCGCGCTTGCCGGCGGGGATCTCCGTGATGACCTCGTTCACCGGGTAGCGGAACTGCCGCTCGACGATCACGCGGCCGTCGTCGAGCAGCGGCACGATGCACACCGCGCCCACATGGCGCGTCAGCTCGCGCGGCGCGGTGCCGCCGTTGGGCAGGCGCACGGTGTCGCGGTAAAAATCGAGAATGCAGCCGCTGTAGATTTTTTCGGATGTGAGTTTTGTTTCGGTCAGGTTTTCCATGGCGCTCCCTCCTTACAGTCCGAGGATCTGCAGCGTGCGGCTGTCCGGCTGCCCGCCGAAGAATTTGTCGAGCACGGCGGAAAACACCGGCTCGTCCGGCGCGGCAGCGGCAAAGAGCGTCATGCTCGAGCGCAGCTTCAGATCGTCCGGAAAACCGAACACGGCTGTGGGGTCGCTTTCCTCGAGCGCGAGCAGGGCGCTGCTGATCTCCAGCAGGTGCGCGCGCAGCGTCGGCTCGCTCAGGTAAGCGCGCGCCTCGTCAAGCCCGGAGATGGCATAAAACTGCGACGTGCTGCTCATGCCCAGCCCCGCGACCTGCGGGAAGATGTACCAGATCCAGTGGCTGCGCTTGCGGCCGCTGCGGATCTCGCGCAGAGCGGCGGCATAGTCCCGGCGCTGCGCGGAGAGAAAGCGGTTGAGATCATACATAGTGAAACCTCCTCAGAAGCGGAAACAGACAAATGGCTGTATTGCAAATCGCTTTTGATTATGCCCTTCCGGATAGGGATTGTCAAGCGCGCGGCCGCGCAGATTTTCTTTTACAACGCGCTTGCGCTGCGTTACAATGGAGCTGTTGAGAAAGGAGCGTTCCCATGGAGCTGACATTGGAGACCATTCGGGCGGCGCACGCGCGCATTGCCCCTTATATTGTCCAGACGCCGCTGCTGCGCCTGCCGGCGCTCGACGATGTCCTCGGCTGCGAGGTGTATGCCAAGGCCGAGTGCATGCAGCGCACGGGCGCATTCAAGCTGCGCGGCGCGATGAACAAGATTCTCGCCCTGACGGAGGATGAGCGTGCGCGCGGCTTTGTCGCGGCCTCGTCCGGAAACCACGGACGCGCGGTGGCCTACGCCGCGCAGCGCTTCGGCACGCACGCCTGCATCGTCATGCCGGAGACCGCGCCCGCCGTCAAGCAGGCGGCCATCCGCGCACTGGGCGCGGAGCTCGTGCTGTGTGACGCTGCCGAGCGCTTTGACGTTGCGGCGCGGCTCTGTGCCGAGCGCGGCGCGACGATGGTGCCGCCGTTTGATGATCCACTCGTCATGGCGGGACAGGGGACTGTCGGGCTCGAGATTTTGGAGCAGTGCCCGGCGCTGGATGCACTCGTCGTCCCCGTCAGCGGCGGCGGGCTTATCGGCGGCGTCGCCACGGCGGTCAAGGCGCTCGCGCCGCACGTGCGCGTCTACGGCGCGGAGCCGGAGGCGCTGCCGCGCTATCGGGAAAGCCTGCGCGCCGGGCACCCGGTGCAGGTGGCGCAGCAGCGCTCGGTCGCGGACGCGCTCGTCGCGCAAAGGCCGGGGGATGTGTGCTTTGCGTATGTGGCCGAAAACACCGACGGCTTTGCGGACGTGGCGGATGCCGACCTTCTGCGCGCCATGAAGCTGCTGCTTCTGGAGGGCAAGCTCCTGTGCGAGCCGTCGTCTGCCATCGGCATGGGCGCTGCGCTGCGCGGGCAGCTGCCGCTGCGCAGGACAGACAAGGTCTGCTTTGTCATCAGCGGCGGCAATGTCGCGCTCGAGCAGCTGCACCGGCTCGAGGACGTCAGGCTCTGACAGACAGCAAATATCCGCCCCGGCGCGCCTTCCGTCAGAAAGGCACGCCGAGGCGGATGCTGTCCCGGGGGCGTTATTTGCTGCTTGCGAGCGCCTGGTCGATGAGCTCGTTGAGCTTCTTTGCCTGATCGGGTGCGGTGATCGCGCCGACGATCGGCTGGCCGACGATGTTGCCGTTCTTGTCGACGACGTACGTGGTCGGGAACGAGTACAGACCGGCGGTAAACTTACCGGCCTCGCTGTCGGAGGCGAACCAGAGGTTGGAGTAGGTCACGCCCTTTTTCGCCAGAATGTCCTTCGCCTCGGCGATGGCGGTCTTGTCGCCGTCGAGCGTGAAGGAGTTGATGCCGACGACCGCGCCGCCCTTCGCGGCAAGGTTCTTGTTGAGCGCCTCAAGGTCGGCCAGCTCACCGACGCACGGGTTGCAGGTGGTGAACCAGAAGTTCACGACCGTGACGCTGTTGCCGGCAAAGAGCTTGCTGCTGTCGACGTCATTGCCGTCGAGATCCTTACCCTGAAAGCTCGGGAATTTCATCAGGTCGCTGCCGGAGGCGGTCATGCCGGCCTCCTCTGCGCTCACGCTGTCACCCGCGCCGGGCGCCGTGCCGCAGCCGGGATACTTCTGCTCGAGGATGGTGAGCTTGCCCTCGATCTCCTTGATCTGCTCGGCGCCGGCCTTGAGCGTCTTGAGCTCGTCGGCCGAGAAGCCGTCCTTCGCGCTCTCGATCGTGGCGAGCAGGAAGTCACCGTAGTTCGTGCCGTCCTCGATCATGGTGCTGTTTTTGTTGGCAGACAGAAACACCTTGTTCCAGAGCTCGGAGTTTGCGGCGAGAATGTCGTTTTCCTTCTGCATGAGCTGCTGATAGAGCTTGGCCGCTTCGTCGGCGCTGTTCGGCTCGGTCGCGATCAGGGCCGCGATGTCGGCGCTGCCGTCCGCTTTGTCCTTGCCCTTGCCCGACGAGCACGCCGCGAGACTGAACACCAGCGCAAGCGCGAGCAGGAGCGTCACAAGTTTTGTGATTTTCTTCATCATGATTCCTCCGTTTGATTTTGATGGTTGCTTACTTGTTTCGGATTCGTGTTTCCGTTCAGGCCGAAACCATAGCGGAAGCGGATGGCCTCCGTGGGGCAGGCGCGGATGCACTTGCCGCAGCGGATGCATTCCGTGTCGTTGGGGGACTTGGTGATGTCCACGTCCATCTGGCAGGTGCGCGCACATTTGCCGCAGGAGACGCACTTGCTCGTGTCGACCTGGATGCCGAGCAGGGAGACCTTGTTCATCAGCGCGTAAAACGCGCCGAGCGGGCAGATCCACTTGCAGAACGGGCGGAAAAACAGCACGCTCAAAACGACGACCGCGATCAGAATGATCAGCTTGCGCGTAAACAGCGCGCCCAGCGCCGCGCGGATGCTCTCGTTTGCGGCTGCGAGCGGGATCGCACCCTCCAGCACACCCTGCGGGCAGATGTACTTGCAGAAATACGGGTCGCCCATGCCCACGTCGTTGACGATGAGCGCCGGCAGCAGTACCACGGCCAGCAGCAGGATGACGTATTTCAAATAGGTCAGCGGCTTGAGCTTTTTCGTCGACAGCTTTTTGCCCGGGATCTTATGCAGCAGCTCCTGCAGCCAGCCGAACGGGCACAAAAAGCCGCAGATGAACCGCCCGAGCAGCACGCCGAGCAGGATCAGGATGCCGGTGATATAATACGAAAAGCGGAATTTGGACGAGCCGACCACCGCCTGAAACGCCCCGATCGGGCACGCGCCCGATGCCGCCGGGCAGGAATAGCAGTTCAGGCCGGGCACGCAGACGGTCTTGCCCTTGCCCTGATAGATGCTGCCCTTGAAGAAGTTCGGCAGGTGGATGTTGGTCAGCAGCGTCGCCGCCGCCTGGATCCAGCCGCGAAACCGGCTCAAGAGCAGGGAAACAGACTGTTTTTTCTTATCCAATGCCGACACACTCCAAGCACAGCCGGATCGCCTTGCTGAGCACGGCGCCGGCCTCGCCGCGCAGCGCGCCGAAGCACACCATGGCGATGCCTGCAGCGATCAGCAGAACCTGCACAACGGCTTTCTTCGCACGAAACACCCGGATCACTCCCTTCTGTTTGCCCCATGATACCATGGCGCAGATAAAATCTTCGTTAAGAACGGAAACTTAACAGAGATTTTATGCCTTTGTGTTATCATATAACGAAGTCGGACATTCGTAAATACGCACGAGGAGAATGGTATGCATATTTTGATTGTGGAAGATGAACGGGCGCTCTGCGACACGATCGCGCGCAGTCTGCGGCGGCTTGCCTACAGCGTGGACTGCTGCTATGACGGACAGAGCGCCGCGGAGATGCTCGCCGTCGAGCGCTTTGATCTGGTCGTGCTGGATCTGAACCTCCCCGGCGAGGACGGTATGACGGTGCTCCGGACGCTGCGCGAGCGTGACCGCGACACCAAGGTGCTGATCCTGTCGGCGCGCTGCGAGGTCGCCGATAAGGTGGCGGGGCTCGATGCGGGCGCGAACGACTATCTCACCAAGCCCTTTCACCTCGATGAGCTCGCGGCGCGCATCCGCAGCCTGACGCTGCGCCGCTTTACGCAGAGCGACGTGGTCCTGACCTGCGCCGAGCTGTCGTTTGACACCAAGGCGCGCACGGCGTCCGTGCGCGGTGAGGCGCTGTCGCTCACGCGCAAGGAGACGGGCATCCTCGAATACCTGCTGCTGCATCAGGGGCGGCCGGTCAGTCAGGAGGAGCTGCTGGAGCACGTGTGGGACAGCGGGGCGGACGGCTTCGGCAACTCCATCCGCGTGCACATCTCCGCGCTGCGAAAAAAGCTGCGCGCCGCCCTGGGCTATGACCCCATCCGCAACCGCATCGGCGAGGGCTATGTTATGGAGGCGCAGACATGAAGCGGATATCTTTGCAGTGGCGCATCACGCTGATGACGGCGGCGCTGATCGGCGTGACGTGCGTGCTCATGAACTGCCTGATCGGCTATTCCGGCAAGCGGTATATGGATGCGATCGGCAGCGGCATCTCGGCATACAGCGAGATCGAGACCGGCGCGCCCGACGCCTTCGACCCGCAGAGCAAACAGCCGGATGACGAGCTGACGATCATCATCAGCGGCGCGCAGGCGGCCTTCGGCGTCACGAACTGGTACATCACGGCGGCGGTCACGCTCACCGGCGGCGTGCTCGCGTATTTTGTCAGCGGCCGCGCGCTGCGTCCGCTGCGCAGCTTTGCAGCGCAGGTGGAAAGTATTCAGCCGGGCAATCTGGCGCAGTGCAAGGTCAGCGAGGACGTGCTGCCGGAGTTTCAGCGCTTCAGCCGCTCGTTCAACGGCATGATCGACCGCCTGGACGCGGGCTTCGCGGCGCAGCAGCAGTTTACGGGCAATGCCGCGCACGAGCTGCGCACACCGCTTGCGCTGATGCAGGCGCAGCTTGAGCTGTTTTCCGCCGAGCACACGGACGTCGCGCCCGAAACGGCGGCGTTTTTGACCCTGCTGCAGGAGCAGACGGAGCGTATGTCGCAGATGACGAAGATCCTGCTGGAGATGAGCGAACTGCGCACCGTGCCCTGTGACGACCGGGTCGAGCTCGCGCCCATGATCGAGGAGATCTTCACCGATCTCGCGCCGCTTGCAGAGCGCAAGTGCATCGCGCTGGAGGCCGACGGCGGCGCTGTGCTCACCGGCAGCGACCCGCTGCTGTACCGGTTGCTGTTCAACCTGACCGAAAACGCCATCCGCTACGGCCGGCCGGACGGGGCGGTGCACATCGCGGTCAGCGAGGCGGGCGGGAATGTACAGATCCGCGTCCGCGACCACGGTCCCGGCATCCCGGAGGCGTACCGGGAGAGCGTTTTCCAGCCGTTTTTCCGCGTGGACAAGTCGCGCAGCCGGGCGCACGGCGGCGTCGGGCTCGGTCTGTCGCTCGTGTGGGAGATCGCCGCGCTGCACGGCGGCACGGTGCAGATCGAGCACAGCGGCGCGGACGGGACGGTCATGCTCGTGACGCTGCCGCGCGACGGCAAAGAAGCATAAAACAAAGGCGGCAGCCGGGTCATCCCCGGCTGCCGCCTACAGCTTGTCCAAAAACCTCGTAGAGTTTCGCCGCCGCAGTGGCGAAAGAAGGTCAGATCATTTTCTCCGGCGACATGTGCGGCGGAGAAAATACCGCTCAGGCTGCAAGTGTGAAATTTGTGCGCCGGCGGCGCTCAAATTATGCGCGCAGCAGACTGCGGCCTCTTTGTCAAAAAGTAATACTTTTTGACAGTTTCAAAGCGGCAGCCGGATAGCTCCGGCTGCCGCCCGTTTTTTGTTCGTGTCTTACCAGATGCCGAGCACGTGCTGCATCAGCAGGCTCATGCCCGCGATGCCGACCCAGCAGCAAAAGCCCATGATGAGCGGCTTGCCGCCGGTTCTGACGAGCTTGACGATGTTCGTGTTCAATCCGACGGCGCACATGGCCATCACAATCAGGAACTTGCTGAGCGTCTTGAGCGGGGTGAACACGCCCGCCGACACGCCGGCGCTCACGCACACGGTCGTGATCACGGACGCGAGCAGGAAGTAGAGGATGAACATCGGGAAGATCTTCTTGAGATCCACTTTCGTGCCATCGGTCTTGGCGCGCTTCGTGCGCACGAAGGCGAGCACGAGCGTGATCGGGATGATGGCCAGCGTGCGCGTGAGCTTAACGGTCACAGCCTTGTCAAGCGTCTGGCTGCCGAGTCCATAGAGCGAGTCCCACGTGGAGGCCGCCGCCGTGACGGACGACGTGTCGTTGATGGCCGTGCCGGCGAAGATGCCGAACGCCTCGCCGTTCGTGGTCGAGAAGCCGAGCAGCGCGCCGAGCGCGGGGAAGAAGATGGCCGCGAGCATGTTGAAGAAGAAAATGACGGAGATCGCCTGTGCGACTTCCTCATCGTCCGCGTCGATGACGGAGGCGGTCGCGGCGACGGCAGAGCCGCCGCAGATCGACGAGCCGACGCCCACGAGCGTCGAGATCTTGCCAGGGATGTGCATCAGCTTGTGCAGCAGCCACGCAACGACGAGCGACGTCGTAATCGTCACGACGATGATCGGCAGCGACTGCTTGCCGGTCTGCCAGATGACGGACAGGTTCATGCCGAAGCCGAGCAGGATGACGGCGTACTGCAGCACTTTTTTCGACACGAACGAGATGCCGGGCTGCGCCGCACTCTTGTCGCGCCAGAGCAGCGTGACGATCATACCGGCGAGGATGCCGAACACCGGGCCGCCGACGATCGGGAATTTCTGCCCGAGCAGCCAGCAGGGCACGGCCATGACGAGGCACACGAGGATGCCTTTCCAGTTTTTCTGAATGAAGTTCATAGTGGGGTGTGTTTTCCTTTCTTATGTTCTGCTGTCCGTGCGTGCCAGTGCCACGGTGGTCTCGATAGGAGTAAGACTATCCGTGATACCAGCGCTGTATTTTTTTGCATTTGTATGCGAATCTATGGTGCGCAGATACGTTTTTCCGTCTGTCGTGTATAACTTCAGCCGGTAATCATTGCCCATGCTCCTTCGCGCGGTCACGATGGAAATGCGTTGGATGTACTGCCTGCAAAACGCGGATCTTCCCGAAAAGATCAGCCAATCGTCCGACAGAAACGTGTTGGATCCAGTGTACAATGCGGCTGCATTTGTGTTGCTGAATTATACATGAAAAAGACGCTCCTGATACCGGATGATCCGCCGGAAGCGGAAAGTCAGGAGAATGTCTAGAAGATACCATACCAGAGCGGGCACGTAGACCCAGAGCGCGGAGGGCAGGGCATCAACAGCGGTCTTACACCACAGGAGTGCAAAAAAGAATAGCTCATAAAAAAGCGTGGCGCCGCCAAATATGACGAGAAATCTCGTCTTCAGAAATCGTACAATGTACTGCTTCATTTACGGATTTTTGACCAATGCCACGGCAGTTTCGATATGCTCCGTGTGCGGGAACATATCCACCGGCTGGATGCGCTCGACGCAGTAGCCGTGGCGGGTGAGGTAGCCGAGGTCGCGCGCGAGCGTCTCCGGGTTGCACGACACGTACACCACGCGCTCCGGCGCAACGGTCGTGACGGCGGAGAGAAAGCGCTCGTCGCTGCCGGCGCGCGGCGGGTCAAGGATGACGACGTCGGCGTGCTCGCCGGCTTTGGCCATGCCCTGCAGGAAGTCGCTCGCATCGGCGGTGTAGAAGCGGACATTGTCCGCGCGGTTGGCCTTGGCGTTGCTGATCGCATCGCGCACGGCGTCGCGGTTATTCTCCACGCCGATCACACGCGCGGCGTTTCGGCTCGCGAAAATGCCGATCGTGCCGGTGCCGCAGTAAGCGTCCACGACGGTCTCCGTGCCGGTCAGCCCCGCGTATTCGAGCGCCGTGCGGTAGAGCACCTCCGTCTGGACGGGGTTGATCTGATAAAACGCGCGCGGCGAGATGCGGAACGTGAAATCACCGAGCTGCTCGCGGATATAGCCCGGCCCGTAGAGCACCTCACTGTGAGCCCCGAGCACGAGACTCGTCTGCCCGGCGTTGATGTTCTGTACCACGGTCGTGATGTCCGGATGCTGCTGCAGCAGCGCGCGCACGAAGTTGCGCTTGCCGGGCAGCATACCGTGCGCGGTCACGAGCACGACGAGGATCTCCCCGCTGCGCCGGCCGCGCCGCACGAGCACGTGCCGCAGCGTGCCGCGGCCGGTGTCCTCATCGTAGGGGCGGATCTTGAAGCTCTTGAGCAGCTTGCGGATCGTGACAATGATCCGGTCGGCGACCTTATCCTCAATCAGGCAGTCGCTGACCGGGACGATGCGGTGCGAGGCCGACTGATACACGCCCGAGATGATCTGCCCCTGCCGGTTGACACCGAAGGCGGCCTGCACCTTGTTGCGGTAGTGATAGGGGTCGTCCATGCCGAGGATCTCCTCAACATGACCGAAGCGGCCGAGCAGCCGGATGGCCGTCGCCTGTTTGAGGTGCAGCTGTTCGGGGTAGGAGAGGTTTTGCAGCTGGCAGCCACCGCACTTTTTTGCAAGCGGGCATACGGTCGTGTTGGGCATGGGGAAGACCTCCGGTTTCGTAAAATTCTCTGCTTAGTGTATCACATCAGTCGTCGCTTTTCCACACGGTTTTTGCGCGCGGCAGATTCCACTCAAAGTGCGCCGCGGCGCAGCGGATGCCGACCACGACGAGCACGCCGGTCAGGATCGCGCCCGGCCCGTGCCATACCTGCCGCAGCAGCAGGTAGAGGATGCCGCCCACGATGGAGGCACTGGCGTAGATGTGCTTGCGCAGGATGTAGGGCATATCCCCGGCGAGCACGTCGCGCAGCACGCCGCCGCCCGTGCCGGTCAGCAGACCGACAAAGACCAGCAGCAGCGGGTCGGTGCAGTCGGCGAGGGTGATGGCGGTGTTGATGCCCGTGATCGTGAAGATGCCGAGCCCGGTCGCGTCCATGAGCAGCATGAGCGCGTCGAACACGCGCTTGCTGCGCCCGATGAGGCGGCGCACAAACGGGAAAAACAGCACGACCGACACGCCGAGCGCCACGAGCAGGTACATCGGGTCCTGAAACGCGCGCGGCGGTGTCAGCCCCACGACGAGATCGCGCAGGATGCCGCCGCCGACGGCCGTCGTGATGCCCAGCAGCCCCACGCCGAAAATGTCCATGTGCTTTTCGATGCCGAGCACCGCGCCGCTGACGGCGAACGCGACCGTTCCGGCCAGCTCGAGCAGAAAGAGGAACGTTTGCATGGCCATGACCTCCAAAAAAAGAGTACACCCCTGCAGGCAAGCAGGTGTGCACTCTGTCCTTTTACCTGAAAGATTGACCGTGCGGTCTTGCTTCTTCGGTGCGGAATCGTCTCTCCAGAGCTCCGTCCGCCGCCGGTCCTTTTGCCTGAGAGTGTGACTCCTTCGGCGGCCGCAGCGCTCTCCCGGTGGCTTCATACGGCATATATCTGCCGCCAGTATAGCAGATGCGGCGAAATTTGCAATGCCGAACTGTTTCGTGTACACTGTTTTTAAGACATGACGGGAGGTGTGCGCATGAAACGCATTTTATTGTGCCTGCTGTGCGCGCTGCTGCTGACGGGCTGCGGAAAAGAGACCGCCCCCGCCGTCGCGGCGGCGCAGCGGTATCAGCCCATTGTGCAGGCGGTCGGTGACGGCACGGCTGCGGGTGTCGATCTTACGGATGCGCAGATCGCGCAGGCCGTGGCGGAGCTTGACGCGGCGGGGCTGACGGCCGTGCACGTGGATGCGGCAGAGCCGGTCACGCATCCGGAGGCAGTGGCGGCATTCTGGGCTGCGCGCGCAGCGGGGGAGAAGGCGGCGCTCACGCTCTATGAGGTCTGCCGCGACGGCGGACTGCTGTGCCACGCGCTGCTGTATGCGTCCGGCGCGGACACCGTCACGCGCACGCGTGTTGTCTGGCGTGACGGGGCGTTTTGCGTCGGCTATGCCGATACCTATGCCGTCACGGCGCTGACGTATGACGGCGGCGTGCTGACCTATGTCTATGATATGCCCGACAACCCGCCGGGCACGGATCATGACGGACACATCGACACGCAGGAGACATTTGCGGTCGGATAAACCGCGGCTGCGCGCCCCAAGCAGGGGCGCGCAGCCTTGAGGCTGTCAAAAAGTATTACTTTTTGACAAAGGGGCTGCAGT
>OGYD01002778.1_pt1 | contig 10856 bp, 10 predicted proteins | sample 1576441 | NCBI WGS metagenome assembly OGYD01 (sample SAMEA3541537, study PRJEB24748) | human gut metagenome | biome: human gut; feature: human-associated habitat; material: faeces | place: China | collected 2012 | reverse complement strand
TCCCACGCAAGGCCCAGCCAGTCCAGATCCTGTTCCAGCAGGTCAGCATAGATGCGCGGGCAGCGCTCGGCATCCAGATCCTCAATGCGCAGCACGATGCGCCCGCCCTGACTTTTTGCGCTGAGCCACGCCAGCAGGCTGCAGGCCAGATTGCCAAGATGCAGCCGCCCGCTGGGGCTGGGTGCAAAGCGGCCGGTTGGCGGTATTATCTCCGATTTATCACAATGTGCTTGGTTTTGCATTGTGTATCCTTTCAGCCGCCGGACGATTTAAAATTGCCGACGCGTTCGCTTTGGCAATATCAGCGGAAATATTATTTTTAAATTTGTAACTCCGAAACGACTGCGGAACTTGTTGGGGCGAAGCCCCTCCATCTTGCTAACGCAAGACCGTTCTGCCGCTTGAAAGCCCCACTGGGGCTTTCATTGCTGCGCAACCGCGGTCGTTTCGGAGTTACTTTTTCACGGGAAAAGTCGTAACGGGAAACGGCATGTTGCTGCTGTCGGCTTATCGCCGTCGCGCAGCGACTATAAATCGGCGGAACACAAAAAATCCTCTAGCGGAGCGACTTGGATTTTTTGTATGGAGCCCAACTGCTTTGGGGTTACTAGGGGCGAGCAGCCCCTAGTTCGTGCCTCCCGCGCCTCGAAAGTAGCGGGTGCTTTTCTGGTTCTCTTTTGGCACGCAAAAGAGAACGTATCCGGCGGAGAAGAATTTTATAAAAGCCATAAAACCTGCCCTACACGATTGCGCTCTGCGCGGGAAGCCGAAAAACAAAAGCCGGAAAATCCGCAGATTTTCTGGCTTTCTGTACGCGTTATCAATCTTTTTTTGCTTTCTTTTTCTTCTTTGCTGCCTTTTCCTCCGGCTTGTTCTTCATCAGCCTGCCGAGGGATGCGGCAGTGTATACGCAGAAGCAGCCCACCACCACGATCAGCACGACGGCGCTTGCGTCCAGCGCCACGGTGCCGGCGCGGACAGCGGCCAGATACAGTGCCAGCAGCACCACGCCGCCGCCCAGCCACAGGCTGCTGCTGTTCACCTGCTTTTGCCACTCCTGCCGCGGCGTGAGCGGATGCTGCTGCGCCTTGCCCTGCCGGGCCTTCTTTTTCCAGATGTTATCACTTTGAAACGGATTCATGTTCCGGTGGCTCCTTCCATGTCTTTTTCTTTAAGGGTATTATACGCCGCAAGATGGGATGATGTCCAGAAAGAAGTGGATTTTTCACCACTTGCATCCCACATTTGTGCAGAACGACCAAAACCGGCCCGAAATATCGGCTATTCGCCAATTTACTTTTTGCGGGCCGAAGAGTAATCTAATGGTAGGATGTAAAGACGGACAAGCTGTTGAGATTGAACTAAAGGTAGGATGTAGCAAAGAGCCTTTGCTGCGGGCTTGTCCGGCACGAGAACGCGAAAAACAAAAGGAGGCTTTTCCGTTATGAAGGTAGGTCTGATCTATACCAGCACCACCCCGGAACTGATCGAACTGGTGGAGCAGGAGGTCAAAAAGCAGCTGGGCGATGATGTGGAGCTGTACAGCCTGCAGGACCCCAGCATTCTGGCAGATGTCCGCGCGGCAGGCTATGTGACCACTGCACCGGCAGCACGCCTGATCGGCATGTACATGAAAGCCGCTGAGGAAGGCGTGGATGCCATGCTGAACCTGTGCAGCAGCGTGGGCGAGGTTGCCGACAGTGCACAGGACGTGGCAAAGTACATTGGTGTGCCTATCGTCCGCGTGGACGAGGAGATGTGCCGCGAGGCTGTCCGCAAGGGCCAGCGCATCGGCGTGATGGCTACCCTGCCCACCACGCTGGAACCTACCAAGGGCACCATCCTGCGCATGGCCCGCGAGTGCAACCGGCACGTGGAGCTGGTGGACTGTCTGGTGGACGGTGCATTCGGTCTGGATCAGGACCAGTTCAAGGCCCGCATGACCGAGATGGCCGGAACCATTGCCGACAAGGTAGACGTGATCGTGTTTGCACAGGGCAGCATGGCCTACTGCGAACAGTATATCGCCGATAAGTTTGGCAAGGTGGTCCTCAGCAGCCCCCGCTTTGGTGCAGCCGAGCTGAAAAAGGCGCTGGAAAAGAAAGGCACCATTTAAAAAAGGAACAAGAGCCGGAGCACGAGACCGGCTCAGGAGAAGATATTTTTTTGAAGGAGAATTCTTATGAAAAAGATGATTTCCCGTCGTGACTTCCTGAAGGTGGCTGGCATTTCCGCTGCTGCTCTGGGTCTGGCTGCCTGCGGCGGCTCCGGCACCAGCACTGCTGCTTCCACTGCCTCTACTGCAGCTTCCACCGGTTCTTCCGCTGCCGCTTCCGGCTCGGCTGTCACCCTGAAGCTGGGCTTCTCCACCAACGAAGAAGACCCCCGTGCAAAGGGCGCAAAGCAGTTTGCAGAAGAAGTTGCCGAAAAGACCGGCGGCGCTGTGGAAGTTCAGCTGTACCCCTCCGGCCAGCTGGGCGGCGATGCCGACCTGATCAACTCTATCGCTCTGGATTCCGGCACGGTGGATATCATCATCACCGACGCTTCCAACTTTGCCACCTACGATGCAAAGATGGGCATTTCCGCACTGCCGTTCCAGTTCGAGACCTTCGACGATGCATGGGCATTCATGGACAGCGACATCGAGGCTGCCGCTGAGGAAGGCCTGCTGAGCCAGAATATGCGTGTGCTGGCCCACTACTGCAACGGCTTCCGCTGCGTGACCAACTCCAAGGGCCCCATCAACAGCCCTGCCGACATGAACGGTCTGCTGATCCGCACCCCCGAGAACCCCGTCATCATGGCTACCATGACCGCTCTGGGTGCCAACCCCCAGCCGCTGAGCTTCTCTGAGCTGTATCAGGCTCTGCAGCAGAAGACCTACGATGCACAGGAGAACCCCATCCCCGTTATCTACAACAACAACCTGTTCGAGGTTCAGGAGTACCTGAGCATCACCAACCACATCTACTCCGGCATGTGCTTTACCATTGCCGAGAGCAGCTGGAACAAGCTGAGCGCTGACCAGCAGCAGATCGTTTCCGACGCTGCAAAGGCATCTGCCGATTACGACCGTGAGCTGAACGAGCAGCAGACCAACGATTTGGTCTCCGCTCTGGAAGAGAAGGGCATGAAGATCAACAGCCCGGAACTGGCTCCGTTTGCAGCTGCGACCGAAAAGGTCCTGACCGACAACGCTGATACCTACGGCGACCTGCTGGATCAGCTGAAGGCATGGAAAGAAGCCCGCTGAGATCACTGACCAGAAAACCTTGAAATAAAACCGAAGCAAAGGGACGAGGGGCGTGCCCTTCGTCCCTTTGCATTTTATCTGAATCGCACTTGGAAAGGAGTTTGTACTGTGAAAAAACTGCAAACCACTCTGGACAAGATCACCACCCTCATTTCCGCCATTCTGTGCGCGGCTATGATGGTAATTCTGTTCGCAAACGTTGTGCTGCGCCTGATCCCCGGCATCGGCGGCTTCAAGTGGTACATGGAGAGCAGCCAGTATCTGAACGTCTGGTCCATGCTCATTGCCTGCATTGGCATCAACGCCATGGGCACCAACCTCCGCGTGGAGGTGGTGGATTCCATCCTCGGTAAGACTCCGCTGGGCAAAAAGATCGTTGTCATCATCCGTGATGTGTTCATCATCCTGTTCTACGTCATGGTCACCTACGGCGGCTACCAGCTGTGCACCCGCGCAAAGCAGGCCGTTTCCACCATGCCGCAGTTCACCATGGGTCAGGTGTACACCATCTTCCCCATTGCCGGTGTGCTGTGCATCCTGTCCGCCGTTCTCAATCTGGTGGTTGAGCTTACCACGAAACCTGAAGGAGGCGAATCCAAATGATCGCATGGCTGCTGATCTCATTCTTCGTTCTGCTGTTTCTGGGTGTGCCCATCGCCATGAGTCTGGGCCTGTCCGCCATGGGCGGCATCCTGTTCCTGGGCGGCGGCAGCACCGTCACCATTGCCCAGCGCATGTTTGAGGGCATGAACAGCTTTGCACTGCTGGCCATCCCTCTGTATACCTTTGCCGGCTTCACCATGTCCAAGGGCGGTATTTCCAAGCGCCTGATGGACTTCTGCTACTCCATCGTCGGCCACATCTACGGCGGTCTGGCTCACGTGAACGTGCTTTCCAGCATGATCTTTGCGGGCATCTCCGGTTCCGCTGTTGCCGATACCGCTGGTGTTTCCGGCATGTTCATGCCGGAAATGATCCGCAAGGGCTACTCCAAGAACTTTACCGTTGCCGTTACCGCCATTTCCTCCACCATCGGCATCATCATTCCTCCGTCCATCCCCATGGTGGTCATTGCCGGTATCTGCGGCATCTCCACCGGTAAGCTGTTCCTCGGCGGCATCATCCCCGGCATCCTGTGCGGTCTGGCACAGATGATCGTCAGCTACTTCCTCGCTAAGAAAGAAGGCGTGCCCAAGGAGCCCGGTCACTTCACCATCGGCCCTGTGCTGCACGGCCTGTGGGAGAGCTGGCCCGCCCTGCTCATGCCTATCATCATCGTGGGCACCATTACCATGGGTATCGTCAGCCCCACCGAGGCAGGCGTGATCGCTGTTGTTTACGGTCTGTTTGCCGGCGGCATCATCTACCGCGAACTCAAGTGGGAGGACATCAAGTTTGCCTTTGCAGAGACCGTCCGCACCAGCGGCCGTATCTTCATCGTTATCGGCGCTGCAAAGCTGTACACCGTCATGCTGACCACCGCAGGCTTTGACAAGTGGGTGGCCAAGACCATGCTGGGCTTCTCCACCAACCCCACCGTCATCCTCATCATGATCCTGCTGATCTTCTTCATCGTCACCATGTTCATGGAGTCCATTGCAACGCTGACCCTGTTCATGCCCATCCTGTATCCCATTGCTCTGGGCGTGGGCATCGACCCCATCGTGCTCAGCGTTCTGATCACCGTGGTCATCGGCATTGGTCTGGTCACTCCCCCGGTGGGCATGTGTATCTACGTTGCCTGCGACCTGATGGATACGACTGTTGGTGAAGTGTTCCCCACATTGGTGCCGTTTATTGCGGCCACCTTCGTCTGCATTGCCCTGATGGTCGCCTTCCCTCAGCTGATCCTGCTGCCCACCTATTTGATGGCGTAACCGTTGCGTCCGCTTTTCAGATATGGTAAAATAGTGGTGGAAGTTCAACGTGTGATGTTTGGAGGCTTTTTGCCCCAGAACGTTCCACGTTGAACGACCCCGAATATCCACCAAACCGGATTTGGAGGCGGAACTATGTCAATGGAACATCCGGAAAAACAGAAGAATGCGGTAAAGTCTGTAGTCGATCAGGTCATGGATGGGATCATCTCCCAGATCATCGACGGCACCCTGCATCCGGGCGACAAGCTGCCTACCGAAATGGAACTGTGCAAGCAGTTCGGCGCGGGCCGCAACTCGGTGCGGGAAGCTGTGAAAAAGCTGCAGGCCTACGGCATCCTGTACATCAAGCGTGCCGACGGCACCTTTGTGAGCGAAAACTACAACCAGAAAATGCTGGACCCGATGCTGTACAGCATCATCCTGCAGAAGAACAGCTGGCAGGAATTTGTGGAACTGCGCTCCGTCATCGATATCGGTACGCTGAATATTATCATTCAGCGCAATGATATCACATCCTTTCTGCCGGACCTGTACCGCACCTTCGGCGAGCTTTCTGCCGAAATGCACTCGCCGGAGCCTTCGGTGGACAAGGTGCTGGAGCTGGACAGCCGGTTCCACACCCAGATCGCCAATGCGGCCCAGAACCCTATGCTGGCCACCATCACCGAGTATATCACCCGGCTGACGATGCCCAGCCGTCTGGAGACCACCCGCAAGGTGCTGGCCAAGGGCGAAGAGGAGATCGAGCGGTTCGTAGAGCTGCACCGCCAGCTGCTCAGTGTGATCGAGCGCAGGCAGGTGGACGAGATCGCCGCTACAGTGCAGGATCACTACATCTTCTGGAAGAAGTAAGCATACAGGCCTCCTGCCTGCCGTAAAAGGCGGGCGGGGGACTGTGAGTTTACAAGATAGGATGTTTGTGCTAAAATGACGTTAGCATCCTTTGTTAAGCTTCTCCAATGCGACATGCAAGGAGTGTTCATCCAATGAAAAAAATCATGATCTCCGTGGCCCCCGTTGCGGCCACAGACATTCTCATCAATCCGCGGGCCATTGCCCGGGATGTGTATGAGTGCTACAAAAACGGCGCGTCCATGGTGCACCTGCACTGCCGCGACCTGAACGGCAACCTCACCCCGGATCTGAGCCTGCTGGAAGAAACGGTGGCCTACATCCGCGAGATGTGCGACATCGTGGTGGAGATCTCCACCGGCGGCGTGTCCAACCTGACCATTGAGGAACGTGTGCAGCCCTGCTACCCCTCCTGGGTGGAAGCCAACAGCCTGAATGTCGGCTCGGTGAATCTGGGTACCTCGGTGTACCAGAACCCCATCAAGGATGTGGAGTACTGCGTCAAGACCATCATGGACAACAAGAAGATCCCGGAGACCGAGGTCTTTGAGCTGGGCATGATCAACACCGTGCGGGAACTGAACGACAAGTTCCACTTTGTAAAACCCATCCTGTTTGCACTGGTGTTCGGCCATGGCGGCGAGATGCCTGCCACGGTGCCGGCCCTGCGCCACATGATCCAGGCGCTGGAAGAGAACTTTCCAAACGGCGACTACCTGTGGGGCTACACGCAGGCCCACCGCGAGGACTGGGAAATGGTCAAGACTGCGCTGGATATGGGCGCTTCCACCGTGCGCATCGGCTTTGAGGATTCGGACATGATCGCGCCGGGTGTCCATGTGGACAACAACGCAGCGCTGATCGCAAAGGTGTCGGACATCGTAAAGTCCAAGGGCATGATGCCCATGACTCCCGACGAGGTGCGCGCCATGCTCAAGATCCCGCCGCTGCGCCGTTAAAAAGGAGGAAAGAAACGTATGGTGATTCAAGGCGTTACTTACCTCTCAGACTTTGAGGCAAAAAAAGCCATCATGGAAATGGCCCGTCGGCTGGAAGCCAAGGGCTGGCTGGTGGCCGGTGACGGAAGCATGAGCGTCCGCGTCGGCCCGCAGGCCGTGTGGGTGACCGTTGCCGGTGCCGACAAGGCCGCGCTCACGCAGGATATGCTGGTGCGCGTGGATATGAATGGCAAGGCGATGCTCAGCGCAAAGCCCAAGCCCCTGCCCGAAGATCTGCCCATCCATCTGAAAATCTATCAGGAAAACGAGAACGCCCAGTGCGTGATGCACACCTATCCGGCCTGCGCGGCTGTGATGGGGATGCAGGGCCAGACCGTGCAGCCTGCAGCATTCAGCCCCGCAGTGCGGGCGCTGGGACGGGTGCAGCTGCTGCCCGCCCAGAACGTGGACGCACAGGCACAGGCTGTCAGCCTGTTGTGCCGCACCGATAAGGCTGTCCTGCTGGAAAATGACGGCTGCCTGACCTGGGGCAAGACCCCGGCAGATGCGGCCCATCTGGTGGAAGCACTGGATTACTACGCAGCTGTCACCGCAAAGCTGGGCTGCGCAGGCTGCTCCAAATGCGGCAGCTGCGGCGGTCACTGCACCGGCTGCAGCAAGTGCGGCGCACCTGCCGTGCAGCCCATGGCTCAGCCCGCTGCACAGCCTGTGGCAATGGCAGTACCCGCCGCACAGCCTGCCCAGCCGGTGAGCCTGCCGGGCGTTACCGGGCTGATCCAGCCGGGCATGGCGCTGCCCACCCTGCCCAAACAGCAGGCGGCTCCTGCCCCGGTGCCCGCCGCACAGCCTGCGGCGGTCCCTGCAATGGCAGCGGCCCCGGCCGCACCGAAGTCCGCAAATGCCCGCGATGCCGCAATGGCCGAGGTCATCCGCCGGACGCTGAAGAGCTTTCAATAACAAAAAGTTTCGTTTGATCCAACGGATATGACCTTTACGGAAAGGAACGAAAACCATGGATATCAGTTCGCAGGAAATTGAAGCGATCGTCAAGCAGGTGCTTGCCGGTATGGGCGGTGCACAGACAAGCGCCGCCCCTGCAGCCTATACCGCTGCACCCGGCGGTGCAGCAGGCGACCGCGGCGTGTTCGAGAACGTAGACGACGCAGTGGAGGCTGCATGGAAAGCCCAGCGCGACTGGGCGGCCAACTACAAGATCGAGGACCGCCAGCGCATCATTGAAGCCATCCGCCGCTGTGCCCGCGCACATGTGGAGGAGTGGTGCCACAAGATCGTGGAAGAGACCGGCATGGGCCGCTATGAGGACAAGGTGGAAAAACATCTGGCCGTCATCAACAAGACCCCCGGCCCCGAATGCCTGACCACCGAAGCCAAGAGCGGTGACGCGGGCCTGATGCTGGAAGAGTACGCACCCTTTGGTGTGATCTGCTCCATCACCCCCACCACCAACCCTACCGAGACCATCATCAACAACACCATCAGCATGATCGCAGGCGGCAACACCGTGGTGTTCAACGTGCACCCCCGCGCAAAGCGGGTGTCTGCCGACTGCCTGCAGGCGCTGAATACCGCCATCATCGAGGCGGGCGGCCCTGCAAACCTCATTACCATGACCCGAGAGCCGACCATGGAGAATGTGGACAAGATGGCCGCAAACCCCAAGATCCGCCTGATGGCAGGCACCGGTGGCATGGGCATGGTGAACGCCCTGCTGCGCAGCGGCAAAAAGTGCATCGGTGCCGGTGCAGGCAACCCGCCCGTCATCGTGGACGAGACCGCAGACATCGAGCTGGCAGGCCGCAAGATCTACGAAGGCGCTTCGTTCGATAACAACATCCTCTGCTTTGCAGAGAAGGAAGTGTTCGCCGTGAACACCGCCTACGACGGCCTGCTGCACGAGCTGCAGAAGCAGGGTGCCTACCTGCTGAACAAGGCCCAGACCGAACAGCTGGTGAACATCGTGCTGCAGCCCAAGAAGGGCGGCGGCCACGAGGTGAACAAAAAGTGGGTGGGCAAGGATGCCGCCCGCATTCTGGAGACCATCGGCGTGCATGTGCCGGATACTTGCCGCCTTGCCATCTGCGAGGTGCCTGCCGACCATCCGTTCGTTCTGGTGGAGCAGATGATGCCGGTGCTGCCCATCGTGCGCTGCCAGAGCTTTGAACAGGCGGTAGAAGATGCCGTGGTCGCTGAGCACGGCAACCGCCACACCGCTTCCATCTTCTCCAAGGATGTGGACCACATGACCCGCTTTGCCCGGGTCATTGAGACCACCATCTACGTAAAGAACAGCGCCACCAAGGCCGGTGTTGGCATTGGCGGCGAGGGCCACTGCACCATGACCATTGCCGGCCCCACCGGCGAGGGCATCACCTGCGCAAAGAGTTTCTGCCGCCGCCGCCGCTGCATGCTGGCCGAGGGCGGGCTGCGCATCATCTGAGTTTTTGAAGGACGAAACCATCACATACAATTTTTTCAGTGTTCTGACAGGAGGAACAACTTATGAAAGCTCTGGGTTTTATCGAGACGAAGGGTCTGGTTGGCAACATCGACGCTACCGATGCAATGCTGAAGGCTGCTGACGTTGAGTTCATTGGTTCCGACACCATCGGTGCCGGTCTGACCACCGTGATCGTTACCGGCGAGGTGGGTGCTGTCAAGGCTGCTACCGAGGCTGGCGAAGAGGCTGCTTCCCGTGTGGGTGAGCTGTTCTGCGTCAACGTTATTGCACGTCCCCACGCAGATCTGGCCCGCATCATGCCTGCCAAGGGCCCCGCGACCGGCAAGTCCGGCCTGCCCGCAGGCGAGCAGGTGCCGCTGGATGCCGCTCTGGGCATGATCGAGACCAACGGCCTGACCGCTTCCATCGAGGCAGCCGATGCCATGCTGAAGAGCGCAGATGTCTCTCTGGTGGGTCAGGAGAAGATCGGCGCAGGCCTTGTTACCGTGTTCGTGCAGGGCGACGTTGGCGCTGTGAAGGCTGCTGTTGAGGCAGGCCAGACCGCTGCTTCCCGCATTGGCGAAGTGGTCAGCGCACTGGTCATTCCCCGCCCGCACGCAAGCGTGTCCGAGTGCATGCCTGAGCTGCGCTGAGCCCTGCGCTGACGCTGCATAAGAAAGGAGCGCTGTGCCTTGGTTTACTATGACATCAGTCAGGAACAGCTGCTGCTCCTGATCACGCAGGCCGTGCAGGCAGAGCTGCAAAAGCGCAGCCGTCAGGTGCCGGTAGGCATCTCGGTGCGGCACATCCACCTTACCCGCGATGATGTGGACAAGCTGTTCGGCTATGGCTATCAGCTTACCCCCAAAAAGGCGCTGAGCCAGCCCGGCCAGTTTGCCTGCGAGGAATGTCTGGACATCATCGGCCCCAAGGGCGAACTGAAGCATGTCCGCATCCTTGGCCCGGAGCGCAGTGCCACTCAGATCGAGCTGGCGCAGACCGACTGCCGCAACATCGGCATCAAAGCGCCGGTGCGTTCCAGCGGGGATACAAAGGGCACGCCGGGCGTGACCCTGCGCGGCCCCAATGGCACCCTGACTGTGCCGGAGGGCGTGATGATCGCCGACCGCCACATCCACATGACTCCCGCACAGGCAGCGGCCTTCGGCCTTGCCGACGGCGACCGCGTGCAGGTAAAGATCGACGGCCCCAAGCCGGGCGTGATGGGCGGGGTGCTGATCCGCGCAAACGACAAATGTGCACTGGATTTTCACATCGACACGGACGATGGCAATGCCTTCCTGCTCAAGCAGGGGCAGCTGGTCACCGTGCTGGGCAAAGAGGAGTAAGCTATGATTTTAGGGATCGTCAAGGGGACCGTTGTCGCCACCCGCAAAATGCCGGAGCTTGTAGGCTATAAGTTCCTGCTGGTGGAGCCGGTGTTCGGCTCC
>OGYD01002777.1_pt1 | contig 10859 bp, 6 predicted proteins | sample 1576441 | NCBI WGS metagenome assembly OGYD01 (sample SAMEA3541537, study PRJEB24748) | human gut metagenome | biome: human gut; feature: human-associated habitat; material: faeces | place: China | collected 2012 | reverse complement strand
GGTCATGACCTGCTGCTCGGCCACGCGCGCGGCGTGGCGCTCCTCCTCGGTGGCGCCGTCGCGCCTCATGGTGAGGCCGATGGTCACGACCGCGAGCACGAGCGAGCCCAGGGCGACCAGCTGCTCGAATGTCAATGGCGTCACGCGCCACCCCTTCCGTGCGAAAAATCCCAGCGCGTGGCCCATGATGTTGTGCAGGTCACGCCCTGGGATTTTTTGGAGGTAAAAAATGAAGTTCGAAGATGCTGTAACTGCATATATGTCCGACAAGCGCGGGAGGCTGAGGCCTGCACGCTCGCTGGCTACGAGTCCGCCATCCACAGGCACCTCCTCCCGAGGTGGTCTGGCGTCGAGCTTGAGTCCATCGAGACTGAGCAGGTGCAGGCGTGGGTGGACGGGTTCGAGCTGCCGGGGGCCGCGCTCAAGGCGTACAAGACGCTGCGGCAGGTCGTGAGGTGGTCGATAAGGCGTCTGGGCGTGCGCATGGCAGACCCCACGGCCCAGGGCGTCGAGCTGCCCCACATGGCGCACAGGGTGCCAGAGGTCATGGACGCGGCGCAGACGCGCGAGATGCTGCGCACGCTCTGGGGCACCGAGATAGAGGCCGTGGCGATATGCGCCGCGACGCTCGGGCTCAGGCGCGGCGAGGCGTGCGGGCTCAAGTGGTCGGACATCGACCTCCGAACCGGCGAGGTGCGCATACGCCGCTCTCGCCAGGTGGTGCTGGGCGAGGAGGTCATAGAGGCGCCAAAGACCGATAGGAGCGCCAGGTCGTGCTGGCTCCCGCGCTTCGCCGTGCGCCGCCTGCGCCAGATACGGCGCGGGGCCACGGGATGGCTGTGCCAGCTCAGGCCGGATGCGGTGGCGAGGCGCATGCGCTCCGCCTGCTCCCGCGCGGGCGTGGCGTGCGTGTCGATGACCAACCTGCGGCATACGTGGGCCACGCTCTCCGTCGAGGCCGGCGTGGGCATCGAGACCGTCGCGATGATGCTGGGGCACTCTGGCATCACGACGGCATACGAGCACTACATAGTCCCCCGCCGCCGCATCTGCCAGGATGCACAGAAGGCCGTGGAACGGCTCCTGCTGGGCGCCGCATAGCATTCCGTATCCCACTTCGCTGTTGGGGGGCGCGTGACCGGCGTCTCGTTCCTATGCGACAGCTCCGCCGATGACAAGGTGACCATGAAGGTCGATTTCACCGACGGCGACTGGTGGGCGATAGACTTCACAGCGGGGAGCATCTCCATCTATAGATACAGCGCGAACACATCTACCGTAGTCAACCTTAGTTAGAGCTAGGCGGCGATGTACGCAACCAGGCCGGTGTACTCGGTGCCGCCGGTGGCGCTCGACCAGTGCATGACCACACTCCCTTCGCTTATCACCTTTACGCGCACCTCTGACGGGGTGGAAGAGAGCATGTACGCGGGCAAGGTGGTACGAGGCGCTGGTGCGCCCGTGCACACCACTACGTCGTGGTTCTCCGCCTCACTGTAGGACGTTGCGAAGACAACGGCATTGAAGTGCAGCAGCACGAGCATGCCAAGCCGCTCGCAGTAGACGTTTCCGCTCTTCATGGCGCTGCCAAGCGTAAGATTATTGAGTGAGTACGCGGACGCCTGGGATACGGAATCCCGCACGGTCGCAAGGTCGCTCGCGGACGCCGCACCGAGTGCCGTGAGCGCCGCCGCGGCAGTGGTCGCCCCAGTGCCGCCATGGGCGATTGGCACGGTCGGGAGCCGGTCTGCCGAGAGCGTGCCGCTCGTCATGTCCGAGGCCGAGTGGGAGTGCTTGAGCGCCGCGAACTTCCCCGTGGCCCACGCGACGAGCTTCGTCCACAGGTAGCTCAGGCCCGTGCTGTTGAGGTAGCGGTCGGCGGTGACGCTCGTGCCGCCCACGATGCTGTCCACGTCATTTGTCGTGGTCGGGGCCACGTGCTTGTCCTCGCCCATCAGCTCCCAGGCGCCGTTTATCCACATCCAGCTCTCGTAGAGGTTGTTGGACTCCGAGCTGAGGTTGGGCGTGAGGTACACGACGCCCGTGCTGCCCGACGTGGCGGTAGGCACGTTGTGCGAGCCGTTGGACTTGTAGCCGCCGTCCGCGACGATCTGGTACGTGAGTCCCTTCGCGGCGGCGTTGTTCTGCGCCTGGTCGGCGTTGTTCTTTGCCTGCGCCGTCTCGCGCTTCTCGTCGGCTTCCGCCCTAGCGCTCTCCGCGGCGACGCGCTTCGACTCGGCGTCAACGCGCGAGTTCTCCGCCGCGACGCGCTTGCTCTCTGCGAGCTTGACGGCCTCGTTCGTGTCGGTCAGGAACTTTGATGCTGCCGTGGTGATTGACTCCGCCACCTCTGGCTCCGCGTTGGCGATGATGGTCGCCATGTCCTCGACCGTCGCTACGCGCTTGACCTGACCCGGCGCGAAGCACACGTACGCGGCCTGCCCGTTGGCCGCGTCCTGGGCCCCAGACAGCACGATGGCCCACTCGCCCGCAACCATCCGGTCGGGGTCGAACTTCGAGTAGACCCCTCGCCGCATCTGTATCGCCATTGGTACCTCCCTACTACATGCTCGTGACGCCAACCGCGCCAGTCTCGAACACGGTCAGGTTCCACTTGTTTCCGCTGTTATCCGTCATGGGTATAGATGCGTTGACCACCCCGTTCTTTAGACTCGACCTCGCGTTCTTGTTGGTTATGAACGTCGAGCCGTCAGCAGCGGTTATCGTTGCTCTTGGCACCGCGCTTATGTAATCAACGAACATGTGCAGGTACTCGTCTGGCGTATTGGGGGCGCTTGTGGCGGCCTTGTTCGTCACCTTCGCGTACACCTTCATGGTGCTCGATGTGTCATCCGTTGACTGTGCCCACATGACTATCGACAACTTGGAGTTGTCGAGCACCGTCAGCGGGTTTGCCCTGACATACGTCTTCTGCATGATTACGTTCGAGGTGTATATCGGCACCCTTCCATCGTCAGTCACGCGGAACGTGAATGCCACACCGTTTGCGTTGTTGAAGTTGTATGGGCATACCATCGGACCAGTCGTGTATGACTTGTCGGTTGCGTAGTCGGACGAGGTGTGGTTAATGCTCGTTATGGTGAACCAGTCTTCCGTCGAATACGTGGAGTCAACCTGTATCGTCAGCGCCTCTCTTGCGTTCGAGACGAACTTCGCAGAAGCCGAGCCGGTAATCCGGTCAACGGACACGGAGACGTTGTTCTTGTCGTTCCCAACCTTCCAGAGGTTCTGAATCTTTACATCGTCCGCGTTGAGCGTGCCCGTGGTGATGTAGTCCGCGTTTATGCCCTCGGCATAGATGCGATTGAGCACCGCCTCGCCGTTGGCGGTAAGTCCGGTTGCGTAGGTAGCGCCGCCATCCGTTGACACGCCAACCGCGTCTGCGGTCATCTTCCACACGACCTTTGACGCCGCAAGCGTCGGCTTGTCATGCAGGAAGTACACGGTAGATCCGTCAGAGAGGGTGTTAGTGGTCTGGTAAAGGCCGCTCGTGTTGTCTAGCTTGCCCTCGAGCTGCTTCTGGGCTATCTCCCTCGCGGTCTTCTCGCGCAGAGTGTCGTTCCTTGCCTCCACGATGGCCTTGGTCACCGCACTCGCGGCGGCTGATGAGTTGCGTGCCGGGGTAGCCCCACCGCACTTGAGCGTCATCGTGCCGTTAACGGTGAGGGACACGCTCGTGACGTATGAGCGATAGACGCGCGAGAGCCTGTCCTCAATCACTATGGGGTCTCCCGGCTCTACGGACGGGTTCGGCATGGTCTCGAGCGTGAAGCGCCTGAACGACATACCACCGACGCGTGAATAGAGCGCGTTTGCCACCGTTGACGCATGACCGTAAAGCACAAACGGGTTGCCGGTGACGGAAAGCACGTACCCCTTCGAGCCTGCGAGGGCAGTCTCGCCGTTCGCCCCGTTCTGGGCGCTGCCGTCGCTGCCCACCACGACCTCGTTCTGGGCGGTCACCCGGACTCCGGTGACAACGGCGTCGTCGGTGCCAACGGTGAGCGACTTGTAGCTGTACACGATGGCGAGGTTCTGGTTGCTGTCGAACGTGCCGCCGTCTGCCACCGCCCCGTCCGAGTACGGGGTCGTGGTGGTGTCGAACGTGCCTCCGTCCGCCGCGTCACCGTCAGAGTACGGGGTGGACGAGGTGAGCATCGAGCCGCCGTTGAGCCACGTCTCGGTCTCGAACGCCTTTTGGTCGTACCATCCCGCGACTATCTGCCCGCTCGCGTTGTCGCACCGCAGAAAGCACCCAGCCGCCTGCGCCGCGTATGCCGCGACCTGCAACGCAGACAGGTTATCAACGTTGGATGGCCTTGTCTCGACCTCATATTCTGCCAGGGCTTCGGACACCGACGTATCCATGGCCTTGAACGTCACGCCGATGCGCTCGCAGCACTCGTTGATTATCTCGCCAAGCCTAGCCGGATACACCGATCCTACTTCGGAATAGCCCATCCTTGAGAGGAGCGTGAGAAGGTCGTAGCACGTGAGCTGTATCTCGTCACCGTATGCGTCCGGCTGGTCAACCACGTAGGAGCCCTTGCGCAGCCACTCCGTCGTGCCGTCAGAAAGCTCGGCACCCACGTATGGGACCACCCTCGCGCCCGTGAAGTCCACACCGTCGAACCTGTGGTCGAAGTTCTCGAGGGTGAGCGTGAGCTTGCCGACAATGGCGCCGCCGATGTCGAACGACGAGTCGGAGCTTGTGGCCTGCTCGTATGCCATCGCCTTTAGGTCGGAGCCTGCGAGGTAGATCGTGCTGCCGTTCGAGAGCGTCATGGTCGCCTTGACGAGAAGCGACGAGTTGGTGCGCACCTTCTCCGACATCCCAGCGCTTATCGCCTGCATGTCACACCTCTATCACGTCGAACGAGAGCTCGTCGTACCTCGTGCCGGTGAACGTCTTGAACCACTTGAGCGGTGCGCTGCGGTCGCCCACGTAGAAGAGCCGCACCTCCCACTGCCCGTCCATGGCGTCCCAGTACTCGATGTAGACGTACTCGGGGTTGAACATGGTGAGGATCTTCGAGGTGTCCTCCTCGTTGAGCATGTGCCACGCGAGCGAAATCTTGCGCTTCTGCGTGATGCGCTCCTTGTGCATCGTGCAGTTCGCGTCGAGCGTGCGCCCCGCCGTGCCGGTCGACACGTCCTGCAGCCCCCACTCCATCTTGTACGGGTCGTGGGGGATGGGCACCAACGCGGACGCGCTGGTGCCCACCTTGAGCATTGCCATTGTCTCCTCCTACGAGAACTCGATGGAGAGCGGGTTGCGCTGGTCGAGCCTGTCCCTGCCGCGCGCTACGGCGCGTGCCAGGTCCTCGGAGTCGACGCGCAGGACGATGGTCGTCTGCCTGTCGGACTGGTTCGAGGACTGCCCCATGACCACGGATACCATGCCGCGCTCCACTGCGGACGAGATCACGTCGTCAGCGCTCGGCACGTCTCCCATGTCGAGCGACGCGCCGACCGAAAGGCTCATGCCCCTCGTGAGGTTCTGCACGGAGTCTGTGACCAGGTAGGAGTTCTTGTCTATGCCCTCGGCCATCGCCCGCATCATGTCCGGCATGTACGTGTGGAAGTCGGCAAGCGGGCCGATGTCAGGCTCGGAGAAGTGCAGGAAATTGCGAATCGTCTGCGCCACGTCACCAGCAGCGCGAGCCACCGTTCTGACGCCGTTCCACAGGCCGTTTGCGACGCTCGTCGCAACGTCGCTGCCCCAGTACACAGCCGACCTCCACATGCTTCCGATTATGTCGGTCATGGAGTTTGTGACTCCCCATGCCGCATCGGAGACCCTTCCTGCCATCCCGCTCACGCCGTTAGCCACATAGCTAGAGACGCTTCCGCCCCAAGACCATGCGTTGTTCACCGCACCGCTCACACCGTTCTGGATTCTCGACGCGACGCCACCCGCAGCGTTCGACACCCACCCGGCCATGCCGGAGATGCCGTTGGAGAGGGATTGCGACACGTCGCCGCCCCACGTGGACGCCTGCGACGTGGCGCCGTCGATTCCCTGCCGGATGAGGTCGGCAAGGCTGGTAGCCGAGTCGCTGACGTCCTGCTGCTTGCCGTCCATTCCCTCGGACAGCCCGTTGCCGGTGTCGCTGCCAAGCTCCTCCGCCTCTGCCGGCACCGGCGAGAACGTGTCCGTGAAGAAGTCCACGATCCCGGAGAACACGTCCTTTACGGGCTGCGGGATGTGCTCCTCGACCCAGCTCACCGCGTCGGACAGCGCCTGTCCTATGGCGCCGAACGCGTCCTGGAAGCCGGGGACGATCGTGTTCATGATGAAGTCTGAGATGCTGCCCCAGTTGGCCACGATGGTCTCGACACCGCCGACGATGGCGCCGATTCCCGCGCCGATTCCGGCGCCCACCGGGCCGCCGAACGCTCCGCCGATTGCCGCGCCCGTCGCAGCCGCGCTCCCGATGGTGCCGAGGAAGTTGCCGACGTTGAAGCCGTTCTGCACCTGGTCCTGGACGCTTGAGATGTTCGCGGCCATGCCGATTCCGCCGACGAGGCCGAGCCCGATTGCGGAGCCTGCCGCCCCCGCAGCCGTCACCGTGCCGCCGGCGCCTAGGTGCTCGGCTATCCACGTGCTGAGCGTCGTGGCGAGCGGCAGGCTCGTGAATCCCTGCACCATGCCCTGTCCGAGGCCAGCGCCACCGTTCATGCCGGTGAGCAGCGCCTGCCCCATGAGGTTCCACTTGAGAATCTCGGCGATGATCCTGAGGCCGACCGCCGCCATCTTAAGCGTGATGAACCCGAGGACGAGCGGCCACACGTTCGTGTTGAAGAGGTTCTGGAACACGGTCCACGCACCGCTGGCGATGTCACCAATCGCGCGGCTGAGCAGCTGCGGGATGTTGAGGTTCGTGATGAACGTGTCAACGTCGTCCCAGTTGATGCTGGCGAACGCCTGCTCGATTACATCGATGAGCTTGTTGGCGAGCGTGTTCACGTCCATGCCCGCCTGCGCCCAGTCGATGTTGTTGAACGCCCCTGTGATTGCCTCCTCGATGCCGTTGCCAAGCGCCGTCCAGTCGAACACCTGCAGCGCACCGTGCAGCCCCTCGAAGGCCATCTTGAGCCCATCGGTGAGGAACTGCCCGACGGCTGTCCAGTCAATCGCCTGCACCGCGCTGTCGAGGAACGCGCCGACCTCCGCGCCCCATGCCGCCCAGTCGTAGTTCTGGACAACCGAGTCGATGTTGGAGATGACCCCGTTCATCCCGCTCACGAACGTGAACGCGACCTGGGCGAGACCGGTCGTCACGTCGGTGATCGCCGTGTTCCAGTCGATGTTCGAGAACGCGGAGTCTATCGCCAGGTTCAGCTTCTCGCGCAGCTTCCCGAAGTCGATTCCCTCGTATGTCGAGTCTCCGTAGAGGAACCCGTGCAGGGTCTCAAGCGACACCTTGAGCTTGTCGGTCATCACGTGTCCGAGGGCCACCCAGTCGATGGTCTCGATGGCCCTGTTGAGCGCCCCGGCGAGACCGGCCCCGAGCGCCGTGAAGTCCACGTTCTGCGCTATGTCGTCGATGAAGTGCAGGCCCACGTTCAGCCCGCGCGCGGCGTCTGTCCGCCCTGGGCCCCGGCGGTCTGAGCCGTGAGCGTGCCAACATGGAGGTCCGCGATGTCCACTACTCCCACTATGGCCGTATGTGCCCCATCGAGACCCCCGAAGGTCCCAACATCGGCCTGATCTCCTACCTGGCCACCTATGCCCGGGTCAATGAGTACGGCTTCATCGAGGCCCCCTTCCGCATGGTGGACCATGCCACTGGCAAGGTCACCGACGAAATCCATTACATGACCGCCGATGTGGAGGATCAGTATGTGGTCTGCCAGGCTGCCGAGCCGGTAGACGAGGAGGGCCGCCTCACCGGCAAGCGTATCACCTGCCGTCACCGGGACGAAATCATTCAGGTGGAGCCCCAGTATGTGGACTATATGGACATCTCTCCCCGTATGATGGTGTCCATCGCCACCGCCATGATCCCCTTCCTCCCCAACGACGATGCTAACCGCGCCTTGATGGGCGCCAACATGCAGCGCCAGGCCGTGCCCCTGCTGAAGCCCCACGCCCCCATTGTGGGCACCGGCATGGAGCACAAGATCTGCCTGGACTCCGAGGTGGCCGTCCTGGCCGAGGGCGACGGTGTCGTTACCAAGGTAGACGCCCGGGCCATCTCCGTCCGCTATGACAGCGGCGAGACCAAGGAGTATAAGCTCATTAAGTTCCTCCGCTCCAACCACGGCACCTGCATCAACCAGAAGCCCATCGTCTCCGTAGGCGAGCGGGTCCACGGCGGCGAGGACCCCACGGTCCTGGCCGACGGTCCCGCCACCGAGCAGGGTGAAATCGCCCTGGGTCAGAACATTCTGGTGGGCTTTATGACCTGGGAGGGCTATAACTACGAGGACGCCGTGCTGCTGAACGAGCGTCTGGTGAAGGAGGACCTGTATACCTCCATCCATATTGAAGAGTACGAGATCGACGCCCGGGACACCAAGCTGGGCCCCGAGGAGATCACCCGGGACATCCCCAATGTAGGCGAGGATGCTCTGAAGGATCTGGACGAGCGCGGCATCATCCGCGTAGGTGCCGAGGTCCACGCCGGGGACATCCTGGTGGGTAAGGTCACCCCCAAGGGCGAGACCGACCTCACCGCCGAGGAGCGGCTCCTGCGGGCCATCTTCGGTGAGAAGGCCCGGGAAGTCCGCGACACCTCTCTGAAGGTGCCCCACGGCGAGAGCGGCATCATCGTAGATGCCAAGGTGTTCACCCGTGAAAACGGCGATGAGCTGGGCCCCGGTGTCAACGAGGTGGTCCGCGTCTATATCGCCCAGCGCCGCAAGATCCAGGTGGGTGACAAGATGGCCGGCCGCCACGGTAATAAGGGCGTTGTCTCCCGGGTCCTGCCCCAGGAGGATATGCCCTTCCTGCCCGACGGCACGCCCCTGGACATCGTTCTGAACCCCCTGGGCGTTCCCTCCCGTATGAATATCGGTCAGGTGCTGGAGGTCCATCTAGGCTACGCCGCCAAGACCCTGGGCTGGAAGGTGGCCACCCCCATTTTCGACGGTGCCACCGACAAGGACATTGCGGAGGCGCTGGAGCTGGCCGGCCTCGATCCCGAGGGCAAGAGCTGGCTGTACGACGGCCGCACCGGCGAGCGCTTCGACAATAAGGTCACCGTCGGTTACGTGTACTTCCTCAAGCTGCACCACCTGGTCGACGATAAGATCCACGCCCGTTCCACCGGCCCCTACTCCCTGGTCACCCAGCAGCCTCTGGGCGGCAAGGCCCAGTTCGGCGGCCAGCGCTTCGGCGAGATGGAGGTTTGGGCCCTGGAGGCTTACGGCGCCAGCTACACCCTGCAGGAGATCCTCACCGTGAAGTCCGACGATGTCACCGGCCGTGTGCGCACCTATGAGGCCATCGTCAAGGGCCACAATGTGCCCACCCCCGGCGTGCCCGAGTCCTTCAAGGTGCTGGTGAAGGAGCTGCAGTCCCTGTGCCTGGACATTCAGGTTCTGGACGAAAACGGCAACGAGATCGAGCTGAAGGAGGACGAGGACGCCCTGGATACCTTCAACCTGGCCCGGATGGATGCCGACGACGACCGCCAGAGCCGCTATGCCGACGAGAGCGAGCTGGCTGATGCCGGATATGAAGAGGTCGATGACGAGGAAGTTGACGCTTCCTATAACGACATCGGCGATGACGACGAGTATTAAGGAAGGGAGGAGCTTTTACAATGAGTTACGCAACATTTGATGCTATTAAAATCGGTATCGCTTCTCCGGAAATGATCCGTGAGTGGTCCTTCGGCGAGGTGAAAAAGCCTGAGACCATCAACTACCGCACCCTCAAGCCCGAGCGGGACGGTCTGTTCTGCGAGAAGATCTTCGGGCCCACCAAGGACTGGGAGTGCCACTGCGGCAAGTATAAGAAGATCCGCTTCAAGGGCAAGATCTGCGACCGCTGCGGCGTGGAGGTCACCCGTGCCAAGGTGCGCCGGGAGCGCATGGGCCACATTGAGCTGGCCACCCCCGTCAGCCACATCTGGTACTTCAAGGGTATCCCCTCCCGCATGGGTCTGCTGCTGGACATCAGCCCCCGGATTTTGGAGAAGGTCCTGTATTTTGCCGCCTATATCGTCACCGATCCCGGTGAGACTCCCCTGGTACGCAATCAGATCCTCTCTGAAAAAGAGTACCGGGATATGCGCGAGAAGTATGAGAATGACTTCGATGCCGGCATGGGCGCCGAGGCCGTGAAGAAGCTGCTGCAGCAGGTGGATCTGGAGTCCCTGAGCCAGGAGCTGCACACGGAGCTCAAGACCGTTTCCGGCCAGAAAAAGGCCCGGGTCGTCAAGCGCCTGGAGGTAGTGGACGCCTTCCGTCTCTCCGGCAATAAGCCCGAGTGGATGATTATTGATGTGCTGCCCGTGATCCCCCCGGAGCTGCGCCCCATGGTGCAGCTGGACGGCGGCCGCTTCGCCACCTCCGACCTCAATGATCTCTACCGCCGCGTTATCAACCGCAATAACCGTCTGAAGCGCCTGCTGGAGCTGAAGGCCCCGGATATTATCGTCCGCAATGAAAAGCGTATGCTCCAGGAGGCCGTGGACGCGCTGATTGACAATGGCCGCCGGGGCCGTCCCGTCACCGGCGCCAATAACCGCGCTCTCAAGTCCCTGAGCGATATGCTCAAGGGCAAGCAGGGCCGCTTCCGTCAGAACCTGCTCGGCAAGCGCGTCGACTATTCCGGACGTTCCGTTATCTGCGTCGGCCCCGAGCTGAAGATCTATCAGTGCGGC
>OGYD01002776.1_pt1 | contig 10862 bp, 10 predicted proteins | sample 1576441 | NCBI WGS metagenome assembly OGYD01 (sample SAMEA3541537, study PRJEB24748) | human gut metagenome | biome: human gut; feature: human-associated habitat; material: faeces | place: China | collected 2012 | reverse complement strand
CCATCGCATGCTGCGTCTCCCCGATGCGCGTGGGCAAGCAGATGCAGTTCTTCGCAGCTCGTGTGAACTCCGCCAAGGCTCTGCTGTACGCCATCAACGGCGGCCGCGACGAAATGACCGGCATGCAGGTCATCGACAAGGGCGTTATCGAGCCGATCCAGCCGGAATCCGACGGCTCATTGGATTACGAGAAGGTCAAGGCCAACTACGAGAAGGCTCTCGAATGGCTGTCCGAGACCTACGTGATGGCTCTGAACATCATCCATTACATGCACGATAAGTATGCATACGAGTCCATCGAGATGGCTCTGCACGACAAGGAAGTGTACCGTACCCTCGGTTGTGGTATGTCCGGCCTGTCCATCGCAGCCGACTCCCTGTCCGCATGCAAGTACGCCAAGGTCTACCCGATCTACAACAAGGACGCCAAGACCACTCCGGGCCATGAGGACGAGTACGTCGAAGGCGCCGATGACGATCTGATCGTCGGCTACCGCACCGAGGGTGAGTTCCCGCTGTACGGCAACGATGATGATCGCGCCGACGAGATCGCCAAGTGGGTTGTCTCCACCGTCATGGGCCAGGTCAAGCGCCTGCCGGTGTACCGCGGAGCGGTCCCGACCCAGTCCATCCTGACCATCACCTCCAACGTGGAATACGGCAAGGCCACCGGCGCCTTCCCGTCCGGCCACAAGAAGGGCACCCCGTACGCTCCGGGCGCCAACCCGGAGAACGGCATGGACTCCCACGGCATGCTGCCGTCCATGTTCTCCGTCGGCAAGATCGACTACAACGACGCTCTTGACGGCATCTCGCTGACCAACACCATCACCCCTGATGGCTTGGGCCGCGACGAGGATGAGCGCATCGGCAACCTCGTGGGCATTCTGGACGCCGGCAACGGCCACGGTCTGTACCACGCCAACATCAACGTGCTGCGCAAGGAACAGCTCGAGGATGCCGTCGAGCATCCGGAAAAGTACCCGCACCTGACCGTGCGCGTCTCCGGCTACGCGGTGAACTTCGTCAAGCTCACCAAGGAACAGCAGCTCGACGTGATCTCCCGTACGTTCCACCAGGGCGCTGTCGTCGACTGAACGGCACAATCAGCCAAATGAAAGCCGTCGCATGAAACGACGGTAATGCGAAGGGACGGAGCTCGTGGCTTCGTCCCTTTCGCTTTTCCCATATCGTTTTCCCATATGATTGGGATGGCAGATGAAAGGGGACATTGATGTCTGAACATATTTTCCGTTCCACGACCAGACACATGCTGAGGGATTCCAAGGACTACGTCAACCAGACGCTGATGGGAGGCCTGTCCGGATTCGAATCGCCAATCGGCTTGGACCGTCTCGACCGCATCAAGGCGTTGAAAAGCGGCGATATCGGTTTCGTGCACTCGTGGGACATCAACACTTCCGTGGATGGTCCTGGCACCAGAATGACCGTGTTCATGAGCGGATGCCCTCTGCGCTGCCAGTACTGCCAGAATCCGGATACTTGGAAGATGCGCGACGGCAAGCCCGTCTACTACGAAGCCATGGTCAAGAAAATCGAGCGGTATGCCGATTTATTCAAGGCCACCGGCGGCGGCATCACTTTCTCCGGCGGCGAATCCATGATGCAGCCGGCTTTCGTGTCCCGCGTGTTCCATGCCGCCAAGCAGATGGGAGTGCATACCTGCCTCGACACGTCCGGATTCCTCGGTGCGAGCTACACCGATGACATGGTGGATGACATCGACCTGTGCCTGCTTGACGTCAAATCCGGCGATGAGGAGACCTACCATAAGGTGACCGGCGGCATCCTGCAGCCGACCATCGACTTCGGACAGCGTCTGGCCAAGGCAGGCAAGAAGATCTGGGTGCGTTTCGTGCTCGTGCCGGGCCTCACATCCTCCGAAGAAAACGTCGAGAACGTGGCGAAGATCTGCGAGACCTTCGGCGACGCGTTGGAACATATCGACGTATTGCCCTTCCACCAGCTTGGCCGTCCGAAGTGGCACATGCTGAACATCCCATACCCGTTGGAGGACCAGAAAGGCCCGTCCGCGGCAATGAAACAACGTGTGGTCGAGCAGTTCCAGTCGCACGGCTTCACCGTGTACTAAACGCCCGTCCTCTCAATGGCTTCCCCATATTCGCTGGATATGCGGAACGCCTCATATTGGTCCATGCCGCCGACTGAATCGATGGCATGGACCAATTTATTCATACGCTGAAAAATCTTCACATTCGACGCGTGGCAAAGTGGTTCGAAATACTACGAAATGCCCTTCTCTGTCGTAGCCTTGAACTATGGCAGACATCTTTGATTTTCCACGAGATGCGCGCAACGTGGCGCGCGCCGATGGCAAGGGAGCGGATATGGGCGGCGAAGCCCCACAGACCATGCTTATGCGACCGCAGGGCGTTCCCGACCAAGTCTGGAACGCGGTGCTTTCCGTGGACCGTATGCGGCGTTTGAAAGGCATGACATACCGTGAGATTCCGGTGCCCAATTCCATGGCGAACTTCGGCATCGGCGTCGCGTTGGAATGCGATGAAACATACGCATCCGGCTGGATCATGATCCTGTACTCGCTCAAATTCCGAGAGGACTGGCACTCCCACTGGCGTTGCGTGGCTTTCGCATCCCTGCCACTGCCCGACAAGGAGGACGACTGCCTGACTCCGGGCATGTACTGGGACATGATGATGGAACGTCTCGATCCAAACGATTCCGAACATGTATCCGGCACCGTCACAGTCACCCAAAACACAGCATTCGGCCATGACCCCGATGTGCCCAGGGTGGGCTGCGAGATCCGGGTGTCTTGGACTCCACTAGACTATGCCGATGGAGGCCTTGACGCCGGCTCCCAAGTCGGACAGTGGGCGTCGTTCCTCCGGTCCATGACGCAATCCGAGGAGGAAAACCCCGTTGACTGACGAGCCGAAGCTGCTGGCGGAACCGCGCGAAGGCGTGCCCAACGTGATCGACACGTTGCCGGCATTCCGTGACTATTGCAGTGAGCTGGCTTCCTCACATGGCTCCCTTGCCGCGGACGCGGAACGCGCATCCGGCTTCCGGTATGGGCATGAGGACTGGTTGGTGCAGTTCAAACGCGACGGAGCCGGCATCGGCCTGCTCGATCCGCAGGCGCTCGCCGCGGCCGGGGCGGATTGGAACGATTTCAACCGTGCCGTCGGAGATGCGGTATGGATTCTGCATGATTCCCTGCAGGATCTTCCGGGATTCGCCGAACTCGGCATGGAACCGCAACGGCTGTTCGACACGGAAATCGCCGCGCGTCTGCTGGGATTGAAACGATTCGGACTTGCCGCCGTCACCGAGCATTTTCTTGGACTGACCCTTGCCAAAGAACATTCCGCGGCTGACTGGTCGTATCGTCCGTTGCCCCGCGACTGGCGAAATTACGCGGCGTTGGACGTCGAACTGCTCATCGAGCTTGAAACGAAGATGCGCGCCGAACTCAAACGCCAAGGCAAGATGGAATGGGCTCAGGAAGAGTTCGATTACGCGCTCAAAGAAGGTCTGGGACCACGCAAGGAGCATCCGATTCCCTGGATGCATGTCTCACACATCACTGAAGTCATGCGTGACCGGCAGGCGCTGGCCATCGTCCGCGCGCTATGGACCCGCCGCGACGAACTCGCGCGCGAATACGACATCGCGCCGACCCTGCTACTGTCCGACAGCTCCATCATCGAAGTGGCGAAACGCAAACCACACAACGCTGCGCAATTCCGTTCGATTCGCTCCATCAACGAACGCGTGCGCATCCATACCGATTCCGAACAGGACAAGATGTTCGAACGGTACGCGCCGATTCAACGCAAAATCAAACCGAGCATGTGGAAGAACATCATCCAGGACGCGCTCGCCCTGCCGCCAAGCGAATGGCCGGACGTGGACGGCGGCGCCGCGCGGCGTCATGAATCGCAGTCCGCTTCGGCTCCCAAATCGATTCGCGTGTGGAAGGAACGGTATCCGGAACGTCTGCAAGTGCTCAACAGGGTGCGTAAAGCGGTCTCCCAGATAGCGGAGGACACGCGCACGCCTGTGGAAATCGTCATCAAACCGCAGTATTTGCGTAACCTGTGCTGGACGGACGAACCTCGTAAGCGTGACGTCGCGCGATTCCTCAGCGAACAGGGCGCACGCGATTGGCAGGTCTCCCTAGTTGCAGAGTCCGTAAGTCGCGCTATTATGTAGAGGTTGCCTAACGGCAGAAATATGAAGAACCGTATTTTTCAGGAGCGCAAGCGTGAAAATCAGCGTCAGGAATCTTGAGCCGACCAAGGTGAAGCTCACCGTCACCGTCGACCCGGAGGAGTTCAACCCGTATCTCGACGAGGCTCGCAAGGAAATCGCAAAGCAGGTCAACGTGCCTGGCTTCCGTAAGGGCCACGTGCCCGGCAAGATCATCGACCAGCGTATCGGCTTCGGTGCCGTCGCCGGCGAAGCTGTGAACAACGGCGTGCCGGAGCTGTATTCCAAGGCTCTTGAAACCAAGAAGATCCACCCGATGGCCCAGCCGGAGATCGACGTTCAGGACGTGCCGGAATCCGCCAAGGATGAGACCAAGCTGAAGTTCGTCGCCACCGTTGAGCGTCGCCCGGACATCGAACTGCCGGCTCTTGACGGCATGGAGATCGAGGTCGCCAAGGCCGAGGTCACCGATGAGGACATCAACAACCGTCTGGAAGCCCTGCGCCAGCGTTTCGGCACCCTCGTGAGCGTCGACCGTCCGGCCGCCAAGGGTGACTACGCCAACATCGACCTCAACGCCGAAATCGACGGCGAAACCGTCGACTCCCAGGAGGGCGTGAGCTACGAGCTCGGCTCCGCCACCATGCTCGACGGCCTGGATGAGGCCCTCGAAGGCCTGTCCGCCGGTGAGGAAACCAGCTTCGAAGGCACCCTCGAGGCCGGCAAGCACGAAGGCGAGAAGGCCCTGATCAAGGTCAAGGTCAACTCCGTCAAGGCCGAGGAACTGCCGGAACTCGATGACGACTTCGCTTCCGAAGCCTCCGAGTTCGACACCCTCGACGAGCTGAAGGAAGACCTGAAGAAGGTCGCCGCTCAGGACGTCGAGGGCCGTCAGGCCACCGCCGCTCGTGACGCGTTCATCGCCAAGCTCGAGGATGGCCTCGAGATTCCGGTGCCGAAGGGCGTCAAGGCCGAAATGGTCGAGCAGCAGCTCAAGAACGTGACCGCGGATCCGTCCAAGGCCACCAAGGAGCAGAAGGCCGAAGCCGAAGAAACCGTGGAGAAGGAACTGCGCGACCAGATGGTGCTCGACGTGCTCGCCGAGACCATGGACGTCAAGGTCTCCCAGGGTGAGGTCTTCAACTTCCTCGCCTCCATCGCCCAGCAGTACGGCATGGACCCGAACGCCTTCATCCAGGCCATCATCCGCAACGGCCAGATCGGTTCCGCCGTGCAGGAAGTCGGCCGCTCCAAGGGCCTGCTCTCCGGCATGCGCGCCGTGACCTTCAAGTCCGAGGGCGAGACCTTGGACCTGAGCGCCTTCCTCGGTTCCGCAGCTGAGGACGAAGAGTCCGAGAGCGTCGAGGCTGCTTCCGCTGCCGCCGCCGTGGCTGACGAGCTCGCTTCCGACGAGAAGTGAGACCGATTGGCCGCCTGTGGGCGTTGTATTGACGCAGCACATGCGATAAAGGCTGGAATCCTAAGGGTTCCAGCCTTTTTCTATGATTCCTTTGCCTTGCTTTACACTGGAATACAGTGTGTGACTGGAGGAACAATGAATCAGGGATTCGCGGTGGTTGATTTCGAAACCACGGGATTGAGTCCGGCGAAAGGCGATCGGGCCATTGAGATCGGCTTGGTGCACGTGGCTCCGGACGGCACGCTCGAAGACGAGCATGAGACGCTGATTCATGTGGATCGCAGTGTCGGTGCCTCCTGGGTGCACCATATCACCGCGCGCGATCTGCTGCACGCGCCGGATTTCGAAGGCATCGCACATGAACTGCGTGACCTGCTTGCCGGCCGCGTGTTCGTGGCCCACAACGTGTCGTTCGACTCGCGGTTCCTGCTCGCCGAATACTCGCGCATGGGCGCCTCCATACCTGTTCATCAGAGCACTATGCTGTGCACGATGAAACTGTCGCGGTCACTGATTGGTCGCGGCAAGCTTTCCGACTGCTGCGACTACTTCGGCATCGCCAATGAGGATGCGCACAGCGCGTTGAGCGACGCGCATGCCACAGCGCTGCTGCTCGGACGGCTGCTGGAAGCCGATCCGAATTGGCCCGGCTTCCAGCGTCGTCTCGAATCGGCCGCGGATGCCGCGGAACAGTGGCCCACATTCGCCGCATTGCCGAAAGGGCAATGGCTGCCGCGTGGTACGCACGCCGCGGCGCACGCCAGCTGACCTTCGGACATTGGTCCAGCGGGGGAAGCGATTTCTAATATCCAAGCTCGGAACTTGCAGGAACTAGGACAGCAGGAATTTGATTTCGGCGAAGAATTCGCGGACCATGTTGTTCACCAGCATATCGGGCGGTGAACCGGCCGCGATGCCTTGGGCTTCGTCAAGTCCATTGTCATGCGCGATCTGCAATGCGCGGAACATGTGGAAGTCATTGGTGATGATGCCGACGGACGCGTTGTCTCCGGCAATGAGCTTCTTGCTGTTGACGATATTCTCCTGGGTGGTTTTCGACTTGGATTCCTGAAGGATGCGGCCTTCCTCAATGCCATGTGCCTTCAGATAATCGGCCATGCCCTGTGCCTCGGGGAATGGCTCGTTCGCGCCCTTGCCGCCGGAGACGATGCAGATGGTATCCGGACTGTTCCGCAGATAATCGGCCGCCGTGTCCAGACGATACCGCAAGGCCTTGCTGGGGCCGGACTTGCGCACCTGCGCGCCGAGCACCACCACATAATCGAGATGCTGGTCGCCCCGCGCATGCATGTTGCTGATGATGCACCCCTCCACCGTGCCGAATATGGCGATGCCGATGCACACCACGGCGATGATGACCCCTCGTATGATGCGGGGGAGCGCCACCCACCAATTGGCGGCGATTCCAACCGCGAGGAGGGCGAAAACGGCGGCGATGACCAGCCAGACCTTCCAGAAGCCGGTACCCGAATGTGTCTTCATCACGGCGAACGCGTAGAACGCCGACAGCAAAGCCAGCGCCATGCACAGAACGGTTCCTATTTGCCGTGCCATCGTCTTCATGCCAACCTCTTATCGTGTGGTGGTATACGCCGCTTGAAATCCATGGTCAAGCGTAAGCGGAATGGGGTTGCGGATTGTTGCGATGCGGACGATGTAGACGATTCTTTCGCAAATGTGACGTGTATGCTGCTGATGCGTTTCATATGCGAAACGCTGGCGGACATGGGAACATGGCGTCCGTATAATGGCGTGCGTCGCTCCTGCCCGGGCCGCGCAGGTCGAGGAGCGGCCCACGGCGACCGCCGCGATCTCCAACTCACGGTGCGCGGCATCGACCAAAAGGACTTCATCATGGCACGGCCATCCTCGCAACCATACCTCCACGACTCTTCGGCGCAAGCTTCGGAACAGGCTCCGCAGGCACGACCGACGGCATCGACCGCAACCAAGTGTGCGACACGCGGATCACTGCGATGGCGTGTGATCGACATTGCGGTCGGTGCGGCGGTCGGTGTGATGTCGGGTGTGATGTTCTGGGTGTTCGATGGCCTGTCCTATGGTCTGTTCCCGCTGCTGACCCTGATACTTCCCGGTTCGGCGGCGCTGTTGCATGCATTGTTCTACTTTCCCGCGACGCTGGGTTTGTTGATCGTGCGCAAGCCGGGCGCGTCCGCCTACGTGCTGTTGGTCGCCTCGTTCGTCGAAGTGGTGCTTGGTACGAAATACAGTGTGAGCCTGGTGGTGATCGCGCTTGTGCAGGCGCTTGCCGCCGAAGCGGTGTTCGCGGTGTTCCGCTACCGTCGTTGGACGCTTGGCGTCACGTTGCTGTCGGCCGTGGCGATCGGCATTGTATACAACTTCTACCTGTTGTTCTTCTATTACCAGGCGTTTTCGTTCTTCAGTCCGCGTGGACTCATCGGCACGGCATGCGAGTTGCTGAGCGCGGTCGTATTCGCCGGGTTCGGTTCGTGGGTCCTCTACCGAGCCTTGGCCAAGTCGGGAGTCCTCACCCGCTTCGCCTCCGGACGATGACGCATGCTCGGGGGAATTTACTTTGATTGGTCGGCGTGCCGGAATGTGAACCAGGCGAGGAGCTGCTGCTCGCTGACGGGCTCGAAATCCCACGCATCAAGCCCCACATTCACGCTGAGCGGATCGGTGCCGTCGGGAATGCCTTGATGCGTATGACCATAGAGCAGCCAACCTTCGGTGGTCGGCGCCACATCGGCGAACTTGTTCCAGTTTTCCGGCCAGTTGCCGTGTTCTTCGGCCAATGCCGAGAGCCTGGGGAAGTGGCTCATGCCTATGGTCTGCCGTGCGGTTGCGGCCGTCGGCTTGCCGGAGCCGTCGAGAACGGGAAGCTCCATGTCGATCTCGCGGTAGTCATCGATGGTCTCGAACACGTCCTCGTATAGCGCGTCATTGGAGCGGAGACGGAAGTTGCGGTCGTGGTTGCCGATGATCAGGTGCAGATGGCGGCAGTTGATGCGGCGCAGGCAGTCGAGCGTGTGCTCGACGGTGCAACGGTAGGAGAGATCGCCGAGAATCCATAGCTCGTCATCACGCCCGATGGTCTCGTTGATGTTGCCGATGATGGTGTTCTCATGGCGTGTGATGTCGCAGATTGCTTTGAACGACGTCTGATTGTCGCGTACGTATTGTTTGATCCATGCGTGCGCGGCCGCGCGACCCTGCGCCTGCCAGACATCACGGTATTCGGTGCGGAGCCTGCCATTGTTCAGGAATCCGCGCAGTGCGGTGACCAGAGGGTGGCCGAAATGCGTGTCCGAAGTGAAATAGCGCATGTGATTCCTTACGGTATGCGGTTGCTGGATGTTTTTATCAATGATAGAGCGCAACATCACGCGAATGACTCTCCCCCAAAAACGCTTGTTGGCTTGTTTGTGGCACTGTTTGGCGATTATGGCGAGTATGAGCGTTGGAATTCCAACGCTCATACTTCGGGTTTTGGTGTTCGGCTGCCACATTGCAAATTCTGTGAATCTAGAGTTTTAGTAATCCAGATATGGAATATTAGCAAAACATGTCAATAAGATATAAAATGATAAAAAATAGTGATTGGAGTGGCAATGGTAGTTCAGCTTGCGACACGTGTTGATGATGATCAGGCGGAAGAGTTCCGTGAAACGACAAAGAAGCTCGGTCTTTCCACGGCTGATGCGCTGCGTATGTTCGTCTCGTCCTTTAATGAATATCAGGGGTTCCCATACCAGGTACGAGTTCGACAGGTTGCGGAACCGTTCGAGAATGAACGGGAGGCTTCTGATTTCGCTAATGATTTGTCGATGAGGATGATCGCTGATGAGGAGGGGTGAAATCTGGACTGTGCTGGCTGATGGTTACGCGAGAAAGCCTCGGCCGGTTGTCGTTGTGCAGAATGACGGAATCGAGGGTTTTGACTCTACCGTGGTATGCCTGATGATTTCTTTTACGTCGGATGATATGACTACCCGGGTTAAAGTTCCTCCTACTGCGCAGAATGGTTTGATTAAAATAAGTTGGGTGATGACGGAGAAGATTCTTGCAGTGCACACTTCGGCATTGGGGCAACGCATTGGAATTTTGGAAGATGATGTCATGCGCCAGGTGGAAAAGAAACTTGCACATGTTCTAGCTCTATGAAAGCGCTTGATGTGATTTCGCGGGTCGCTATGCCGCAGCAGATAGCGGAGATTGCTCGTCCTATCGCGCTGCGGCATCATGTCAATGAACTGTACCTGTTCGGTTCCATGGCCCGCGGCGAGGGGCATGCGGATTCGGATATCGATTTCATCTATCAGTTTGACGACACCGCCAATCCAATGATTGATGAGTGGGCTTTGCGTGATGATCTTGCATCGACTTTTGGTCGGGAGATCGACTTGGTGAAAAAACGATACATTACCACTGAACTGCAGGACAGACTGGCTGAAATGCAGCGTGTGATATTCGTCAATTCCATAACCTCCAATCCGATGTTCCGCATTATCTGAGGTGTGTTATGAAAACGACGGAAAAGATGCCTTGCATATCGTCGCGATAGTCCGCGCTCTTCATGATGCGCAACGATTCCTTGGAGGGCTAAGCGCTGAGGAATTCGCTGAGAATGATGAGAAACAGAATGCCGTGGCTATGGCGATTGCCAGAGCAGGAGAGCACACCAGGAAGCTCTCAAAAGAATTCCGTGAATCGAAATCCGGTGTTCCATGGCGTGGAGTGAGTGGCATGCGCGACTGGATTGCCCATGATTATGACGGACTTGATTTTGATCGCCTGTACTATGCCGTAACCCATGAAGTACCGGAGGTGTTGGCGGTTCTACAACCATATGTGGAACAACAGGCGCAGGTGCAGCTCACAAAGAGGAATCCTTTCGATGTGCCACGGATCTGAGGAGGGCTCTGCTTATAACACGCTAGCTTTGAGTAGATTATTCTCATCTGAAGCTAATCGCAAGTTGCCTGAGGATATTCTCAGGGATATGCTTCGCGTGGAAGCTTGGGCATACGGGTTGCTGACGGAGGGGCATACAAAACGTTAAAAAGTGAGCCGGGAGCATGTCTCCTAAACCGAACACACCCCCTCAGACCATAGCGCGGGTCTTGGTTTATTTCTTGCCCCACCCGAATTTAGGCAGTTTGATTTGATAACGTCCGAATTCCTGCGCACTTTCGGTTTTGTTCTTCGTTGAGATGTTGAA